>Ga0116227_10004948_pt1 | contig 28576 bp, 22 predicted proteins | sample S1TSphgellanicum_FD_89693 | JGI IMG/M metagenome (GOLD analysis project Ga0116227, IMG submission 89693) | Host-associated microbial communities from peat moss isolated from Minnesota, USA - S1T2_Fb - Sphagnum magellanicum MG | ecosystem: Host-associated > Plants > Peat moss > Unclassified...
AAAAAAGGAAAAAAAAAAAATAGAAACTGGGGGTGTAGGGGTTGAAGAGGAGAAAAAAAAAAAAAAAAAAAAAAAAAGGAGGGAAAGGGGGGAAAAAAAAAAAAAAAAAAACCCCACAACGCATCAAGACACAGAAAAGAAAAGAAAAAAGCTCAAATCCATGCACAACAAAAGTGAACCAAAACAAAAAGCCCGCAAGAAGAAGAAGAAGAGAAACATAATGGTGCGTTTAAAGCCTCTCTCTCGAGCTTAACCCTAAGAACAACAAGACACACAAAAAACACACACACACACACACCAAAAGCAAAACCCTTGGGGAAGGTTTGTGTTCCCCGGAACTCACACTACTCACGTGCAAAAGACGCGGCATCACTGTAAGCCAGCACAGAATCGTAGCTTGCGCTTTGCTTTGCGGTTTGGGTCGATGACCGCTGATGGAGGACAAGTTTGCGGACTCCAAACCCTAGCCCTAATGCAGCACCACCATCTCCCCCCCCTCTTCTGTCGCTGCCTGGCTCGTCTTCTCTCGCTTGTGTTGCAACAGCATCAAAGAGACCCTCCTCTGCGCATCCCACGCTCTAGAAAGTGTTAAAGAGTCCCAAAATGCATGCATGGGCATTGGGAAAGGATAGTCCTATGTTTCTTTTATTATTATTATTATATTTTTTCCGGGGTTTCTACAATTCTTAATAGGTTTATAAAATTTTCTTTATATTATTTTCTTTAAAAATTATTCATTAGGAAAAAAATTTAAAAATAAAATAAAATTTAAAAAAAATTTATATATATATATATATAAGCATTTTTCATTTTCAAGTTGAATTTAATTAGGGTTGTACATGGTAAAGAAAATTAGGTGAATTTAGGTACCACATTAGAAAAAGATAGTCCTATGTTTCTTTAATTTGTTCAGTTTCTTAGAATTTTTAATATTTAGATGAAAATTCTTAATATTACTACTTATTTTTTAATTTTCACTACATAAAAATAGGAATATATATATATATATATATATATAAAGGATTGTTGTCATATCAAGTTGAAATTGATTAGGGATGATGTATATTGTATTTTTGTAAAGCCCTCGATTTGAATCCTAAAAAAAAAGAAAAATTAGTAAATTTACACAAAACTTATATTTTCAAGGTATACTAGTAGGGTAGACCGGACCATCACCAATTCCTTACCTATGACCAAACATTTATTTACATCTTCATCATATGCGCTTCATTATTTTGAGTGATTTAAAGTGTTCCGAGAGCACTATTTCAAGTTCTAGAAATCATCTTTGAAGTGCAAAGTAAAAGGAATTTAAAGTGTCACGAGAGCAACACCTCAAGCTCTAGAAATCATCTTTGAAGTGCAAAGGAAAAGGAGTTTAAAGTGTTACGAGAGCACTACCTCAAGCTCTACAAATCATCTTTGAAGTGCAAAGGAAAAGGAATTTATAGTGTTATGAGAACACTACCTCAAGCTCTAGAAATCATCTTTGAAGTGCAAAGGAAAAGGAGTTTAAAGTGTTATGAGAGCACTACCTCAAGCTCTACAAATCATCTTTGAAGTGCAAAGGAAAAGGAATTTAAAGTGTTACGAGAACACTACCTCAAGCTCTAGAAATCATCTTTGAAGTGCAAAGGAAAAGGAGTTTAAAGTGTTACAAGAGCACTACCCTCAAGCTCTAGAAATCATCTTTGAAATGCAAAGGCAAAAGGAGTTTAAAGTGTTACAAGAGCACTACTACCCTCAGGCTCTAGAAATCGTCTTTGAAGTCCAAAGGAAAAGAAGTAATGAAAAAATAATGAAGAAAAAACAAAAGCTTTCCAACTTACAAAATGCATTTTTTTTTCTTCTTTTTTTCTCTTTGGACCCCTCTTATTTTCAAATCTCATAACTTTTTTAATTTTTTATTCATTTTTGTGGAAGTTAAGTTCCACTTGAATGAAAATATTGAATGACATTGCATGCACCTTGAATTGAATTTAAATTCAATAAAAAAAAAGGGATGAAAATTGATAGAGAAAATATTGAAATTTTCTTGTGAATCATGGTGTTGCAATTATATGTATAAATATATATATATATTCCAAAAAGACATATTTCCATGCCTCTCCAATTGGGAATGAGTTGCAATTTGGTAGTATGAAATACAAGACCACATAATCATCCTAACTCAACCACCTCTAATGAGTCATTCTCACAATAATTTTTAACAATCCATTAGGAAAAAAATTAGAAATATAAAAATAAATTTTCATATCAAGTTGAAATTAATTAAAGATATATGGTATTCATAAAGCCCCAATTTTGAACCCCAAACAAAAAGAAAATTAAGTTTTAGTACCTTGGAAAGGGATCATTTCATGTTGCTCAATGATTCTATTTTTGGTTTTTTAAATCTTAACATGACCATTTATTTTAGCAATTCATTAGGAAATATAAAAATATAGAAATAAATTATTTCACAATAAAATTGAAATAATTAAGAATGCGTGGTATTTGTAAAGCCCCAACTAAAATAGCAAAGAAAAAAAAAAAGAAGTAAATTCATATGGAACTTGTATTTTAAAGGTCTACTACATTGGAAAAGGATCATTCATTGTTGCTTAATAATAATGATAATAATATTCTTAATATCATTTATTTTGAAAATTCATTATATATATATATATATATTCCCACATAGGGGGCTAAGTTAAGTAGTATAAGGGCCAATCCATCATATTTTATGTCCATGAAAATGCCTTTAACGTCCCCAACAATTTAAATATTATTTAAATATTATTTCTTCATTTTCAAAAAAAAATTGTTTTGAAAATCAAAGAGGCCAACGATATGAAGACAACATGCCATCACCACCCTCTATATCATGTTTGAAAGGCAATTCAACCAAGACATTTCTAAATGTCATGTGTAAGTCTAGAATCCATGGTATTGAATCAATTGGTTCATAGTAATAGTTTGTAAGGTTGGACATTTGGTGGGTGTAGAGAGAAATAAGCTAAGCTCAACTTTATCATGAGTTGGTGGTTTGGATTTCACAACCAAAATAGGGTCGAGGCATACTCAAAATAATTGCTTTGTCGTAGGCTCCTTAAGTGGGGAAAGTCCCCTCACCCCTAGGCTTTACCCATTATAAAACATGAGGCATGAGATGAACATTATTGTGAACTTTAAATATACAAAGATCCCCAAGAGAATTTCTACACCTACAACTTAGTCCCTAAACAATAGAGAATTTAAAAAATTCATTGAAAAGCAAACCAAATTGGTCTACCTTGATATTTAGGGGTTAAGAATTAGAGTGATCTTATATCAATAAGGCGATATAATTTCGCTCTCCTTCTTTAAGGACTAGGTGTAAGATAGAGTCCTCTTTTCTAGAAAAAATATTCTTTAGATGTAAAATGCCCTCCAAATATATTTTTAAAATGTTTTTGAGTGCTTTACACATGAATAGGTAAAAGCAAAGTTACTATGGTTAGATGCTAAAAGCTTGTAGGTTAAATCCTTTTTTTCCTTTTGTTTTGGGGGAGGTCATTGCAAGGGCTTCTAATGGAATTAACATGACCAATTCTTAATAAAGTTGGTTGGGGTGGGGCAAGGTTATAGGTGGAAATTTATGGATAGGGGAGGGTTAGTGTGGGATTTCATTCATTTTCCACTTCTTTTAAGGAGTTTTTTTTTTTTTGCCAAGGCCTTCCAAAATATGCTAAAATATTTTGGAATAAACTTAATCCTTTTGAAAGGCAAAAAATAAAAATAAAAACCTTTTAAATTGGACACAATTTGTGTTCAAGGTCAATTTCGTGCAATTTTGTAACACATGTTTTTTTTCTTTTTGCTCGACCTCTCCTTGTAAAGTTAACAAACTTCAAACCCATTAATTCTATTTCATGTAAAACAATGTTTTAAGATATAGATTCTTGTGGCAAAGCCATTGGGTTTTTCTTTTTCTTTTTTAATATTAAAAAAAATTGCTCAAACTTTCAGGTTTTGATTTTTTTTAATTCTTAAGCCGGTTCTCAAAGAGGTGATTTTCACAAATTTAACAACATACAATTATCTTAAGTGGTTCTCTCAAAATAATTATTTATAATATTCTTTAATAAGATAAATTAGACCTTAAAAATTTTAATCAAATAACCAAAATTTTAAAAATGAAAGGAATTAATAAAATTTGATCAATATGTGAAAATATGGTTTTAGAACCTCATCTTATTCAAAAGCATTTTCAATTTTTTTAATTCAAAATTTATCTCAATCAACTCCTACCAAGTTAAAAGGTGAACTATAACCAATTGTAGGATCATTAAACCAATTTTTGTTCACAAGTATCAATTTTTTAAAAATTGTTCATTTGCAAGTGAAATCTCTTAATTAGATTTGCGAGTATCTTAGTTGAAAAAAAAATCTTTTCAATCTCAATTTGTGATCCTACAATGCTTAGAATTTAACAAGCAAGATATTCAATGTTAGAAAACATCGACTCATGTTCCCACCACCATTTTAAAGGACACTTATTAATGTCCTTATCCACTTGATATCACCTAAACATTACATGTTGACAAGCTCCTTGGTTAGTTCATATGCATTAGCAATCAACTTGAAAATATCTATATTAGAATCCTCATCATTTGTTTGACTTGCTAAAGAACTAGATTCTATCAAAGGATGCAATAGTTGATGACATTTCAACACTAGGTTAGTAAAAAAGACCTTTTATCATATTCCTCAACAATAGTTTTATTTTGTTCATGACCAATGAGAGAAAAGACCAAACAAAGGCGTTTATGTTTAAGGTCCAACATAAAAGATAACATGTTATGGAGATTTTGCTTTTCATATTTCATTAAAAATTGAAGGAAACAATCTAGGACACTGAATGCTTCTTTTTAAATTTTTTATGTAAATAACAATTATTATGCAACAATGCCAAAATCATTTCCATCACAATATTTACAAAAGGTAGATTTTAAGTTTTTTTCCTTAATTTCAAGTTCATGGTTATGGTAGCATGTAGGGCATCACTAAACTCCAATGCCCGTGAAATTGGTTCAATACACAAGTAGTTACAATATGAGAAAGACAATTTACAATTATTTAAGAGATATGCCATGTTAAAGGAGGTGGGACACCCGGAATCATTATCATTGCAATGTATTTGTAGTAAATAGAAAATAATAGCCTCTTAAAATTGCAAAGTCTATTTTTAAATGATTATTTTGTTGGGAAGCTTGCAAAACATCATAACTAATTGAGATGTTATTTTTCACTATTTAGAAAAAAAGGTAACAATGAAAATATTAAAAAAAGAATTAGTTAAAGTTATTAAAACAACCTTGATTTCATTGGAGTGTTCATTTCTTGGGACAAAGACCTACATCCATAGAAGCCTTATTCCATTCATGTTTGCCCTTGCCAAATCATTTTGGCCAAGTGATGTAGTTTTGCAAATTTACTTATGCAAACTTTATTGATGCATATTTGAATCGTTTGCAAACTTTTTCATATTTTGTGGCATATTGACAAGCTTTAGAAAAAACATTCCCAAAACAAGTCCCTTGGAAACTTTTAAGTCAATCCTTAAAACTTCACAACTCACAACATATATCAAAGAACTTCTCATTGCATTTAAATTTAGCCTCTCATCTTTCAAACATGTAACGATTTTTTTCTTCAAACCATGTTGATCCAATAAATTAATTAGGTTTCTTACCAGTGCATGCCTTGTAATTTCAATAGCTTCAAATAAACCAATAATAAAATGTTTAAGTTACCAATTTAGCTTTCGATAAATTAATAATGTTTGCAAAAATGTCATGATCTCCTTTAAACATCCAAAGATCAAAACTAATAGTTATAGATTGACATTTTCTAAATATTGATAACACATACATTTGTTTGGTGTTTGTCCACCAAGGTAGGCAACATTTGTGTGATTTTTTTTCCCCAAAGAAACATCATTCAAGGACACAAATGTAGAATCACATGTTTTAACCATACACTTTTCACTAAGGCAAATGGTTTTTTACTATCAAAAGGCCAAGGTTTTCTAAAAAAGTCTTTTATTATACATTTTGCATCCTTTTCCAAAGATCTTTTACACCAATTTTTTTCATATTGATGATTCAAATACATTTGGCCTTTTTTTTGTAGGTTTAAAAAATAAATAAATAAATCTTCTAATGGATTGTTCACCTCCTTTCCAAACCTTTTGGAAATAATTGTTTTTTTTTGCATAGACATGTTTTTTCAATGTAATTATTCCATTACATTTATAAAATGATATTAATATTTTCCTTGTTTGAATTTTTGGATTGAAAAAATAATTGGATGATTTTAACAAAATATAAATTTCACAATGTGGATCATCACCATCCGTATCATTGTTATCACTGACACAAAAAATCCCCAACATAAAACATTTTTGTTATTACCTTTCCACTTGTTCCTATGAATAGGCAACTTTTCAAGATTGAATTTCATTTTTCCTTTTCATTCCCTAGCACTCTACTTACTTTTGTTTGCTAACTTGGATTATTTTCAAAATTATTTTCCATTTAATTTTTTTTATTTGAATTTCATTTTGCATTAATCTTCTTTCATTTTCATTATATTGTTCCATCTTTCACAAAACAAAATAAACCAAATTAAATGAAAATTTCCAAGCAAATGTATGTATCACAAAGTCTTGAAAGGGGTTTTAGTATTAATCTATTTCATTAAGTTTAATTTAGGTTTAAATTGGATTAGGTTGGGATTAGTCATATTTACAAATTGGTTTAATGAGAACATAATTTGGAGTATTTTGTGTTTGAGGGGTGTTATTCCCTTTGCTTTGCTTTGGAGTTTCACTTTTGGTTTTTGAAAGTCCAAAACTTGTTCAAGTGTAATATTAAACATTTGTGAGTTATTTGTTTGTCATTCAAGTGGGTGAAAATCCTTTAAAGTGTACCATTGAGAAAGAAAAGGACTTAGTCCTTAATGGAATTTTTTTCCCCCCTATATTTTGATCCCCATCAATATTAATGAATAAAAAAATGTCAAATATTTCATAAGTACCATATTTCAATCCATTACAATTCTAAATTCCATCACTATCATCCATTTTGTGTATTTACATGGTAAAACAAATTGGGCAAAAATTACAAAAAATGGTAACGTTGTGATAGAAATTTGGTACATTTAAAAAAAATTGGACCCAAGTGTAACATTAAACATTTGTGAGTTATTTGTTTGTTATCACATAAGGTTTTGGGTTTAGATTCCTCTTGGTAGGTGAACGATCTTTTTAGTTTGATATGAAGGTTATGTTATTGTTTGGTTTGTGTTTGTGGATTGATAGATGTACGTGTCAACATGGTGTGTATGACACTTATCACAAATAAGAATTTAAATTCCAATCCATAGGAGTTCAATAGACAATGCATATAAACTATTACAAAATGCCATTGCATCATGTAAACAACAAACCTTTTATACACACTTGGATCACACACATCAAAGAATAGAATGTTGCAACATTTATTTATTAAGGAAGGCAATTTGTTGGTTTGCCATGTTGAGATTTCCCAAACCACAATGCCTCCTAGCATGTTCTTGGTATCATTTGTTATGTAATATGACACCTACATTGACTATCAATGTTCACAAACATAAACCAAATAACAATCACTTGAATTTTGATGAATACATGTCACTGAAAAATACTTTTTCACAATTGGGCTCTATTGTGAAGGTCATGTTCACCCTTGGAACAATTACATAGTCATGTTCACATTTGGGCTAGTGGTACATGCCTCATTAGTTGGCATTACATGAATGTGTAATATTGTAATATTGACAATGGACCTTAAGTTATAGAATTTACATTTCATTTTCAAAGATGGGAAATGATAATTAAAATTCACATTTGAAACTTCTTTTTAAAAGTATCAGTTATATATTTTCCAATGATTCCATGTTTTTTTTGTATTTTTAAAATTCCAACATTCCATAAGGTCAAGTCTTGAATTGAAGGAAAAAACAATGTCACACTAATAAAAATAATTCAAATGGCCTCTAATTATAAAATTATTCAAAATTTGATGCCATTTTAAACATCTGATCACTCAAATTATAATTGAAGCAAATTATGCACGAAGCATTGCATCCTTAACAACCATCCAATTTAATCACACAAATATTTCATGTGCCCTTTAGTTGTCTTCACATTAAACATTGTTTTGTCGAAGTACATAGGTGCATGTAACACCAAATGGTGTCCATTGTGTAATTTTCGGGTTTGTTTAATGAATGGCTACTTTTCGACCCAACTTGAGTGTGAATATCCTTGCAATTATTGAACATGGATTAACCTTTTCAAAATCGGTTACACATGAATTGCTAAACAAACTAAAGGGATTCCCTCTTGGTCTTACTAAAAAAATTATGTTTTCTTTGAGAAGTTTATGGATGAAGTAAAGAGGATCCAAATAGTTGAATAAAAGAGGTGCAAAGGTTGTTGAGTTGGTGACAAAGATATAAAATTCATTTATTTATAATTTATATGAAATATGAAGTAAATCAAACAATTGATTGAAAGAGTTAATGAATGATGGGGAATAACAAAGGAGAAGGTGGTGTATTAAATAAAATTGATTAATTATATTTTTGAACTTTTGATAGGGCAATCAAAGTTAAAATATAGTTGGGTGTATTCAAGTCTATAGGTAGATCAAACAATGGAACATTGGTCCAAATTGCTACAATTTAGAGGGAAATGGTCTTGGGTTTGATGAACATGTAATATTTGTCTAAAACATGTGACACTTTTACATGTAAAATGTGTGTTGTTTTACACTTTTTATGATTGAAATTTTAGTCAAAATAGACAAGGGAAAAATTTGTCCTTAGTGACAATGGACTAGTCATTTATGCCAAAAATTTGATTTTTTTATTGAAATGGTTGTTTGAAATGACTAACATGACAAAATCTATCAGTTTATGTGATTATTTGAAATGATTGAGATGATTAGAATTAATAGTTGATGTGGCAATGTTAATTTAGTATATATTTAAAAATATTTAAAAATAATAACAATAGTAATATATTTCTTTTTTATATTAAACTATGGAAAAATTGAAAATCACATTAGACCTTTGACTTCAATTTCAATATATATATAGAGATTTTTGTGAAATTACAATAGGTTATTATGATATAAAATTCCAAATTCCAAATGGTAAAAAATTAAATTAAGTTTTATGTTTTTATTTTTGAAAAAAAAATAGTAATTTTATTCAATTTTTATTTTTAAGAATGTTGCAATGAAATTAATTTCACTTTGAAAATTATATAATTAAAATTCACATGTATTTGATTTTGTAGAAGAAATTAAAAATTGAAATTTAAGATTAAAAAAATCACTTCAAGTTTGACATTACATTATTTTTTTTAATAAATTGAAAAAAAATCAATTTGATCTTTTGACATGTTATTTTGTTATATTTTAAATGTTGCCCCCATTTTTCTTTTTATTTGAATAGTTAAAAAATGATATTTATAATTTACTTTCATTTTTTTGGTAATTCAATTCCAAAAATTAAAAAATATTATTATTATTATTTTAGTATTGACGCACCATCAAAAATAACATTATAATCATAATTAATTGTCATATTTAGATGATTGATTTTAGGCATGTTAGTGCATTAGTTAGGTTGGATAATTCAACATGGGTGTCATATGCACAATGTGTCCAACATAATGTTTTTTTTCTTTAGATAACTAATTTTAAGAATCAAAATAAACATACCTAGTTTTGATTTTAGTCAAATTGAACATAATTAGTCATTTTAAACAAATGAACTTGATTAACATTCATCTTAATCGTGATGTTATTAGCGAGAAAACCATGTTTTTGTAATTGTGTGAAAGAAATTATCTCGTCCATGGTTGCAACATATGACACATGCATTGGGGTTTGATGCTTTTGGCAATGGTAAGAATATTATCATGGTAGCCCATGAGGGTCAAGGATCTTTGTGAACAAATTTGGTAGGATCATATGTTTTACATGGGTGGATTTGATGTATATGTTCGCTACATGTGTTTATGTGAAAAGTAGAGATTTAAGGGCATTTGTCAAAAACCTTTTGTTGCACAACTTTGATGTCATCAATCTCTTTCCCTTAGAATGCACATGCCTTTGTTGCATTGTATGGTGAATGGGTTGGGATGAAATGGATATTGAAGCACCTTGGCTAGGTGGGAGTTAAATGTGTTGTTGAAATTGCATAAATCCATGACGAAAGAAATCACATAAACTTAAGAGCTGTAGTTTTAGATTTGAGCTTCATTGGGCAATAATATAACATTGAGGGGTCAAGGATAAGTTGCATTGCATGGTTTACAAAGACAAGAAGGGTGAGGAGTGTGTTGAAAAATCCATGGTAAATATTGTGTGTGGGGAAAAAAAGTCCAAATAAGTTAGTAAGGTCCAAATGACATATACGAAGCCAATGTGTTTACTTTGCATTTAAGACTATTGTCCTTTTTGGGGTCCTTTTTCTCAAAAAACATATTTTCTTTAAGAGGAATTTTCAAATGAAATGTTTTGAAACTTTTTATATATTGTATTTGTAGTTGCCCCAATATGTCATATGTTTTTTTACAATCAAAATTGGAGAAATATGAATTTTTGAAAGTGCACAAATTTTGCCAGATTTTGTGTTTCATCTTGAAAATTGTCATAATTTTAAATCATACCAAAACATGTTAACATTTTCAAGTTTAATTTTTGATGTTATAAGCTACAAGTTTTCTTTAAACAACATATACATTGCATCACATTTAGATATCAAAAAAGATTCATGAACTTTTTTTAAACCTTAATTTTTTATTAAAAAAAAAAGAAAAAGAAAAATTGAGTGCTTGTTCAATGTGTTTAATAACACCCTATTACTAAAAATTAATTAAGGATGAAATAAATTGTATTATGAAAATTAAGGGGCCCTTTATGAAAGTAGTGTCATTGAATGAAGTTGTTAAACATCCTTTATTGAAATTAAACTTTGATATTGGAATTTTGTTTGATTCATTTTAGATTTTTCAATATTCACATTATTCAATAAACAAAACTTTCCATGATTCACATGCCATCAAAGTGGCACCACATAGACAAATGTAACAAGAATTACAAAAAAGTTGACATTTTGGCATCAATTTTGGTTCGTTTGAACTCATCCGCACCTAGTCTACCCACCTCCTTTTTATGTTACATCCAATCCATTTTATGACTTTGTACCTTCCCCATGTAAATTCTTCATCAATATTGTGATAATGTTGTTTATGATTTTCATGTCATAAAGACATGAAGTTTTTGATGTCCAACAAAAATTGTTGAAGGCATATAGGGATTTATCTATCATTATATGAATTCCTAACACTTGTTTGTAATCATTGTCCATGTTTGGAACTCCATTTGTACATATGGAGTCAATGAAATATCAAAATTTAAACTAGCTTCCCCAATTGTTTTTCTCAATTCCCTTAACCCAATTTCCTCAAGCTACACCATCCTTAACCCTTGGGTGAAATTATAAAATTAAAAACTCCTTAACCAACTTAAGTTATCATAAATCTTAGTTTTGCATTGAACTCCTAAAGATAATGTTATCACTTTATTTGGTTTGGGCATGAAAATTTGCAACTTGGGCAATCTTTTACTACTAATGTAAATTAAATGGTCCATCTTTACCTTAAAAACTTCCCTCCCTTTTGCATGAATTCAAGCTTCTTCAAACCATTTTTTTATAGAAAATTTGTTTTCATGACAATATTTCCTCTTTGTCCCAATGAATTCAAGTTCTTTTAAATCACCTTGTTGAAGGTTTTCTAACATATTTAAAAAACAAAGAGTGTTTAATCACCTTTGCACACATTGGAACATGAATGTTGTAAATATTGATATTGTTGTTACTATAAAATAAAATCATAAGTGAAATGATTCAAATTCAAATTTTGTATTTTGTCATCCCCTAACCGCCCAATATTTCTACCATTTTCAACATGTAAAATCAAATATGCAATTCAATATCCTTTTCTATTGAGTCAGGGGAGGGATAGTACACCATCCCCCAAACTATTAAATTTTTACTAGCCCCAACAATTATCATTATGAGAAATTGTGTCTATTGAAATCACATTATCCTGCAACTAGAATTGAAAAAACAATTTGTATACAACTATTGTGCAACTATACTTTTGGTATTACAAATATTATGCAATTATCCTTTTGAAAATATAGGGAATTAATAAATAAATTGCCACATTTGAAATTTATTTAGTTGTATTATAGTTATAAGTGAGTTGAAAATGGGTCTTTTACACAATAATTTGTACACACCGTATACATTTGTAATTAACCATGTTTGATTTTTTGAAGAGTTGCATTGTAGTTACATGTGACAACTATTTTAGAATTAATGTACGATGTATATACATGCGATCATGCCACATGTTTGCATTTCCACTACCCATTATGGGATATATTTGTAATTAATTTTTGATTATGATTCCCATGGATATAATTAGTAAAGTCACTACTGTGCCACTATTGAACTATTAATGTTCAACTATGTTGTTATTATTGTGCAACAATTTGTAACTTAATAAAAATACAAATTCATATGTAATATTTTATTTAAAAAATTATTTCAATAATTTGACTATTAAATATATTTGCGCTGAATACATTTAATTATTATAAATTTACTAATTATACTAAATAATTGACTATTAATCTTAATAAATAAATGAAATTCATATAATTAATTTTAAATTAACTAACTAAATAATTATGCTAATTAAATTGAATTAAATTGATGAATTAAGATAATTATGATCTCATCAATAATTACTAGATCATTAATTATTTAAATTCATTAATAAAAAAAATCTAGATACATCTAACTAATTTAAATGTGAAAATAAATGAAAATGTGTATATTATATTAAGAATAAAACTCGGGTGTATACATGGATATGCTTATTAAAACCTTGATGTTTTAATTTTTAAAGTTTAGTAATAAATTAATTTTCAATAATTTTATTCATTATTAAATAATAATAATTAAATTAAATTAATTATTATGAACTAATTAATTTAAATGAATAATTAATAATTAATATGAACTATAAATCAGTTTGATTCAATCAATTAACTTTTTAGTAAATTAAAATAAATAATAATTGAAAAATATGATAAATGATTAATTATATGAATTTGGATAATTAATCATCTGATAATAAAAAAAATAAAATAAAATATTTGAAGTAACTAACAAACAATTAGACTGAATTAGACTGATTATTTCAAATAAAATTTTATTTATTTAATTAAAATAATTAATTATCTGATACTAATTATCTAAATTTACTAACTAAATAATTATTTTAATTAGAATAATTAATTAAAATAATAGATCCAAACAATCAATTAAGAGATATTTAATTCAGAATTTTAGTTTTCGGATAAAAACAGATAGATTATTTTGATAATTAACTATCTGAACTAAATTAATTAATTTAAATCAGTATTTCAGATAATTAAATATTAAATAATTAATTCACATATATAAGTATCAAATAATTATTGATTGAATTGTATGACTTACAGAATGAAAAACATATATAAAACATGTGGGAAAATCTTTCTATAGTTGCAATTCAATTTGCAATTAAAAAAAAAAAATTCAACCAATTTTTTTTGTTTTGTAATCCCATGTCACAAATTATATAAAGAAGGTGTTTTCTTTTATGTTCTCACATTAAAATATACTTGCAAATTTGGGATGAATTCAAAAAAATTGAACCCGAAAGGCGAAACATAAAATTAAAAATACATATTTACATAACTGTTATTTAATTCACGTAGTCTTGTATTTTCCTATCTATTTGTTTATTTATTTAAGTAAGTAGGTCCTATTTTTCTACCTAGGTCTATGTAAGTTGGTAGGTATAGGCATGTATTGTAGGTATGTAGGTCCTAGGACCTATAACCTACTTATCAATGGCTATGTATTGACCTACTTAGCTATTAAAATAGATATATTTTTAATTTTTTTTCAAAATTCAATTAACACATCTTAGGGTAATTGTTTTTATTGTGCCACATGTCATAATTTCAGACCATTTTAACAATCATAATAGATGATGAAAATCAATATTTCAAAAAAAAATATTAAAAAAATCTTTATAGTGCCATGTGTTAGATTTGAACAAACGGATAAAAATTAATAACAATAGCATGATGTTATGGTTGTAGTCGTAGTGGAGTTGCATAATAGTTGAAAATGAATTATTTCAACAAAGTTGTAATTGACTTGCAATTGAATTACAATGAATTGCACCATATATACAAACTTTTGCAACTCATGCAATTTGTTTGATAACACTCACAATGTAAAAATACAATGAGTTGCAAGTGGTCATTGCAATTCAAAAATAGAGTTGTAGGTCCAATTGCAAAACATTTTTTTTTCTCATAATGTATTAATCTCTACATTTTAATTAATTAAAAAAATCAATGATGTCATCAATCCTTACTTTGACCTTTTTTTTTCAATGTGAATTCATGTGGCTTAATTTTCACCAACTTGTTATCCATCATGATTACATTGTTCATGTGCTCACGCCATTACATTTTTCCATTATAAATATATTCAACCATGTGTTTAAAGGGAACTTTCCACTTGGTTCATTTTGATTTCCTGGTGTTTATCCAATCTATTAAGATTTATATAATCCCATTGATGAATTTCATTCAAAAATAGTTTACATAGGATTTTTTAAAGTAAGAAATGCTTAGTCAATTTTTTTGATAATGGTCCATTTAGATGAAGGGTAAATTAAATTTGAATATATATCTATTAAACAATTTGATTTGGTTGTTTCAAACCTTTTGGTATAAATTGTTTAATTTTATATTTAAATTAAATTAAAAAATTATTTTTTCATTGCAAAGTTAAAAAATAAAATGTAAAATTGGAGTTAAATGACATTTTCAAATGTATTTTTCATATGTTTTATCCATGATTTGAATCAATAAATAAGTTTTAAATTAATGAAACAAATGAGGTCACATTGTATCACTTTTGTTTTTACTTAGTTTGTTTTCATCATAACACAAACTTACATTAATAGTATTTGATGTTTAATTAGCCTAAACATAATAAGGTGTCAATTAACCTTTCGTTGAATCATCCATGAACAAAAATCAAGATGATTGAACATCAAAACACAATTGGTTCTTTAGAAATAAAGTTCATAATCCCAACCTTTGTAGAACATGAAGACCTTCAAAATCCACCTTACATAAAGTTAAATAAAAATTTGATGACATTTAAAACATGTGACACATGATCACAATCAACTAATGATCACTTTATATCACACGATAATGAGAATATAAGTAATCCTCTTCATGAAAATCATAAATCACATGATGCCAATTATTTCAATACATATCCATATTGGATAGAAAAATATGGACTACCAAATACACATAAATGTGTTATTAAACAACATTGAATGGCTGATGGATGAACATATGTCCAGTGCTATGCAAATGATTTACATAAGACATTTCAAAAATCAACAATATGGCCAACATTTGTATCTTAGCTTATGTGAAAATATCCAAAATAAACAAACACGTTTATAACACATTCACATCAATGGATGGCAACCATTAGATACGATATCCACATGCATATCATTACAAAAGATTCCAACAAACTGTGTAATGAAATTTTTGAATGTGAAACATTTGAAAAACTTCAATGTTTTATTTCATCTTGCCCATTAAGTCATGCAACAACATGATACATGTTTGTTGAAATATTTCGAGGTTTTTTGTTTGATGTTAAATGTTAATATTTGTGCAAGAGGGATTATTCTAAAAAGCTCCACAAAAAAATTGTTCTTAACTAAATCATCTTTAATGTATGACAATAATCAATTAATGAACATTTTAAAATATTAAACATGTTATAAATGGAGATTCTATGAAATCCTAAACCTTACAACATTTCCAAACACATGTAAACAATAAACAAATTCATTTTTGGTAGTGCCCAACATAATGAAGCATAGCAATTTCTTGCAGACAAAATGAGATCATGACACCAAGTTAAACTTTGATAGTTGGAATGGACAACAAGATCATTGTTGGGCAAATTTAGCTTCTTGAGCTTTTTTAAAATAACCCACTACATCCATGACCCAAGTATAATCCATAATAGGATCAACTAGGAGCACATTCATCGAAGCCAATGTTCCATAATGTGTCAAATTCTAAACTCGACATCACAAATGATCATGATCAAGTCCATGATTTCTTTGGTGGTAAATTTTTGCCATTTTGCCATTTTGTTTTTGGCAAAAGAATATTCCATCTCAAATTCCATATATATTTGGGAAAAAAATCAAAGATTGCCACAATTACTTACGATGTGGAAAGGATGCTTAAGATTTTCTACTTTCATATTTTGAATATTGCCAAATTTGGCTAAATATGCTTATTGGATGATGACCACTTGAGCAACATCAGAAAAAAAAAAAAAGAAAAAAAAAAAGTGTCAAGTTGATTAAATATTGCAATCCAGGGAATTTTTGGGAACTAGGGCTTATGTTTGGGGCTTTGACATATGAGAGTGGGGTAGCCACATGAAGCCTATATAGGTAGATTGTTCTTTGCATGGGGTATTAGGCCAGGCCAAAAATGGTGACGAACTCTTTTGGGAAGAGAAATTTCATGCAGCCAATGGGAAGGCCCAAAGATGCACTCAAGGTGCCTTGCTTTTTCCCTTTAAAAGTTTTTTTTGGGAAGGGCGGGCGGAGGATTTTTTTTCATATTTTCCTGGTTCCCAATGTGTTCTCACTATGTTCCCTTTAAGTTCCCAATGGGTTCCCATTAGGTTCCCAATAGGTTCCCCAAGTTCCCAATGTGTTCCCCAACATGTTCTCCATAACACCTCACTTTTATGCCATATGCTTTGTCCTCCTTTTCACCTGTATAGGTGGGCCAAAGGGGAGGAACTCTATACTTCAAAATAGAACCTTCTAGTTTGGGGACCGTCCATAGCAAAGAAAATCACCATTATTTTATTATGTCATTTTCAAATTTTTCAATCTACTTTTTTCTGACTTGTTGCAAGAAAAAGAAAAAAATTGAACTTGGGAAGCACCTCATCTAATTAATAGGAGAGGTGAATAGTAGAGGTGGATAGTACTACATGCCAATGTGCATTGGAAACAAGCTTTGGTCCCAAATGGAAGAAGTGCAAAATCACATTCAATTGATCTACTTTAGGAAATCGAGCACTGATGAATCCTAATTACAAAAATTCAAGTCCCCTAAAATCAGAGTTCATAACTGTCACAAGTCATAATAGTGTTATGTAGTGCAATGCTTTTCACTTCATCTTTCAAAATGGAAATAGGATGGATATCCTTGTAGGGTGGATAAATGTATGTGATCTAGAGATGAAATTCGGGCAAGTGGATGGGGGAAAATGTCAATCCAAAGGGTTTTGGGGGGATCTGAAAAAGCTAGGTGAACCCAAGAAGCTAGGATCAAGGGAGACCTATAATCAGGGAAGTTTCGGGGCTAGGGAAGTTGAGAGAACCCAAGAAATCTAGAGCCCCATGAAAGACTTGATAGGACCTTGGAAGTTGCAAGAGGTCTATGCCTCAAATTTGTGATGACCTGTACTGGATGGGATGGAAGATTTTCTTACTTTACACATTTAGACCTGCAACAAAATTCAAAACATCTCCAAACCTCTTAGTAAATTTGCTATGAAAAATCCCAGCTGCTTCGCTACATCTAGCTACAGAATCATCACGGCATGTGGGGGTGATGTAGAAAATTAGCAAGTAGGTGGTGGTACTACTTAGCATGTCTCATATGTGAATTCACAGATGATCTCCACATTATGTAGCTAATCTGTACCGAAAAGACAGAGAAATGTAGATGAATGTAATTTACCCATAGAGTCTTTGTAAGCCTGTGTAGTCTAGATGCACACTGTGAACCCTTTATTCATATCAATGTTGTGAGGAGGTTGCACTCTTCAAAACTTTCTTCATGGTCTTTTGTGGTGATGGGTACAAAGTTCGCCTATTGATGTTTTGCTGCAGATGAGCTGCACGATGTGTTTGAACAGGAGATCTACTACTGCAAATGAGAAACTGACTAAAACGAAGTTTCAGAGGTGTGTTAGAATACATATCTGGATGAGCTGAATGGAATCCCCTCACTGAGGTTTGTTGAGAGGATTGGCCTGCACCCAATTGCTGCAATCTCTCTAGCTGAAGCTGAGGGAGCTGAAAGTTTCTCGCCTGCCTGCCTGCCTGTGGATTTGTTTGGTGTTCCTTTGGCACCATCACACATGCATGCTTGGTAGGAGGAGGTTCCACCTTAGGAAAGGGCATAACACCCTGGAGGGCCTTGGCATTGGCATGATCAGCTGATGTTGTATCTGCAATTTTGAGGTTGCTTCTGTCAATTAACATGTGGTGTTGTGAAAACCAATTTCGTGATCTCCAAAACCGTAGCTGCTTCATTAGCTTAAGCTGGCCCATACCAAACGACAAATATAAGTCTTAGTTCCACAACAAACATGTTATGAGCTAATATTGTTAAGTGGGAGATTAAAAAAAATTGACTTATATGGCATTGAGTTTTTACCATCTTTTTTCGCATCTTTCTGAGCTCTTCACTATGGTTTTCTTCATGACCATGCAGGCTATTGTCATTGTCATCATTTTCATTCATAAAGTCCATATTGGCTCCCTTGTCAAATAAAATCAAGACACGATTAGGCACAACTAAATCCATCTCCAATTGTCATATCATAAATTCATAAATAGCTTGGGCACACAACTGGGGCTATTACAAAGGATATCTTTATTTTAAGCAAGCATTCAAAGGAAAATTTTGAGATTTGTTTGCTATTTTTCCACCTCTGTAGCCACTCATTTCAACCATGTATATATGGTAATACCCATTTGATTTCACCACAACAAAGAAGCTGACCAGAACAATGTCCGTTTGTGTAGCTAAGCTTCTTGTTGTATATTGATCTCCGTTTGACAACTCTTGTTCTGAAATATCTGTTGCTAACAAAAGTATTGACCTTCCTGAAAGGGAATTCAACTTCCAGTTATTCCTTGAGCTCTTCGAAGGAGACATATGCCTTTGCCTTGGATCTTCATCTCCACTTGAAGGAAGAATGTCAGAAGAGATGGAAGACTGTCCAGAGCTTGACAAACTGTCTGCATCTCCACTGCTGAATTCACTTGCACTATGACCACTTGAGCTAGTGTACCCACTTGCATTGTTATCTGTGCAGCTCCTAGTGCCTGGTTTTGCCTTGAATTTTTTGACTGTCTCTGATGCATTTATAGCCCTATATCCTCCATGATCACCACAACCTCCTCCATCTCCATCTAATTGTCCTGCTGCTGCTCCATGCCTCCCTCCTCCTCCTCCTCCTCCACTATTACCTATTCCATAGCCTCCTACTCTGTCTCCATCCCCATATCCTGTTGCTCTTCTGTACCCTCCACCTCCTCCATCTTCATACCCTATTACTTCTCCACTAGCACCTCCTACTACTCTGTCTACATCCCCTTGTCTTGTTGTTTGTCCATACCCTTGTCTTGCTCCTCCACTCCCACCTGCTTCCACAGTAATCACCTTCTTTATATGATCTCCACCTCCTCCCATCCCCCTCCCTATCTCCTTTTTCACAGAGTTGCTTTCATTGTATCCCAGCAAATATCCTCCACCACCGCTTGCTCCAGCAGTTGATGAATACCCACCCCCTATATCACTGTCATCATACCCATCGCCATCACCCTCATCTTGGCGCCCCTTGGTATCCATTGATGCTGCAAAATATCCCCAAAATATTGGCCCATCTCATCAGATGGCCTAGCTAAACAAAGGCTTTGATATCTGGTCAAGTGATTATAATTGAGATATCTTTTGATTAAGTAGAACCATGTCCTGAGATGCTCAACATAGAAGACAGTATGAAACATTTCTTGTGGGCAATATTACCCAAGAGTCAGGGTGTTTGTCTAGGTTGTTCTAAGAGAGTTGATGTACTAATTGCTTGCATTTAGAGGCAATGGATTTCACAATGTGGAACTGCACATATCTATATTCAAGTGCTGCACATTTACCACTATTAGGAGATCCAGCTCTTGATTTCATATCCTGCAATTCAACAATGGAACAAAGACTTGAAAATTCTACATAACTGGACAATTAGCAACCTAGAAAAATAGAGAGAACTTGTTAGGACGAAGAAAACTGAAGGACCAAATCTCAGAGTCCACAGGTATTCATCTAGAGAATAGTCATAAAAATGTGACAATTTAATAGAAATTACTGAGGGATCCAGAAATCTGATATCAAGTGTCAATCCCTTGTTCATGTTCTTCCTTAGCTGAGGATAGTCATATGGAAAGATGAAGACAAGACAAGTTTATGGTCCAGCAAGACACAACAATTATCATCTCACATGTTTGAAGTGCACTTTGAAGATGCCTTGTTTCATTTGATGAACAAGATGAATGACAAGTAGAGATGAGTCGTACCCCATTTGAAACTACCTGAATGAAAATTGGTGATATTTGGTGGGATGTTTTCAATATCACTTACAGAGTTGCCACTTTCAATCTTGTCCTCAAATGCCTCCTCTTGTGTTGCCTGCAAAGTCATATTGTAAAAGTCCATGCCACACTTTTGCATGTAAGCTGAGATAAAGTTTATATTGATCTCAATTCATATCTTGCATGGTGTTCTCTTGAGTATTTCTGTTCTCAATTGCCTTCAATAATTTGTACTCCATAATCTCTTTTTTTACACCTTCTCATCTTTCCTTCATCAGTCTGGACCTTAACCTGAAGCAAGCTACACCATGGTTTCATCTTCTTGTCTACACTAGTAGAGACATTCTCAATTTGGAAAGCAAACCAGAGGAGAGAATATCACCGCTATATTTAATCCCTCAAGATACCCCTGCATATCTTCCTCCTGCATATCCATTCAATATTTGTCCCAAACAACAATATCCTGTAAGCCAGGTTCTAATTAGATTCCTTATTCTAGATGGCACTGCAAAAAATAGAGTCAACCAAAATATAGATTCTCAAGCAATAAAATCAAGGTTCCGCAATGATAAGGACAGCTCGGCAATGAATTGTGAAAGAATGATGTTGAGATTTCAGGATAGAAGGTATTAAATTTGTGATGGCATCAAACATGATCCTACTTGGTATGCCGCTAAAAGCATGTTGAAAGATGCTCTCACAAAAGGTTGGCAAACTACTACACACATTTTAGCAGAAGCATACAAATAGAGCTACAATTCAAATGAAATGTATGTCAATGCACAAGTTTTGCTGTATTGTCTAAAACATTTGTCAACAGCAGGGAATAAAGCAAAGAAAAGAAAAGAAAAGAAAATCGGTGGGTTCACTTACAGTAAGTACAACTGGAACCCGCATTATATGTTCTGAACTAGAATAACACTTTGGTTTCTACCAAATCTGATTTGGTTTAGTTTAGGTGATGAAGAATGTGTGAAATTCCAGACCACAAGATGACTCATTGGCATGGCCACAGATGTGCTCAATGACCCCAATTTTGACAACGTTTTTGACATTGGATTTCCATTACTTTGATCTTCAGAACTCTGGAGACAGAAGATGGAAAATGTTTTGAGAACTGAGGATGAAAGTGACCTGTCCAGAAATAGATTCCATGATCTTCTTAGCAGCTTCCAGCTCTGCTTGGTGGTGCAACATAATTTGCTGTGCCACATGCATTAAACCATGATGTTGAGGCATGAACAAAAGGTTTGCATGGCTGAAGCCTCATTCAGTGTAATGATGGTGCTAACTTTCAACAATCATGAATTATATCCTCAGAATTTTACAAGTTTCTTGAATAACAGACTTCAGGCATTAAAGTGTTTTTCATATCCCCAGAAAAAACCCTTGAAAGTCCATCTTGATGGTTGATCGTGTTTTACGTGTATACATGTATTCAAAGTGTCACAGAATGAACGTAATTAGCAGAAATTTTATCATTGCACCGTACAGAATTGTGAGGGTAAATTTCTAGCTAGCCAAAGGGACCTGACTAGGACATAATTCAATGACTCCATGATACATACATGCCCTTGTGAAGGATGTAGAAGGCAATAAGCTCCTGGGAAAAGGGAGGAAGCAATGTACAATGGCGACCCATTAACAACACAAACATTAATTTAGAAGACAATCAAAACACAAATACCAATGGTGACAACTACATAGATAGTTTGGTTGAAAGAACCTTTGATTTGGACTGAAGGTTCAAACACTCGCGAATGTCATCCTGTGCAAACATTAGAGCAATAGCTGGGGAAGAGGGCAACCTCCAATCCCCAACATTGTAAGCCCCTGGAATGTACTTTTGCAAAAACGGGGCTTGTGATTTTCTCATGACTCCTGTCTCATCTTTGACTGCTGCTATATCACCTGCAAACTCAGGTATTCAAGCAACAATACTGAGGTGTGAAATAAAAATAAAGAAAACAGTTTGTCAATTGTCAAGTGCTTGTCCAAAGCTGGATGTGCATAAACGTGTGGTCACTGGTGTCTGTTATAAAGAAGAGTTTTGCTGGCAATTGTGATTGTTAATTTTCTGCAACAACGTGATGTATACTTTTATCCAAGTTGTTCCGAATGTTGGAAAACACTCCCCCCCCACAACATAAGCCTCCTGATGACAGCTGAAAAGTGTAATTGATGGACCTTACACTCATCAGCGCTATTGCTTCCTCTCCCACTGTGGAAATTTCTAACCACTAAGAAAACAATATATCCTATATATCTTCTCCCAAATCTTCTGCCAAGCATTCCTTGGGTTTGTGGACAATGGTTCAACCAATGACCTCTGTTGTAGCTAGATGAGTCGACTCATTAATGGAGGAAAATCTAATATGCACCTACAGGGCATTTGAACTTTCAAAAGCTTAAAAGGTGGTCATTTGAGCCTGAACTTCTAGACTACTTTAGGTCTGAGCTGACTGTCATGGCTGTGATGAAAGCATGTAGGATGTTAGTGTAAATGGTCACAAGTTGAAATACATTTATGGAGGCATACTCTGAAGAAATTATATGTCAACGATGCCAATTACATAGAGATCAATTATGTGGTAGTGAATACTAAATAGACATACCCAACTTTTGCAACCAGAGGCCAACTTCGGTTAAGTCCACCACCCTTTGATCATGATCTAGCATCCCAACCTGCAAGTTTGAATAGGCAATTGTGCAGTCCTTTTTCTCATAGAGCATTCAAGTTGAATTCATTTGACATGCAATGAACCTTAAGAGTCCCATGGTTTGAGCCTCAGTGTCCCCTCAATGTGACATCCTCCTTTCATTCAACAGGTTGTGTTGTCAACAGGTAAGACATTCAGAGAATTCCCAGATCATCAAAAAGGAAGGTGCATTAAGACAAAAATCTTAGAGGAGAAAATGGCTATAGCAAGGATATTGGAAGCCCTAGAACCATTTAAATAGGAATTGAATCAAATGTCATTGACAGATAATGGTTTAGAGCATCAACAAAGCTTCAACACAAAAGAAAGCAAACAACAAGTGTACCAATCGTCGGGCTTGCTTGATCACCAAGCTAGTAGCACACATGGCACCAGCACTTTCGGATGTTGGTCTTGGCTTGTGTCGAAGTTCATCCACAGGATCCATGTATGTATTTGACAATTTCTCAACATCTTCTGCAAGTTCAAGTTCCTCCAGCATGGCAGTCCGCATGTCAATTTTCTCCATGGAATTCTTTACCATCCTAACATAGTCCTTGATCGAAATTAGGCTGGTAGCTGGAGCAGCATTAAGGCCTGGGTTCTGAAGCACATATGAACAAATATATATTTTCTTGAACAGCATGAATGTTCAGAACAAGAAGGTACTTGAGTGTTGAGTAACAGAATATCAAGTACTTAAACTGTCCTATGTGGTTTGAGGCATCATCAAAGACTCCTGCAATACTTTGGGAAAGATTTAAGTAAGATCTCCTCATCCAGGCTAAAATTATAGTTACACAGGTGTATTGAAGAACAATCATGTCTTAAAGCACATCTAGTATTTCTTTTGCCACTTCCTCATCAAAAGCAAACTTGGATCTGTAAATGAGAGAGAAAGTTGAGAATAATATCCACAAAATACATTGATCCGGTTATACATGTCTTCCTCAGCTGGGGTCTCAAAGAGCCAGCTTTGCTCAGGTTCTTGCACAGTGGCAGGAACATCAATCGGTCTGATGAGATCATGGGTGTCCATTGCTGCATCAACCAAGACTACTGAAAGAAAGAAAAGGTCAGTCATCTGCAGCAATGCATAATCACACTATACCTACATGTCTTGTGGTGGTGGGAACCAATTGCAAACTTCTTTTCAAGGAAGAGGGTCGGCTGCACTCTATAAGGCCTCCTCACTCATGATTGTGCATAACCACAATTTATGACTTGACCAATTGCACATGAATATGAAGAGATGGTCATGTACCTCTTCTGCCAGTTGACATCGGTTCATGAGTCATACGTTTCTTTGATTCATTGATTGTGTCTCCTCGTGGACTACATTTGAGCCCCATTGTAGGAGCAACCTCACTTGCAAACTGGACAGTGGCAGCCTTGTGATTCAAGGTTTGTCCTGAAGATGGCAATCTAGTATTGAAGAGGCTTTTCTTGGTAGCATGAACACCAGTTAAAGCAGCCATCAATAATTTCCCTTCGCCTTTTTGGATCACAGTCTGCTCAAGAAGTGCAAAATTGACTCCCTCACAAGGCTTGGCATTCTTCCTTGCCGACAACTTGCCACCATATGGCAAGTCCTGTGTCAACAGAATCAGAAACCTTGTTTCTGTCAAACATTTGCATTCACAAGCAACCGAAGAGGTCGTCACAAACAAGATATGAAAAAATGAAGTGTCTTATTGCAAAAACGGCTGCAGTTTTTCTGCGAGCACCTTCTCCTTGACATCTAGGAACTTGAGCGGCCCTATCGATGGCACAAATTGGTCTTCAGAGCGGACATGCCCCACTCTCGGCTTCGCGTTGTCCACCAAAATCCTTCCCATTGTTATCTTTTGTTTGTAAGATTTGGAGATGTAGCTTAGATGTATGTACACCTCAGTTTCATTTACTGATCATGAAGCAGAATCAGAATGAAAATCAGAATTTCGAATCAGTCATTTGGCAATCACAAGAGCAAAGAAACAAAGGATGCCACTTGATCGGTTGATCCGTCATAACAACGCACCAGCCTTCCAACACAAGAATGCCAAGCGGTTGATCCCTTCAAATGTAGGCTCCAATTGAAAGAATGCCAGTGATCGCTTCAACCGTTACAAAAGCTCCAACATTATGAAAGCAATTTAATCGAGACTATAGGTAACAGGGTTTCTGTTCCAGATCAGTTTCTACAACTAAATCAAACTACAGAGTTGCAGAGAATCTATCCATGGAAATGTTTTTTCCAAATTTTTGCATGACAACAGATTCTGAATCTTGTGGGATTATAATAATGTATCCAAATCGCTTTCAAAATTTCTTTGTCAATTCACAATTGTCATAGCCACTGAAAGCAAAACAAAATACGATGACGACAAAACATTTTGTTTTTGGGTTCGAGTTTGTTCGTGATTTCTCCAAAAATTTCACTTTGTGTGGTCTTTCAGCGTCACCTTTCCTTCTTGCGGGGAGGAGCTTAGGGCCAGAGAGTGTTTCAAACCAAGAGTCACCATTGCAATTGGAATGCTCTCGTTATGACTCGTTATGAAGTGTGGATGAAACCCAACTGAGTTAACATCAGGTTTCACCTTATTAACCTATCTAGTCAAAACCCAAATTTCAGGTCCTGTTAGATTGGTAGTGAGAGAGAGAGCGAGAGAGAGAGAGAGAGAGAGAGAGTGTTGTGTGTGTGTGTTTTTTTTTAATTTGCCAAATCTCGTCAAATTTTGATCTGAAAAATATGATTTCGACTTATGCAACAAAGGATTTTCCATGGAAAAAAATGGTCCAAATTCAAAGATTTTGAAAAAATAAATTCGGGATCACTGAATTTTTAATGATAAGTTCCAGTAGGTAGCCAAGAATATAGAAGGATTCTATTTTTATTCTACTTTCTATCTAGTCTGTAGCCAAATCTGGCTAAATCATCTAATAGATGATCACCACTTCAGCTACATCACAAAATTGAAGGAAAACAAAAAAAAAAAGACCCTGGTAGAAAGGTAGGACAATGTACCTGTGGCTACTAAGTACAGGGGAAGGCACCCAGTAAACATCTGAGGACATCTACAGCTGACCAATACTGCCTTGCTACGAATCTGTGAGCTCTCTTCTATGAAATCTCTCCCACTCCAATTGAGAGTAGAAAATTTTGCCTCTTAAGGCGCCCTCCAAATGCATTTTTTTGGGGCTAAACCTCTATTTATTCACTATCTCTCAACAAAACTTTTATCTCTCCTTAACAAGTTTTTAATCTTTTCATGGTTAAGCTTTTATATCTCAATAACAAATTTCTATTTTCAAACTAAATATTAGTTCTTAGTAAAACCTCTCTACTTTTTAACTAAACCTTTATCTTTTGACTTTTGGTTAAACCCTTATCTTTCAGCAAAATTACTATCTTTACTTGACTAAACTTTCACCTTTTGACAAAACTTTTTTATTTTCTAGCTTAACTTCTATCTCTTGGCAAAACCAATATCTTTTGTTGGTTTATTTTTTTTTATAAAACAAAACTTTTATTTATTGGTTAAACCATTACCTTTTAGCAAATTTTTACATTTTATTGGTTAAACCCTTATCTTTTAGCAAAATTAATGTTTATTCTTGATTAAACTTTCACCTTTCAGCAAAAACCTTTTATATCTTTTGGCAAAACCAATATCTTTTCTTGGTTAAATTTTTATATTTTGGCTATTAATATCTTTTCTTTGTTAAACTCCCACTTTTCAACAAAACCTTTTTACTTTCTAGCTAAACCTCCACCTTTTGGCAAAACCATTGTTTTTTAAAAACTAAACTTTTACATTTCAACAAAACATTTTTTATTTTTCAATTAAATCACTACTTCTTTGGTATTGCTCACACACAAGAAAATTCTAAAAATACTAAAAAAGGTGATGATTATCATTAATGAAGGTATTGCAAAAATTAATGCATTTAAGGTTGAATGGAATTTCAACACACTTTTGAAACAATTTTGCTTTATATTTTTTAAACTGATAAATTTCATTAACCCACCTTAAATCATAATGAAATACTTTCATCCACTATTAACAAGTTGTATCAATTACCCAATATGCAATACTTGTAGTAAAGGTCATGTCGAAACTAGCATTTGTTGGTCCAAGCTTTACCTTAGGTGGACCTTTGACCTCAAAATGTATTACTCACATTGGTATACCAAAACCACATGCAATATTCATATATAAGCAAATTTTAAATTGAGAAAACATGTAGGTATATAAATATTACATAATTGATTGATACAATAGTTGACATTGTAGGACCCATATGTTGGTATTGCTTAGTTGGTGGCAACTATTAACCAAAAAAACCAATGAAAATTTGAAAATGCAATGTGGGTGTTGCAAGGTGGAAATGTTGAAAATTTTGGGAATGTGATGTGGATATTGTTGGGCAACAATGTTACAAAATGTAGTTTAACAATTATGGATGCAAATATTGCACGGTTGGCCAAAGAAACCAATGAAAAATTTGGGAGGTTAATGTGAGTATTATGGGGTGAAAACATTGTAGAATGCAATATGAAATATTCCTGTGTAGGTATAATTGCATGTCTAAACAAATTTTTATATATTTTATTAATGTTTCATATTCTTTGCTTGACTAACATAACAAAATTTGAATTTGTAAAAATGCAATATTTAAATGAATAATTGTAAACTTTGAAGGAAACTTGAAATTCAAAAATTCATTCAGATCTTTTGGAAAACATTCACATGTCATTGGTTGACATAATGCCAAATGGCATAAATTAATTTTTCAGTTTCTATGTACACGTAATTACATGCAAAATGCATTGAACCACAAAAATTGTGTCCAAAAAAATGCAAATCAACAAGTCCATGTTAATCCAAAAAGAGAAGTAATGACATGATACTCCCTTTTCATCAAAAATCCCTTTCTATCATTAGTCTTTTCATTTATAATTTCATGAACTTGGTGATAAATTGCAACTCTTTCAATTGTTTTTGTAACATGTAACATGGTGATATGTGTACAATTATTGGTGTTAGATGTTAAAGATGAATTATGTCGATCATAAACTCATCCTTGGTAGTTCTACACAATTTAATTCACAAGTACAAACATGCATTAGTAAATAAAAGTTTAAACAATTATATTAGTAAATAGAAAATAACACATAAACATTAAAAATAATAATTTAAAAAAAAAAAAAAAAATAAAAAAA
>Ga0116227_10004951_pt1 | contig 28562 bp, 19 predicted proteins | sample S1TSphgellanicum_FD_89693 | JGI IMG/M metagenome (GOLD analysis project Ga0116227, IMG submission 89693) | Host-associated microbial communities from peat moss isolated from Minnesota, USA - S1T2_Fb - Sphagnum magellanicum MG | ecosystem: Host-associated > Plants > Peat moss > Unclassified...
ACTCAAAAAAGACCTTGCTTTCTTCTATTGCCATTGTTTGGATTCCAACTTCAAAGCATGTGTGAATTTAGCATGGACAATGCCTTGGGTTATTGAGATATTGACCACTAATCCAACCTATGTTTGTTTTGCCATTCAAGCTAGTACATATGAGGACACATGGGATCAACTTGGTGAATGTGGGGACTATTTGGTTAGCTACTTGGAAATTGGTGACAACTTTGCAATCAATGTTGAGGAGGGCAATCAAGAAGATGTGGATTTCTATGTTGTGCTTTGCATAGAACCTACACATGTTGTGAAGGAAGATTTTATAGATGTTTGGAATACAAATTTTAAAGTAGGTGATGTGGTTGTGGTAAGAACATACTATCAAAAGTGGGGTAGAGGTGAGACTAGATATGTGTTTTTGCGAAATTCTCCAATAGTGTTTCTACATGTCTCCCATGTTAGATCCATCAAATTCCCAATGTTGCCTTCTAGCCATAGGGTTTTCAGCAATGATGTTGTCTATATGTTCCTAGATTATTCCTTATGTGGTATTATGTAGGCTTTAGTTGCTCTAGATGTGGACAATGATTGAAGGTGTAGTGTACACCCTATTGTATGTTTTGGACATTTTGTTTAATAAGGAATTGTGGTTTTCAATATGTAAAGGCAATTGTATACATGTCACATTGATTATAATGTTAATAAATGTATAAATTTTTAGTGTAATTAGATTGACAAAACCTAAACAACATACATAACACATTAGTTTGATAAAAATGCATTATCTTTGCCCACTAATAAGGATGTTATCTTGTGAGCATGTGAGCATGTGAATGTGAACAAATGAACCAAAGGAATCTTTTTAGGAATATCTTGTCGACGTTGACAAAATATTATTTTACACATAGGATGGAATATTTGGTGACATGGAAAAATATTTTACCATACATGGACAAAACAATTTTCTTGGATCAATTTTTTTGATGAGAAATAAAATGGATGAACTTTCAAATGAACATTGGCAACAAAATTGTTGTGAAAAATTGAACAAAAGAAACAAGATGGAATAATTTCATGTTGGCTTATCTTGAAACATACAACACATGAAATGTTGACGTAATATTTCAAGTTACATTTCATATTTCCTTAATATGAACTTTTTGCAACATCTAAACCATTTAAAATTTTGAACTAATCCAAATCAATGGCATGTAAATTTGTTGAACCACCAATAGGTAAATTTGCCAATCCATACTCTACCCATTCACCACCAAGAGCATGTGCCCATTATGAATTGAGACAATGCCTGATTATAAACCTAATGACCCACCAAGAGGTATGTGTCGATCCATACACTACCCATTCACCATGAAGAGGCATGTGCCCATTAAGAATTGAAACAATGTTAGGTAGCCACAAACACTTTACAATATTTATACCATTTCAAGCTATTTGTTATTTCATTCACATTCTCAACCTCTTGCATCTAGCACATTCTTGCAACTTGTACAATCAAATTGCATTTTTCCCCTTCTACCATTAATTTTCCCAATCTACACCTAAAGTTATATTTACTCTACCCTTATTGCTTAGCTGAATACTTTCTACCTTCATCATGTGTTTACAATCCTGAAACCTTGATTCTACATGGAAAATAGAAAATTAACACAAAATGTCCCACCAAGCACTTTGGAATCAATGATTAAATACACATTAATTTCAAGCATATTAGATAGAATTTGTGAAATGACAAAATAACTATTGGAATATTTAAGAAATGATACTAAACTAGACCCCTTTCGACTGCTCAAAATTAGAACATGTGGAACATAATGGAAAAAGGTAATTGACAAAATAGATGGATGGGCAGCATGGCGATGGGCTAATGTGAAGATAGAAAAAGAAAATATTTCATTGCTCAAACAAATAGTACACATTTCCAAGGAAAATATGGAAGATTATAATTTGGCAATGTTTACACATGCCATGGATTTCTTCAAAGAACACGTGAGTTTGAAGAAGTCGATTCCAAAACATTTTTTCATAAGCTTATTGAACGATTTGTCAACAAAAGACTTGGTAACCCTTGGTAACTTGTTATCAAAAAAATTCATGAAACCCAAAAGATGACTCTATGCAACACTAGGCATGCGAGCCTGGATGCCACAAAATTTTTAAAAAAAAGTCTTAAACCATTTGGTGAACCGTTGGATGATAAGGCTAGCCCCAAAACCAAGGTGTATGATAGTTGAAAACAACAACGTGTTGAGAAATGATGGAAGGACTAAAACTTAGAACTTTGGATTAAATTGTATTACAATACACATGTTAATATGAATAATTCTTCAAAGTATGTAATCTTAGAAAGAAATATTCAATTGTGAAAAAAAGAATTAAAAGGAAGGCTAAACTTGAACATTAAAATTGCATGTTGAACAAATGTAGATTTCTTATTGAGGGAAAAAATCACTAACAAAATAAAATCGAAGTAGTAAATGATTAACATATGCAAGTAGATGATTTTGCGGTTGTTTAGACACATGCAGTTGTTATGCCATTAAGAGCCATTGTGGCATATCTTACCGTTCTAAACTCATCACTACCAACCAAGTGGTCCAATGAAAACCAAAGGTAATCATGGTAGATTTAAATGCAGAATTGGAGTCAACAACTACAAATATGCCACCAACCTGACATGTTTCCAAAATGGGTTATGACTTGCATTCAATGTAGGTTTATTTTCAAGTTGAAGGGTTCCATTATAAGAAACCTAGGATAGAGATTTCTTGTTTGCAAAATGTCATGATATCCATATCCATGGCATTGTTGTCGAACACCATCATATTTGGATTTATACTCGTCTATAGCAAAAGTAGAGCTAAAGAGTGTAAATGCAAAGTTCCAAGCGGAGGTTGGATATTAAGCGTCTACTAACCACTTGTAGGACTACAAGATATATGGGACAATGACCAAAATGTTTATGTCAAAGTTTCTAAACAGCCTACCATAACCACTTGAAAACAATCCATGGCTAGCACACTTGACAAATCAAAATTTTAAAACAAGATTTCATCGATAGTGCGATTACTTGCTAGGATTCAAGTACCCAAAAAAAAAAAGGGGCAATAAATGAATCAAATGTTGAAGACAATCCATATGAAACACCAACATTTGCATACGAGTGAAAGTACACTAAGGTGTAACACTTTTAGGCACATGTGAAAATCCATAATTACATAAATTAACATTATGAAGGTAGTGAAAGCAACATACCTTGAATCACACAAGTCATTTTACAAATTATCATTCGAAATTTATAATGAAATTTTTTAAAACCCTAATTTACCTTGTAGAGAACTTAAATTTCAAATATGAGCTTCTAAAATATTACTTTCATTAAATAAATGACTTAATAAGAAAAAACCATAATTGAAGGTACATATAAAATTTTGGTCATCAAAATCCTTCCAAAAAGTCCTCCTTGGCATCAATGTTACCACATCATATTACCATCGAGTCCTCTACTCATTAAAAAACATTGTATAAAAGTGCATGGAGTCCATATTCATTGATTATGGACTATTACAAGTTTTAGGGTACTCCTTTGAAAGTCCATTATGTTATGGCTATTCAAAAATTATCCATGAAATTCATACAATGTGATTATATTATATATAAAATTTTAATGTTGAATCATTTTTCATCATAGTCAACTATATTTAATCACATGGGGGTAAGTTTGCAATATAATGAACCATTGCAAGTGTAACCACTCCTTAATAACACACTTGTCAATTTTAAACTTCAATTAAGATTAAATTTTTTTCATGTAATCTACATAATGTGATGTAATATACATTCAAGAATTACATATAAAAATATGAGGCAATTATATCAACATTTGAGGGTGAAAAAAGACTAATTAACCATTTAATGTAACCAATCTTGAGGTCCTGAGTAAGTCACATAAAAATGATCAAAATTAATCTATATTTGTTTTTAAAAATTTCTTATTCATGTAGATTAAATAATTATTAGATTTTACATGGTTTCAAATCATCGTTGGAATTGATATATAAATAAATTATAAAATTCAGAATTTGCAATTTTCTTTCCAATAACTCTTGGATAAATATAAATATAAGTTTTAAAATTCAAAAAAACTAAATTTTATTATAAAACTATATTGTACAAGTCAAAAATGTGATTAAACCATAAATTTTGTGCAATGGTTGCATGCCATTTCAATTTCCAATTTCAAATCCTTGTCCTTTTAAAAGGAACAAAGGAGTTGGGTGTGGCTCATTATACTATGGACGCACCCATGGCCAATTAAAAAATTTAAAATCTTGCAAAAATTTCCTTGTGACAACATTTTATGGATAGTGTGGTGTGCTTTCACCCATACAACAAGGAAATGGACTAGCTAGTGGAGGCAAATATAATTACCAATGAGTGGAGGAGGACTCCACAACATGTGTAGATGCCAAAATGATGAAGTCGAATGACAAAGAAGAAAACATGATGTTAGAACCACAAAACTTTGAAGAAAACATGACAAATGAGAAAGAAGAAAGCCTGGAATTGGGAACACCAAGGACATAAATAGGTTCTAATGATGTGAGCAGCACATTTAGAAAAAATTGGCTCTGCATAGTATGTTTGCCACAAAGAAAGATGATTGTCAGAAGAAGAAACAACATAACACATACAATAATTTATAAACCAAAAAAAGAATTGTGGACTATAGAGTCAAGGCTTAAAACTTCATAAAGTGTGTATGTAGTATGGCATGTGTAGATTGTGGGTGCACCTATGTAATTGATAGGTTGATTTGAACACCGACCATCCACTTGTTGGGTTTTAAAAATCAAAATATGAATGTCAGCAACCAAATTGACCATGCTTCTGTTTTTTTTTTGGCTTGGCACTTGCGTTATTTTTGTTCACAAGGTTTCATATTAGTACAAATTATTTTTTAAAAAAAATGACCAAATTTTAAAATATTTTTTGGGGAGAAATATCCAAGTAATTAACTTAAATTCATTAAAATCTGAATTTCGAAAATTGAATTCAAAGTTTATACAATAATTAACTTAAAAAAAACACCAAAATTTGAAAATAAATTAACATTTTAATAAAAAATTCGTTTTTGAGAATAAAATAATTTAAACTAATTTGTTGTCATCTAAAAAACTTCAAGATGGCTTTCATGAAGATTTATAAAAAACCATAATGAAATTTATTTTTGATAGATTAGCCCATCAAAGGCCCCAAGCATTTCTATCCCTAGCTCTTAGTGTAAAAGGAAACATTAGTTTACTTGTTTGGACAATCATATACTCTCAACATTGAAAGTAGGGAAAAGTGGGGGAAATAAATAAAGACATAGGATGGCCACTATATAATAGTGAGTTCTTGCAATCTTTTTAACATTGGCTAGTATTAAAGCTCAAAGTTGGCCCCATGGATTTATATATTTTGATCTTCAAATATTGGTGCCGAGAGTAGGGAAAAAGAATGTAACAAAAATAGCGACAAAGGATAATCAACACTGGTTGGTATGTAGTAGGGAGTTCATGCAACATTTTCAATCACCATTTACAAGGCCAAATTTTGGATTTGTGAATTAAATATGATTTAAAAGGTTCATTTTGTTGCAAATTAAACTTTAGGAGTTAGTATTGTTGTAATCACACAAATCCTAAAATCAAAGTTCTAGTAATCACGAAACATTCAAACCATATTGCCACCCAAAAAGTTAAAAATTGGCCATCAAAACCTTGATTCCTTAAAGTGGGACACCTAGTAACCTATTTACAATTCAACGACTCTTGATCCTCTACTCTTAAGAGTAGTGAAAAGCGGGGTAAACAATTGAGATAGAGATTGGAAAAAAATGTAAAGTTAAAAAAATATTGATCATGTGCTTTCAAACATTCAAGCCAAATTTTGGAAATGTAACACTAAATAGGGGATTTTTTCAATTACTTGGAACAATGCAATTGTCCCACAAGCATTCACTAGAAACTATAATAGTTATTGTAACATATATTTGGGAGGGCCACATGTGTGAATGGAAGATATTTCTAGTGGAAAATATAAAGAATGGAATATATGTATAGTGAAAAAATATGTAGGAAAACAAAGAATTCACATGAAAATGGTGATGATGAGAAAAGGCAAAGAAAAACATAAATGCCATGTAAAAAAATATAACACAATAATCAAAATGAAAAAAAAACATTTTTATTAGAGCTTTCCACCCGACTTGAGGATCACACAAATGTTCATGCTAGAGCGGGCCACCTTCGAGCTCAACACAGAGACAACATATTTCACTTTTGAACCTCGTCATCTATGAATGCTTTGACTACAATATCATACAAAATAAGATACCTAACCCTAAGCAATGAAACATGGGCAACAAAGGCTTAGGTTTAGGCCTCGACATACGAAGGCAATATAAAGTCCCTTGGAGGACTAGAGATGAAATCCAAAAAGGGTAGTGTTTTGGAAACACCTATGCATTCCAAAACAAGGAGAGGATAAGGACATCAAGGAATTAAAATGGAAGAATAAGAAAAAAAATAGAAAATAGCAGAAGTAGTCTTATTCAATCCAAGATTTTCCTAGGTTGCCTCTCCATTGGCAAATCTTCATTATCTATGTTAACAACTGAGCATGTTGCCTTAGGGATAGGAACAACAACTAGGGGTTCAAGAACCTTGGTGAAGATGTCCATGTCTAGCTCCGAAGCCAAAACATGACGTTGTAGGGCATGGCATGCCTTGATGTTGGTACATGCAAGAGGATTAAAAATGAAAACCATGATTAGAAGGAAGACTAAAAGCAAACAAACAAAGCAAGAGTTGGGGAGAGGGGAGGAAGAAAACTTATGGAGAAAGACTAAAAGGAAACAAACAAAGTAAGAGCTTGGGAGAAAGGAGGAAACAAACTTGTGGAGGTGGACAAGTCATCAACAAAAGACCTTACTCTAGAACAGACCTCAATGAGGGCCTAGAAAATGAGTGGATGGAACTTTTTGGCTACTCGAAATGGCTTTCCAATCTTTGACATAAACATTGAGGACATGTCCGTCCAATTGTAAAGGACATCCTTTTTAAGAATGTTGATACCTTTCTACAGGAAGTCCTTAGAAGGAGGGGAGAAATGAAATGAATTCATTGAAAAGGAGCCGGGATCAGGAGCCTTGACCAAAAGAGTCATTTGACTCAAGAAGGTTTGCAACATTCCATAGACAATATTTGATAAAAGGAAATTGGGAAATGGATGCAAAGAAGGAAGAGAAAATATGGGAGCCCATACTTTCAAGGAGGGGTCCTCTAAGCTCGCAAGTGGGAGAGAATTAATGACTGTCCATTTCATATGAATCTGAAAATTATAGCTTTCCAAATAAGACATGATCTCTTTGAGATCCCAAGGATCATTTGGGTGGAGAATAAGGATAACCCCATCAACAGTCAAGAATTTTCTTGTGAAATCAAAAATGGATATTATCTAATCTTCCCTTCGTTTGTTCCATAAGGGGATGTCTAGGAGCTTGGGAGACCAAAGGAACAAGAATAAGCAAGAACAAGGTTCACCTTGTCCTTAAGATTAACCTACACACAAATGGGAAGAGGTAAGAATCAACAAGTAGTTGAAATGGAAACTATCAAAGAAAGCTAGGAGGCATTGAAACGACTTGACCCCATGAATGCATACATAAATCTTCTCAAACGCCTACAACCACTTTTTAGAATCAACCATTTCCTTCGCAATACTTGGTTAGGATAATGGTAATGCAATACAATGCCATCCAAGGGGTCTGTGAGATGGCAATACAAGGGGAGTTGGTTGGGCAAGGGTGAAGTGAAATGGGTGCATGCTCTCAAAATTTGGGCTTGGAATTCCAAGTGGATAAAAAAAGGGAGCATTGGGATGAGGTGGCCTAGAGTTAGTAATATGTTTTGAAGCATTCATATTGACAATTAGAGTTGGGGTTGCATCTTAGTGAACTTCCTTACTTGATATCGCCCGTTGATTAAATCTAACATCCTTAGTTTGTTTTCTCTTTCCCAAAGCAGACCATTTCTTCTTCCCTTGCATTTGAGTGCTTGAAGATGATTGTAACATTTCCTAAAATCCCAACCCATTTTTCTCACATAATGAAAACTCTAAGGCCGAAATATTCTCCTTGAGGCAATTAAGATACAACCAATAGTTGACAAGGTGCGAAGAGTTTTAGTCCTTGAGAAGCTCCTCACAATACATGGCGATGTTCGCTTTTGGATCACATCAAATCCCAAAGAGGGGGGGGGGAGTTGCTCAATGGCTCCCCTTGAAAAAAAGACACGGTAGAAATACCTCCAAAAAAATTAATCAGTTTTTAAATGTTCTTCATGCTCTACTATGTTGAGGATGCAAGTTCAATTAGTTAGGTTTTCATTAGTTAGTGGAGTAGGAAAATAACTAAATTACTTTCACAAGGTTGAACTACTTTATTTACTTAGATTAATTTGGTTATTTGTGGTTTCATCTTTTAGTTATATACCTTGGTGTTGGTGGTTTGACTTTCTTTTCTTCATTGCACAAGTTTGATGTGACAAGAACCTTGAGGAGTTCTTGATGTTATGTTCCATGTTGTGGACATCATGTTTTAGTTTCCTTTCAATAAAGATTTATGTTTGCAACTTGACTAGATTTCCTGTTTGTTAACATGGTATGTAATTTGGACATGTGTAAAAAAGACCATTCCATCATTTTGGATAAGTCAATTTTGACATGTCCATTGTGATTGGGGTGGTCTTTTTGACTAGTAGAGTATGGACCATTTGATTGGCGAACAATGGAATAGTTGACTAGTCCAAGTTTTGCCCATATTAAAATAAGTTATTTAAAAAATTCTTAAAAAATTATTTTTGTGATAGGTAGGTAGGTAGGTTACAAGTGGTAGCCTAGCCTAGCCTATCCTCACCTATTATAACCTACTTAATTTATTTAACATAACTTACATATTTTAGCCTTTTAAGCATGTACATAAGTTATAAATATTAGGAAATGAACACTTGATCTTCCCAATGATAAACCAAGTCTTTAACCAATGGACCACACCATCAAAAGGTATTCAACTTTTGTTAAGTTTTTTATTTCACATGTATTTCAACACATCATTAAAAGACTATGAGATAGGTAGGTAGGTTGGTTGTAGGAGGTAGGTGGGTGGGTGAGTAGGTGGGGAGGTACGGAGGTAGGTAGTAGGTGGGTGGGTGGGTAGGAAGGTAGATAGGTAAGTAAGTAATACATTTAAATAGGTGGGTGGGTAGGTAAGTATTACATCTAGGTGGGTGGGTGGGTTGGTAGGGAGATTGTAAGATTGTAGGTGGGAGGTGAGAGGTGGGAGATTAATATGTAATAAACATAAGATGTCCCATTCAATTAAAGAACATTGGTCATCTTGATTAATGATGTCAAATTCTTATGTTCAATTTGACTAGATGTCCCATTTGATTAAAACCCATTAGCCATTTTGATTAAGGTTGTTCAATTTGATTAGATGTATTAGTCAAATAGGTCATTTTAATAAAGTTGATTGGTCAGAAAAACATGATTTGGGCCTTTAGTCAAAATGAACATGTCCATTAGTAAAAAAATACCAGTTAGTCAATTTGAACCATTTGAAAAACCAAGAATTTTAGTAGTGTATAATTGTGTTCCTCTTTGCATTGGTATTCATGTTTTCAAGCTACAACCCTTTCCTTTTCATGTTGATCTTCATGTTCTCAAGCTACACCCCTCCTCTTTGCATTAGTCTTCTTGTTCTCAAGCTATAACCCTTTTCCTTTTTGTGTTGGTCATTGTGTTCTCAAACTACACCCATCCTTGTCTTCAAGTTGGTATTTTTGTTTGAGTTGTTGCCATCTTCCTTTTCACGTAGGTCTTCTTGTTCCCAAGTTGCAACAACCCACCTCCTCTTTGCATTGGTTTTCATGTTTTCAAGCTACAACCATCCTCCTTTTCATGGTCGTCTTGTTTTTGGTCTTGTTATTATCCATCCTCCTACTTGTGGTCATCTTGTTGTTGGTCTTGTTGCTACACATCCTCCTCTTGTGGTCATCTTGTTGTTGGTCCTATTGTCATCTTCCTCTTCCTAGTCATCTTGTTATTGGTCATGCTCTTAGCCCCTTCCCCTTCCCCCATCTTTCATTTTAATTGCTTAGTAGAATGACGCAACCTTGCAAGAATGTGCCCTTGTGCAAGCATTCTAGCCATTGTTTGATTCTGAGCTCTTGTTGAACATCTATTATGACCCCAATGTTAACACCCTTCTACCTTGGCTCTTGTGCCAAGATTAGATTGTCTTTAATGATGTTTGTGCATTGTAGGATTGTTAGGGTTTTTCTTATTAATGGTCAATTGCATGTCTTTAAATGTGACAAACTCACCCCCTTAACCAAACAATTACCCCTGCTTTTGGTGCTGAATTTTTAAAAAAACTAGCTCGAAGCACATGTATAACCAACTTTTTCCTTTGCTTGTGTTGTTGGAATCTTGAAAAAATGGGTCCAAACCACCCCTAAACCAAGCACTTCATTTGGTAAAGGTGAACACTTTTTTCCTTAAAATGGTTGCATATAGCACCCATAACTAAACGCTGACTCTGTTGCCACATTTAAAGTATTGCAAAAGTGGGCTCAAACCACCCTTACAAACAAGATTACCTTCATTGAAGCCATTCAAGTTATTCTTAATAATGTTTCAAGCCACACCCATAACCAAATGGTCAAAGTACTACCACATTCCCCTCCCTTTGTTTTTGGTCAATTGTATGCCCTAAAATGAGCAACTTCGCCTCCAACCATGAACCACACATACTAGTGGTAGTTGAAAAAAATTCACACTGAGCTGCTCCTAACCCCTTCAACCACACACTAAAAACATCCTTTCAAACGGATGCACCAAAAAGACTAAACAAAAAGCTTTCATCTGAATGTTTGATCATGGGTGTGCTATTTGAATGGTGGAGAGGCCAAAGGCAAACTATCACCAACTGTTTGGACACTGGCTGTGCATGTCTGACTTAAAAGTTTTTGGACCTTGCAATATTTTGGCCCGTCTAGTAGACCTAATAGGTTACCATTACAACACTGGTAACTTCCGTTAAATGTGGGTACATCTCACATGTAAAGGTGCATTCACACTTAATGTTAAGTCAGTGTTAAGTGAAAATCTAAGTGGCATCTTAGGTGGCACCCAATGTTAAATGGGTGATTGTTTAATATTGGGTTTGGCTAACGCAACACACCTCGATGATAGAAAAACACACCTCTTAACCCGATCTGCTTAGGTAGGCAATACCGTACTCTGCAACCCCTTACAAGCCTCTACTATAATCTCGTCATTGTGCTCCTTCATAGCTGCTCTCCGCAGCAAAGGATGCGTGATCGGGGGTGCTGGACCATGATTATGATCAGCGTTGCGGATATGCAGCTTCCAACCACCAAAAGCAACGAAGTGGCGAAGGACTGCGTTAAATGGGCATTCAACTTGGCGATTGGCGGTCCCACGGCGGCGAAAATCCTCATTGACACGAGATCTGTATGTACCACCTTGGTCACAGTGTAGAAACACCCTGACAACCTCATCTTTCTTCTTCTCTGTGCAAAATGAAGTAAGTGCCCATCCATTAGGACCTGTGAAAGCGTTCAGATCTGCCATAGCTGCTGCAAGAGAAGGCCATATTGGAGCCTCTGAAGGGGGTTCAATCCGCTCAAGCAGGTCGTCAGGCTCCCCTATACCGAGAACAAACAAGTTATCATCATGCTGTTGCTGTTGTATCAGCTCTGCATGTGCCTGTTGCGCCTGTGCCTGCTGTGTATGTGATGACATTTGGGGCGATCCTAAAGGTGTAATTGGAAAGAAAGAAGGCCCGGCATGCGAAGCTGTAGAAGTGCTGATGTAACACGAAAACAGGTCGCCATACCAGCGTGAACACTACTTGCTATTGAGATTTAAGTTTGCTTTATTAGCCGTCATATTTTTGCTGCGACGTCTCTATTATTGCTACATGGGAAATGCCTATTTGGGTTAGAAGGTGTGTTTTTCTATCATCGAGGTGTGTTGCGTTAGCCAGACCCTTAATATTAAGTGAATGTTAACTTAACATAAAACCTTTGTGGTAAATAGGTTTAGGTCCTAAATGACTAGCTTGGTGTTAACGGACTTAATACTAAAGTCCTTAACACCAAGTGTGAAGGCACCTTAAGTAGGAAGGGGTGTAAGTGGTTATTATGTAGGTAGGTAAGTGGTAATCTTTCCACTTACCTACCTACATAGTCTACCTATCTAGTAGTCACCAGTCATCCCTTTTGAGATGTTTGCTAATGATGCTACATAAAAGAAAAGAACCCCTGCCAATTGCATGAGGTCTTTTGTGGATTCTTTTGTCATTTTTAGCTAAGAAGCTAAGCTGCTAAACTAGCACCATACAACACAAAACCAATAATTAACATCCTGTTAGATCTAGAATCAATTGTACTGAAAATTGATAAATTGATAAAACCAATTTTTGCAATGCATTTCCCAACTGATCAAGAAACCATTGGAAAATACAATTATGCTACAAAAACAGGTCATTTAATTGCCATACAAACAACATTTTACAGCAGATTTGAACCCAATAGCAAGACAACCAAAGCTCCTTCTCTTTGAAGGTTCAGTTTTTAAGAACTCCAATATGAATGTGAGGGGTGCTCCAAATGCTGTCTGCCCTCCCCTCCCCTTCCCCCCATCCTTCCCTCTGACTGCACTCTCCCAACTTCAAATGCTAATGAAAGGTTCTTTGCTTGGGGGATGGGTCCTTCCCTTTCTTGCCACCAATCACTTCCAAGCCATCCCACACTGGAAAAGCAGTTGTGGGGGGTGGAGCAACAAATGTGTAAGCATAAACATCATTGCCTCCAACACTACCCTGATGAATGACAATGGTTTTGAACACCCTACCATTGTACTGTTATCGAGATGATAGAAGGGAGGCAGGTAAGATCTTCATGCAGCCCAATTGCCCGTAGTTTCATAAGAGTTTTTTTTCTCAAAATAAATGAGAAACACCTGCGGTGATTTTGTTGAACTGTCGGGGATACATATCTTGGCCACATGATGAGGGGTCTGTAAGATATCATACCCAAGACAACAACCAACAGAAAAACCTCAACGATTCTTGTGTTGCGCTGTTCTGGTCTTGTATGGCATGTAAAATGGGACTGGTTGGTATCTAAGGTTTAAAATTGAGGTTTTCAAAGCCATTGCTGGAAATGGAAGAAGCTTGGCATAGAGGACATTGAGCCTCAATTTGGAGCTAGATGGCATGGAAAGGAACTTCAGACTTGAAGCAGTGACCATTAATTTAGCCACACCCAGCACTGCAGTGTGGACAGATGTACTCCAGACCATCAGTCTTTGCATAATCCTACATGAACAGAAAACATGAGTACGATTATTAGTCCCATATTCAGGTGTACTGCATGCTGACCAGCTGGAAAGTACATGTGTGCATACATATGTGTGCAAAGCTCTGCAGTGAAATTTCATAGGTACACATAAAATCATGTGCACTGTTGAAATCAACAAAGAAGTCTACATCTGATGCTAGCAAGCTATTGTATGGTTGGGACTCTTTGATGACTTGCTGACTACTTTGATTCACCAACTACATAGCCATTCCCCATGCCAATCTCCATGGTAGCATATGTTACCTTGAAAGTACCAAGTCCACCACGAGTGTCACAACCAAAGTGAGCCCATTCACCACATATACCACACTTCACCCAATCTCCCTCTGCCCCACTGCAACCATGTTTTCACACATGGACCCTTTAAATGCCATGTTACAATCTTGTGATTTACCTTGTTATGGCAAAATAGTTGCGGTTCTCTTACAGTGCGATTGAACATATTTCTGATGGGTTTGGTGGTATGACATGACATGGTCAGAATACACTAAGAAAGAGAAGTACAGAAGAACATAGACCTGTGGCAAAGAATACAGCATTCTCCATCCACGTCATCATGAGCTAATTCATACTCCAGCAAATAGACCTCATAGTGTTTCTTCAGTGTGTTTCCTACACCCTGCGAACAACAAATCAGCCCATTTTCCAGTTCTATTATCAGTTCCTGTGAGTTGAATGCATTCTTGTTCTCACATTTGAAACCACATGCTAGCTGGTGCCAGAGTCACTGAGACCTTTACATGTTCTATTGGAATGTCAAAAATGAGAAAGCTTTCTTTGAATGTCCTGCATTGAAACCCTATCGTTTATGCAGCAATAAATCACTGTTTTTTTTTTCTTTTACAGTCAAATATGCTTACAGTCATCTTGTTCACTGAAGTATGGTTGCGCATCTTTGGGAAAACTTGGCCTTTCCAGTTGATGCCATTTCCAAGATGAAAACCACCCCTTGAAACCACCTGAATGTCAAACTCAAAATTCAACACAAAACTTTCTGCAAATTATTTTTCCAGCAAAGGCACCAATTTTCATACTCCTTCAGTTACTGTAGACCAAGTGCACAAGTCTGAACTAGATACCCTGTATCTGCTTGAGAAAGTTCTACAAACCTCTCGATACAGGTTGAAGAGGTCGAGACGTTTTCCATTGAGGACAACTTCAGGGAAGTTATCTGAACCAGTTGGAGGGATAAGGCGACCATGACCTCGAGACACTAAAAAATGCATCACATCCTTCAAGAATTCGACCTGCCACCCTCACCACATTTTCAGTGAGTTCAAAAGCAATAGAGAAACTCTGAGAAGAGGTTAGGTCACAAGACACTTCGTGAGGACACTAAATGTTTTTCAGTGACAAATGCTCATGTTGGATTCTGACACTCACTAACTGTAATCTTATATCCTCAACTAACCCTTGATTCTCACCCCTACTTCAGTGCTTCCTGATGACTGCAAGGTGCTCTGCGGTTGAAGGACAATAAAATCAGGCCAGTGAGGAGTAGGTTTGAACCTCTGAGCACACATCAATGTGTGGGCGGCTACAGCCATGCGGCTTGATGCGAAGAGGGGTGACAGGAAGTGGAAATGGTGCATGCTCAGCAGCTGCTGGAGCTTGGTCATTCATAATGGGTCCAGGGACACGGGGATTAGGTCTTGGTCTCCCTGTGTCCAGCCTCTGCCGTCCCTTATTTCGCTCTCCCCCAGTTGGTCTGTCAAGCTTCATTGACCAGCCTGCTTGGGCTGCAGCCATGATAGCCCCTGCAAAGGGCATGAGTTTTCGCCGGGTTGTATGTCGTATGGGCTTGAGTTTTGCCACTAGAGGCATAAAGATCTGCCTCTTTGTCAAGGCTGATAAATTGTTCTTGGATTCCCATCCTATGCAGTTGGAACAAGGAATTATACAATGACCTTTTCAGGAGCACAAGATGAAGAAACAGTCCAAACTGACAAAGATAATGTTAATCACTGATGCCTCCTGTTAGCAAAACATACCAACTTCACATTCCATCCAAGTTTATGATGCAGGATTTTGTTTGTACCCTCCACAGCAGTGATGCATTTTGGGGCAACAAGAATAACATCACATGTTAAAAAGTGTAAGTGTAAGCAATCTATACCTTCTGTAGCTGTCTGGGTTTTCATCACCTCCTCAGTTTTGCTGCTTGGCAATCGATTGAAATTCCTGTCATGGTCTTCATCACTCATGCTGTCATTGGGTCCATCAGAGGAGAGGAGCCCAATGCCCTTTCTTCTTGCTGGTGGAGGCTCCAACCAAGAAGGGATTGGCAATGGAGTAGGGAAGCCATCATAAGGGCGTCGAGTGGGTCCACTCACCTCTTCCTGCATGCGCTTTAGTGTGGTCAGGTGGAGTGCATCTTTCTTTTCAAATGCAGCCACTGGGGCTCCCTCCACACCAGCAATACCTAGGGATACCAGGCTCCCATAGCTCAAGTCTGCAGAGAGCTGTCGCAAGACCTGCAAATCCATAACAGTTATGTGAGAAAAAAAATAATACAACATGCCCTATTCACTTGTGTGGATGAAACACATCAGAGCTCTTCAAATGCACATGCAGAAACTCTGGCAGCAAACAAAACACACTGCATCCAATCATAACTCTATGAAGTGTGAATTGAAGACTGACCTGCCCAACCCAAGTAGGGGCCCGTATCTGGATCTCTATGACAGAAGCACCACAGGCAACAGAAACAGACCGTCGCTTCTCTTCATTCACTGCTTGTGATTCATTCTCCACCGTGGGAAACCGCAATTTTTGACACATGTCAAGTAGAGAATTCTTGACACTCCTCCCTAATTGCTGCCAACAGGGGAAGAAAATGGCTTGTCAGCTAACCCCCACCTCATGCTTTTGACAAGCAACTTGGTTTTCTTCAGCAGCTGTGAATCACATTCGATGTTTGCTTGCATGCCTATTCCTGCCCTAGCTTATTATATATCAGAACCATAAGCACAAAGCCATCGTGCTGTTGAAAGATAAACTGAAAAGGACATGGTTAGACAATAACCTGATTATCAAAGCAAGTTTGAGCAGGCCCAGAAACGAGTAGAGAAATGCGGGCACAACTGGCAGTGCACACATCACAGCGCATTGTTACAATTCCACGCGAAAAAGCTGCTGCTGCCATTGGTGGTGGAGGAGCACTGCACATACTTATTGAGTTAGGCTTCACTGTAAGGTACCTGGGATAGTTTTAAAGAAGGATTTTTGAGGCACTATTGAGGTTATCCAAATGAAACTGCTCACAGGGAGTATGACTGGGAGTTGTACTTCATGTAGAAGTTCTTCAGATGCTATTTGGGGAGCATCACAGGAAAGATAAAAGGGGACCCACCTAACTCGATGCAGCAGTCTAACACCTCTGGCCTGCAATGATGACGAAAGACTCAAAAAGTAAGAGTCACATCAACTGGAAGTTTTCTTCAAGTCATGACCTATCTCAATCTATCCTTCTGCTGTTGCTTCAAGGAGACCAAACTGTGTCCTTACTGCTCAAACAAATCAAAATCAAAAGCAGGAACTCTTCATATGTGATATCAGGTCAAATACATGTCTTAATAAGCATGGAGAACTTCCCCACAGTTACAATTTAAGTCAATCTGAATATAGTTAGGAGAATGCCCTGTAATAATGTTATGGAGATTTCAGATCTGACAGCAAATTGGGAACTGAGGAAAGTAACCCTAAAGACCAGAGAGAACGAAAAAAAAAAAAAAAACAAAACTGAGGCATGGTTTGAACAACAGTGACAATCATATGCATGCTCAGAGACCTTCAACAGCAAAATATATGGGATGTGACATCAGGTCAAAGAAAACATTGGCACACTAAGAGTCCCAAAGCTTCCTCTAAGCATGTTCAAGCAAGCCTCTAAATGATTGGAAAGGAGACTTACTTCAATTGTCAGCAGTGCACTGAGCCCATCTACAATAGCTCCAAACGAGCTTGAGTTCTGCAAAGAAAGCAGTTTTACAAAATGACATTGGCACCACTGTTCATGAAAGGACAATGAAGTTGATAGGAGTCAATGGGTACAGAAGCACAGATGACAACCACAAGATACATGAGCCCTGTTTTCCTTAAGTAACAGAGCAACATGTGTTTGAGCCTCACAAGTAACAACTGCATTGCAAAATTCTGCATCCTTCTCAAGCCAGTCTCTCTACTCCAACTTGATTGGCTATGAAAGTGAAATATATCTAGGAATCAACAATACAGTCTAAACTCATAGCTTCACAAATGAAAATTTCCATTTATTTGCCTAAGAAAGAGGAGTGGCCATGGCACAATTCAATGTCGACATGCAAGGAGATGCCACAGGGCACATTTGACTCCACACTGGTGTTTGCTAGCCAGATTGTAGGCCGAATGAGTATATGTTCTTGGATAAGGTGAGTAATTATATGGTCCTCACTGCAAAAACCTAGTGACCAGAAATTCCTTAACAAGGCACACACACACACTCCAGGAGCATGCAAACCAATATGAGAGGAGCAAGAAGGCACAGAGATAGGAACCTTACAGGATAGGTCGCTTCTGAGCAGACAAGAAACCGAACATCAGTCATGTCATCATAAACTTGTACTGATGTTTCTGTATGCTCTACTTCCTGCTCATCCATGGTTTTTGAAGATGGAGCTCCAAGGAGTATGGGCTCAGCATGAGCCAGATTTTCATGGCTTTTCTCTCTTGCTGCATTTAATTGAGCACAATGTATTTGAAATGAAGCATTTGCAATCTGGAATGCATCCCATGGTCCTGTTGCCGAGCTGCTTCACAAGACAAATGTTGAAGTCTCAGAACAAGAGCTGCTGAGTGTTTTTCATCATCTGCTGGTCCAGACTTTCAACTATAGTCTGATGTGAACAGCAATGATGGTAGCAGCAGATGAAAGAAGCATTTTCTTTTACAAACAAGCTGATCAACTGTATACAGGAAAAAGACACACACATTTAACAATCACATAATACAATGATTGACAATGTGAGTGTGGCACACCTCCTTAAAGCAGACAGTATTGCTCGACGGAAGTGAGTTGCTAATGAGGATGTGGGTCCACTTTTCCAGCTTATAACATATGCCACACCCTGCATATGTTCAAAAGAATCTCATGTACACAATAACAAAGAAAAAGCTAAAATTTCATGAACCAGGCTCCAACAGAAAAATGCAAGAGGATTGTAGGATTTGAGCAGCCAGAATTCAACAGCAGACATCATTTGCTCAAGGGATGCAGCTTGTTTTGTTGTCGAAATATCATCTCTTAGAAACCTGGAAGTTAAGCTTAAAACCTTGAAATCAATCTAGCAGAGTCACAAATTTTGGCAAGGAATTCTTCAGATGGCTGCTACATGTGTACTTACAATGTGACCCTTGGAAATGGAAATTCTTCACATTGCAGGGTGACTGAAAAACTTCCATGATACAGATAGAGAAAGTTGTGGAGACTTACCAGGATGTGCAAAGCCTCACCCAGTGTCCCTGCTGAAAAATCAAGATACACCTGGATTTGCAAAAAAGAAATCAGAATGACAGAGGGAACTACACATTCCTTTGTGAACAGACCAAGAGAGAAAGAGGGCACAATTTGACCATGAAGGTATTTTGGGTCACAAAAAATTGCTGAAGAAAGAAAAAAAGCCCAGTGGATTCATACAAGGAAGCATGGAGACACACACCAGATCTGGAGTTTTCGAATGAGAAGACACAGAGAAAATTTCAGCAGAGAGCGCTTCGCCATCCTTGAAAACAAACTCTCCAAGTTCCTCCTTGCGGCCTGACATGGGTCGATGCCGGAAGTACACAAACTCGGGCTGCAACATCTCCAATTGCCATCCTAGCTCCTCCTTTGAAGGATCCTCCAACACATGAACCTGTGCAGCAGCAATGGTTTGAATCTGCTGGCTGTTACAAGATTGGATTCAATCGTTTGCAAGATCAGGACGCAAATGACAACAGCGCACTAGTCCAATTTCACTGCTGATTGATGATGGCAATAAGACAAGCGTCATCCTTACAAAACTGCCATCCATGTATATGAGGAAGAACAGAACAGATCTGCCATTGCAGCCCAAACCATTCACAAGCTGTCTAACAGATGGAATGTGATCGACAAACACAACAGAATGCGAAGCCTTGTCTTTTGATGAAGCAAATTGTCAAGCAAGAGTCTTACAGGCAATTGTCATGGAAAGAAGAAGAAACTGCAATCCTGAAAAACATCTGAAGCAACAAACGATGAAGTGCAATCTTTGCAAAAATATTGAGGATGCGAAGTTGCTCTCTTTGATTACAATTGCAGGCAAATTTAGCTGCTGCTATGCTATGCTATGCTATGATGATGATCATTAGAGAAACATTATTATTGCAAACCTCCAGAAATCCTGTTGTCTCAAGATCTTCAAACTCTTGCAGCAGTAGCCCTCCATTGCCTCTGTAGTAACAGCAACTCCCGCCTTCGGAAAGGAGGAGAGAGCTTTTCCACTTGCTTGTTTCGGAATCCCCCGGCAATAAAGAACCCCCACCACCTGTGGCACCACCACCAGCGATTCCTCTCCCTCCGCTAATCACCGCAAGAAGAGTGCGTATGAACTTGCCACTTTTCAGAGGAGAGCCAGCACCACCACCACCACGGGACATTGTTTAGAAACCCGCCAAAGAATGCCAGGAAGAACCGAAAAGCAGAAAGAGCGAGGGAAAGAAAGAGAGAGACAGAGAGAGACTAGTCAGAGAGAGAGAGAGAATCGCAGACGCAGGCACATACACGGAAACACAGTTGCAAAGCAGTTTTGGAAGCAGAAGACTGATTAACACAACCCTAAGCAAAGGAGGAGGGAGGAGGAGGGAGGAGAAGGGAGGAAGAGAAGAGAATGTCGTTTGTGAGGAGCATAGAAAGAATCAGAACAGTGGTGGTAGTGGTGCTGCCAAACAACAGGACGGAGTGAAGACGACGACGACGAGCTTCTTCCTCCAATTGCGCACAAGAAGAGATTTCACGAGTCTCCTCATCAAAAAGCCAAAACCGACAGCAACGCCCAGTGGCGTCTCAAATGATTCACGACTACATGTGCTCGGGTGTTGTTTTCCTATTCTCATCATCATCATCAGCAGCAGCAGTAGAAGCAACAGCAATACCAGCAGCAGAAGAAGCAACAACAATAGCAACAGCAGCAATAGCAGCAGCATCATCACATTCATTACAGTGCAGTAGCAACAGCAGCAGCAGCAAGCGCGATTGCCAAACCTAGAGCTGCGATTTGCAGCAGCAAAATTGTGCAATAATAATCATCGTCATAATAATCATTTCGTACTATCTTACTTACCGCAGTTGCGTTTTCGTCATCAAACGAACAAATCCCGTACTCGATTCTTCGTCTTGTTCGTCGTCGATTCGGCACTCGATTCTTCGTCTTCTTCGTCAATCCGGGTACTCGATTCTTCGTCTTCGTCGTTAATCCGGTACTCGATTTTTCAGTATTCTTCGGCTTCGTCGTCAATCCGGTGCTCGATTCTTCTCTATTCTTCGGCTTCGTCGTCAATCCGGTGCTCGATTCTTGTCTATTCTTCGTCTTCGTCGTCAATCCAGTACTCGATTCTTCGTCGTTCGCCTGTGTCCGGACGTGCAGTATTGTGCGATCGGGGCGTGGATGAATCGATCGACGCGCTTGTTCTCGCTGTCGCTGAAGAAGCGACGAAGAACAGGGCAACAACAACAGTTTTCGTGTTTGTTCTTGTTGTTCTTCGTTTGCCTGACCGTTTGATTCTTTCTTTCTTTCTTTCTTTCTTTCTCGTGCGAGTCGGCGAGAAAACTTCGGCATAGTTTAGTGGTATCGTTTTGCACACACAGCTTGATAGACCATTGCATCACCAGCTGGTTTCTTTTCTGTTTTTTTTTTGGACTTTGATTATTGTCTGCCGCAGTCCGAAGTTGCGGGCAACACTAGCGCAAAGATTCATCACGGAGAACCATCCGCTCTGTTTTTCTTCTTTTGTTGTTGTCGTCTCCTGTCCAGAGTCCAGGTGATGCGGACGGGCTGGAACTTCGAGCACACTTCTTCTTGCTGAACTTTGGTTGCAACACGCACGCTCCGCTCCGGAACTGCACTTAAAGCACTCCTGCAGCTCAAACCTCGACAACTATGGCGTGGCAGCAGCAAGTCCCGCCCCAGGTATGTGCGCTTCTTATTTGTTGCCGCTTTTTCGCAAGATTTGAAACCGAAATCACGCGCGGTGCGATCCATCTGAGACAGAGGAAGGGCGGAAGGAATGCCCTTTGTTGGATCTGAAATTCCTTCTTTTGGTCTCTGCATTTTGCAAGCAACGTTTTTGCTTCTTCTTCTTCCGATCCGTCATGTGTCGCGGTGGTATTGAGAAGAATGAAGAATGAAGCCGAGTTTAGGGTTACTGGGAACGTTTCCAGATCCCCGTGGTGATTGTTCAATAAGATCACTGTGGGAGAGAATGGATTGCTGCTGCGTGGATCAAGTCATCATAGACTGTGTTTTTTGCCGGCTGTTCTCGAGTGATGGCTGCAGGATCTTAGTCCTGGAGTGTACTCTTCTTTTGTTTCTTCTCAAGAAATCGAAGTGAATTATTCTGGATGATCACAAGACTTTGAAGTCCAAAGTAGGAGAATTCACAAAGCTGGGATATTGATGGGGAGGTTTTTTTTCGGGAGGTTTGATGGCAGGGGCCTGGAGTTGGAGGTGGATATGATCCGCGATTTGGACGACAACATGGCATGCAGCTGCCACAAACTGGAGGCACAGCTGCAGCCCCGGGTGTAAGCAACCCCTTCAATGATGTTTTATATGGAGCAAGCTCTGGCATTCTTGGTACATATCTTGGCAACAGCAAGGAATATGTTCAAAGCAATGTATGTGTTTCTGCCACTCCAGTTCACAATAACACCTGTTTTTCAGTTGATCATGCAAGAGGAGAGGAATACAGCATTGGCATCATGGTGTCACTTGCATTTGTGCCACTGCTATCAGGCAATTTGTTTGATAACTTGTGGTGGTGACTTGCTTTCAGAACAGACATTGTCTGCTTGTTGGTGCTAAGATTTAGTGTTTGGTGGAGCTGTGTTAAAAACAGTCCTGGCACATTATATTTTCAGATTGGGTATTATGAGATTGGTGCATTTAGGTTCATGCTCTCTATATTGCTTTTTGAGATATTTGGGGTTTCTGATTTGTGCTGTTGTCTTTGTAGAGCTGACTGCCAGTGGGGGTTGAGTTTTGGGTCTTTTGCAGGTAAGCAGGTATTTTGCAACTCATGATGTGCAGTATTATTTCCAAGTAAATGACCAATATGTTAAGAACAAGCTCAAAGTGGTTCTCTTTCCATTCCTTCATAAGGTTTCACTTCATTACTTCCCTTCTCTGGTGTGTAAGCCCATGAAGTAGAATTGTAACTACAAATTGTAACTTTAATTTTTTGGAGAAGAGGCATGTCCATGTCAGTGATATTGAGTCCTCATAACTTGCGATTTGCAGGGTCATTGGACACGGATTGCAGAGCAGGTAGCTGGGGGCCTGAAATATAAGCCACCTCGCCATGATATCAATGCTCCCGACCTTTACCTGCCACTTATGGCCTTCAGCACCTACATTATTCTCTGTGGTCTGACACTGGGAGTTGCTGGCAAGTAAGTCATCACAAATGCCTTTCTTCTTGTTGAAATTCAGCCTGAGCCTTTTTGAGGCATTGTGCATTATGTATCATACTCATATTGAGGAAATTTCCTGGTGGAATTCCATTACAGATTCAGGAAGTGAATTGGTTGAGTTTGTTGTTTGAAACTTACTTAAGATGCCCTTGGGTTTTGTCTTATTTTCAATGACATGACAGGTTCACACCTGATGTGATGAGCTCGCTATTTACGAAGGCTGTGCTTGGATGGGCAGTGGAAACCATTCTGCTGAAATCATCATTATTTGCCTTAGGGAGCACTGATGCTCCACTGCTAGATGTGCTTGCATATGGGGGCTATTCATTTATTGGGGTGTCTGTGTCAGTTTTGGCTTCCATGGTATGGAGCTATGCTTACTACCTCACATTGCCTTGGACTAGTTTGTGCATGGCAAATTTTCTAGTGAGGACAATGAAGAGATTGTTGTTCGCAGAGGCTAGGAGTTATGATCGAGATTCCACCCGGCATCACTATTTTCTTCTTCTCATGGGGGTTGCTCAATTTCCCCTGTTTTATTGGTTAGTGCGTGTGAGGTAGGGAAAGTTATAGAGCTGCACAGAGATATATTGTACAAATTTTCTTCATCATTTGTTAGCTCAAGGGAGAGTGTCAGTAAGTTCATTGGGGGACTTGTGAGTATATGTACAACAACACTCTTCACATTGTAATGTGAGACCACTGTTTTACATGCTGCTGGTGTTCTTAAGATTCTTGGACAGATTCACTTGAGCAAATAGGTGTACATGGAGTAAATGTATGTTGAAGGTTTACAGAGTATATTACATATGTTTGCAAGGTGCCAAGTCCAGTGTAGCAAGAACATGGTGCTTGAAATCCAAGAGAATCCAGGGTATGCTTAGTCTATGTCAGTAATAGCTGTCACTCCTGGTCAGAAAGGTGAGGCACCTTGCTCTGACAACAGAAAGTTCACCTTTGACTTGCAGCAAGAGTTAATGTTACAGAGTTATGTGACCAGTGACACTCTATTATCCTTATGCAGATTGCAGCTCAAGTCCAGATTTTATGCCTACTGGACTTATCTGGTGAAGGTAGGTTGAGACTTAATCAAGCCAGTTCAGCTCTTGGACTTCTTTCTTCTTGGGGTGGAAGTGTGTCATGGCCTTGTTGCTGCCCTTGCTTTGACCTGCAGCTCTACTGCTGTTGATATCTGCATCCATCTTCTCGAGGAGACTAGACTGTCACAGGGTCATTTTATCTGCAAAAGTTTACTGCCTACAGGTACCAGATTTCAGGGATTTGCATTGGGCATTGACTGTGCATTTTGCTCTTTTCTGGCTGAATGCGAAGGATAACAATCCTCAGGATCAAAGCAAGCAGAATACAAATGGTGAATACAAATGGTGAAAGCCCTTTTCGGATGTATGATTGGATTGCAAATCTGTTTGGCTGGGTGTGCTGAAGCTAGAAATGTTGAAGGGGACTGTTGATTGACGATGGACTTTCAAGTTCAATAGGGGCATGCTTTTGCTGTGACTTGCTTGTGTGTATACAGGTACTGGTCCATCCTAATGCAGGGATATCATCCAAGCACCATGGGAGGAGCTATGATCTCGTTTCGGAGAATCTCGCCCAGGAAGCATACTACCAATCCTTTCATGATACAGCAAGAAGCACATGATTGCATTCCATGAGATACAGGCTGCTGTAGGATTGATACTGGCTAGAGAACCTGCAAGTCATACTATTTCCGAAGGTACAGAAGCTTTAGCAAAAATTTTCTTTTAATAAGTTCTCAAGACTCATGTTCAAGAATGCTGACAGGGATTACAAATTGGAATTGAAAAGAAGAGGGGGGCAAAGCTGGGATAAGCGGTCACTGGTATCTGGGTAGGGGTTAGGGTAGGATCCTGGTTAAGTTGAGTACAGGGAAAAGTTGGGGGTGCAAGGACCTGGGAGTAGGAAGTCTTGCAAGGACCGCATAGTAGTAAGAATAAGAAAGAGAAGGGAACACTACTACCACATTGGATGTGTGAGGACAAGTATTTCATTTGGACACAGAAAAGATAGGTGCTCCTGTGGGGAAGGGACAGGCAACTAACTACCCATGACAGGAATAGAGGTGGGTTGATGACCCTATTCAGGTCTGAATGAGGACAAGATAGCTGCCATTGTTAGGCTGTTCTTTGATTTTGTTATAACCTCCAGTTCTGGGTTTTTGAAAATTTTCAAAAATCAAAGAAACCCTGGTTTTGGGTTTTGGAAAAAAAAAAGGTTCAGAATGAAATAACTGTCAGTTCCTGGTTTCTTTTGCAAAGTTTCAAAGAGCCTGCAAGTTCTTAAAGAAGGCAAAGAACTGGCAGTTCAGGGTATGTTCCTTGCTTGGTTCTTTGATTTCGTTAGAACTGTGATTTCAGGGCGAAAATGGTTCTTTTGATTTTCTGAGAACCACTGGTCAGGGTTCCATACACCCAACCACCTTTACCTGCTGGTTGTTTCTTTGCAAAAGAGAGAGTTGCCCAACACTGGTAGCTACCCAATCTGGATGGTATCCCGAAAGCCTTAGACAAACCACATTGTTGAGGATGGGATTCACTTCAGAGGGTTGAAATAATAGTTCCAGAGAAGATGATTGAATGCACTGATTCTGCACTCAACACAAATGTGCATTCCTAGGTTTGGGTACAGAATTGGCAGTATGATTGCAGTGGTTTTGCACTGCATAACTGTTGATGACACTCGTTGAATGAGTTTTAAGAGTCAGCAGGCACTAAACCGTTATGCTGGGAAGGGAAAAAAAGAAACAATGACCAAAATACTAACAGAAATAACTGGCAGACTGACAGTGTCGCTTCAAAGCCTTTTTCTGCTGACCCCATTCTTAAATGGTTGTTCTGCTCTCCCGCACCCCACTAACCATCTCTCCTCAAGCTCTTTTTCCCATTTCATCTTTAAAATGTGGACAATAACAGCATCTAACTTGGGAATTCTTTGAGTTTCTACTCTGCAAAAATGGATTTGGATACCAATTTAACATTCTTGGATTTCTGCTCTGCAAATTGATTTGGATACCAATTTGACATTCTCAAGTTTCTACTCTCTAAAATTATTTAGATGCCAACTTAAAAAATCTGGAGTTTCTACTCTGCTGTGAATTGGGATTTAGATACCAACTTCAATTCTGGAGTTTCTACTCTGCAAGAAAAAAAGGGATTTGGATACCAACTTGAATTCTTTGAGTTTCTAATCTGCAGTTTTAAGTGGATTTGGACACCAACTTGTTTGAGTTCTTGAGTTTCTACTCTGCAAATGGATTTGGATACCAACTTGAATTTTTTGGTTTTTATGGTTCTGGGTACCAACTTGAGCTTGTTCTACTTTGCAATAAAGGATTTTGGATCCCAACTTGAATTGTTGAATTTTGTGGATTTGAGTACCAACTTGAACTTGTGAGTTTCTTGTACTGTGCAATAATGGATTTGGATACCAACTTGAATTCCTGAGTTTCTACTCTATGAATTCATGGGTTTTGATACCCAACTTTAGTAACTAAGTACCTCAGGTGGTGTTTAGATCATCCACTTGGGAGTGTCATCTCACATAATTTGTGCCCAACCTCAGGGAAGTAGAGCCAGAGATCAAGCTCTCTCTCATTTCATCATGGCATGGATTCCAAAAGGTCAGACTGTTTGAAGAAGAACAAGGGAACTTCTGATGCAACATCAAGGTTTTGATTCAGGAAAGTTTGTGATTTCCCGATCATTTTTTTCTGGCTTTCGAGTAAAAGACAGATACATGTATATATAGAGAGTTGAAGGTTTCAGATTGTTCCCACTTCAATTGGGTGATTGCTATCTAGATCTTCTTCTACTGTATCATCATGGTAAGATTATGCTTTGAGGTTTTCCACCATTACAATTTTCAGAGCTGCCATCTCATGATGAGAAAGGTTGTGTCTGTGAACCTGTGTCATGGTGGGTGTGCATGATTGATTGTGCATGGAGTGGAGATGTCGAATGGTGTGATAAACAAACTGCAATCTCTGAGAGAATGCAAGTGGAGAGAGACAGAGATGTACTGGAGATGTCATGGTGTGATATAAACAAAACTGCAATCTCTGAGAGAAAGCAGGTGGAGAGAGACAGAGATGTACTGGAGATGTCATGATGTGATATAAAAAAAACTGCAATCTCTGAGAGAAAGCAGGTGGAGAGAGACAAAGACAGAGAGACACAGACAGAAACATACAAACACAGAGACAAAGACTTCAAGTATGGTGAAAGCGAAAGCAGTACTAGGAGCCACACTGTTGCCTGAACATCATCACGTTTCGATTTGCTTGAAACAACGACACGGTGAGAAGCCGGTGGCACTGTCGATGCGCGTGACAAGAGAGGGACCTCGGCCAGAGACGCAACCACGGCCAGAGTCAAAACAACAGGTTTCCGAACGTTCTGCACTGTCGATGAGAGTCGAAAGTGTGATGCAGCTGCAGAAGGAGGAGGAGGAGAACAAGAAGAAGAAGTGGCATCCCGCAAGAGAGCCGGAAAATATGCTTGTGGAGGTGCATCGTGATGGAGATGGTGCAACTTTTCTCACCGTCATTGTCGATCGCAACGACGAAGAAGAGAAACCTTATCGTGGAGGCTTCCGTGATCGACGGAATGGTGAGAAGCTCGCTCTTCGACTCACAATTTCTGTTGTGCATTTGGTTTGCTGCAATTGAATTCTCTCGCATAAGATCAGTGCAAGAAGAAGAAGACGGCATTACGCAAATCCTGCCGCGCACACAGAAAGAAAAAAAAGAAAACAAAGTGATGGAGGAGAGATCTGGGACATGCATGCAGGATCGACGTACTTGAATGCGGCTGCACAGACAACGGTGCCATGGCCAGCAGCTCGAACAGAGACGGAGGAGCGATCGTTGAAGGTTACACGCGAGACACAGAAGTCGTGGATGCGCAACTGCAACAAGCAGACAGTGAAGGAGGCGTTCACGCAAATGAAGAAGAGCGGCGCATCCATCGACGATTTCTGCGATGTGGAGCTGCTGCCCGGTCCTTACATGGACTCCGCCGAGTGGGAGGCACGGCGCCATGCAGCGGCCACTTTGATTCAGAAGTATGTGCGTCGCTCCATCGCCAAACGCACTGCCGATCGCATGCGCCTCTACGCCAAAGAAAAGAGAGAGGTACAGTGTCTAAGCAAAGCTCTCTTTCTCCCCCCCCCCCTCTCTTTCTCCCTCTCTCTCTCTCTCTCTCTCTCTCTCTCTCTCTCTCTCTTTTCAGTTCTCTTCTGCAATATATCAGCCTCCACAACTCATTTCTCTTTGCTTCTATCTACAGGTCTTCGGTGTTCTGTGATGTTTCTCATGCATCTTTGTCTCG
>Ga0116227_10004952_pt1 | contig 28561 bp, 23 predicted proteins | sample S1TSphgellanicum_FD_89693 | JGI IMG/M metagenome (GOLD analysis project Ga0116227, IMG submission 89693) | Host-associated microbial communities from peat moss isolated from Minnesota, USA - S1T2_Fb - Sphagnum magellanicum MG | ecosystem: Host-associated > Plants > Peat moss > Unclassified...
GATGGAGAAGCAGGTGACTGCTTTGAATGACACATTGGTTAACCTTATCAAGAGGAATGTGCCGAATTCTATTGCATCATCCTCTTCCACAATGTCCAGCGGGTGCCAGATCTGCAAAGGAGGCGACCATATAGCCACAGCATGTCCGAGACTCAATGAACCATGGTCGAAATGCGCCAAATGTGGAATGTCTCATAGGACAGAAAACTGTGGGGTCAAATGTTCTTTCTGTGCAGGGTTGGGACACTCGGAGGATCGATGCTGGAAGAAGCCCAAAGATGGAAGGTCGCATTCTGGAGCGGCGAATTTCGTAGAAGTCTTGTTCAATGATGAGGAGGCAACGCGGCAACAACTTAACAGGTTGTGTGACAATCAAGAGGTATTTTCGTATACTCGGGTGCCAAGAAGGAGGATGCCCATTGAAGTGACACCAATAGGTAATGTACCATCTCTTGAAGTTCAGGGAGAAGGCACAGGAGTGGGTCGGGAGACTACTGTCAAGTCGCAAATTCTCACATTTTATTAAAGGGAAGATTTCCTTTAGCCCAATGGAGACAGTTTTGATGATCCCAGGAGAGTTGGAGCATTTAGAGAGTCTAGTGAAGTTAGCTCGTAGGAAGAAGGATGCCGAAACTGTGAATGATCAGGTGTCTGTTGTTTCGCCAATCCCGGCAATTAGGCGAATCTGTGTTAACAAAACGAACAGGAGCAAGACCCTCCATTTGCCGGTAGAGATAAATAGATGCGTAATAGAAAGACTTGTGGATACATGGGCATCCATATCTGTCATGGCTGCTGCTGTAGTTAAGGAGTTGGGGATGATGCATCTGATAGTTGGATCCGAGACCTATAAGACTGCTTCAGGAGTCGTCACTCAGGCACTAGGTCGGATCGATGAACTACCCGTAGTGGTTGGTGGAGTTCAGTGTACCATGACCCTTATGGTGGTGGACACAGACAATTACGATGTGTTGCTAGGATTGGATTTTTTGATGAAGATTGGAGCCATTGTGGATGTGGAGCGAGGTCTGATACAAGTAAAAAAGGGACCGAAAGCTGATGTAGAGGTGTTGCCTTTGACGATGGTGAATTTGTTGCAGAGAGTGAATTCAGAATCTCAAATACAAGATACCCCATCCATCAGGAAGAGAACGCACAACGATGGCGATGCTAACTGGACATCAAACCACGATCATGTGATCATGATTAAGAAAGATGGATCGTCCACATCGGCCTCAGATGAGGATACTGATGACAGTGAACGCAGTGATCCAGAGCCCAACCAATTACAACAAATTGATTGTGAAAATGAATTCGGAGATACTGAATTGGAGGAGCTGATGGAGTCAGAAGGACCTCAAGAGATTTTACAACTGATAATCCAAGAGCAGGCGGATGATATCATGAAGGAAGAAGTCACTGACTCTGACGATTATGCTGATTAGATTCAGTGGGTGTCTGATGCAGAGCAGAGCAGACAGGCGATGTATGAGTCCACATAGGATTTACCTGTCCCATGCAACCCAGCCCAGCCCACAATCCTTCGATTCCAGTGCTATTACAGATTGTTTAGGTGAAAAATGGTGACCCTGATGGCAAACCCATAGAGCAATTGGCATCTTCCAGTCAGCAGGAGATGGTCAATAGGTGGAGGGAGATCTGCTAGTGAATCAAGATCGACACAAGATTGGATGATTAAGGACAGCGACAAATTTGGGGAATTCTAGAACGATACCAAGACGTCTTTGCTTGGAACAAGGGGGAGTTAGGATGTTGCACCATCGGGGAGCATTGTATAGATACGCAAGGATTTCCACCTTGCAAAGCATCTCCTGGTCGATTGTCTTACTGGGAGGAAGCAGAAGTGAAAAGGCAAATAGATGTTCTGGTTGATCTGGGTAAAATGAGACCCAGCAACTCCGAATATGCCTGTCGAGTGACACTGCTGGTGAAGAAAGATGGGAGCAAGCGTTTCTGTGGAGACTATCGGCCACTCAACGCACAGACGCGTCGAGATTCATTTCCAATGCCACTTGTGGAGGATGTGATTGATCAGTTGGGAAACTCATCCTGGTTCACTGCCCTAGATCTGCAATCAGGATTCTGGCAAATTCGCATGGTTCCCGAAGATGTGAAGAAAACGGCCCTAATCACTAAGACTGGGCTCTATGACTGGACGGTCATGCCTTTTGGTCTCAAAAATGCGACCAGCACATTCACAAGAACAATGTCATCAGTTTTCAAGGAAATGGGAGACAAGTTCTTGAAGGTGTTTGTTGATGATCTTAACATCCATAATGAGAATTGGGAGGACCACCTCCGACAGTTGGGCGTTGTGCTATCCAGACTCAGGGAAGTAAACTTGAAGCTGAACCCAAGTAAATGTTGTTTTGCTACTGAAAGCATTGTGTTCCTGGGACATGTGGTCAGTAGGGCGGGCATTAAACCAGATCCTGGTAAAATTGATGCAGTGCTGTGTTTTCTAGAGCTAAAGACGGTTACCAACGTCAGATCCTTTTTAGGATTGACAGGGTACTACCGAAAATACATTAGAGAATACTCAAGGTTGGTTAATCCTTTATTTGAATTAACGAAGAAGGATGTGCCGTTTGTATGGAATCAGGACTGCCAGCGGGCGTTTGATGCATTGAAGAAAGCATTGGTGGAAGCTCCCATACTTGTAGGTCCTGACTTTAAAAAACCATTCTGTCTTGATGTTGATTGGTCAACGAAGGGTGTTGGCGCCATCCTATCGCAAAGGGAGGGCAGATTTGAGAAAGTCGTGGCGTATGCCAACAAGGGTTTGACTGAGGTACAAAGAAAGTTCCACCCTATGGAAGGAAAGTGCTATGCATTGATCTGGGGCATCATGCATTTCAGACAGTACCTTCACAGGACGCATTTCATCCTAAGGACAGACCACAAGCCGCTTGAATGGTTGGCAACAATGTCAGATGCAAATGGAAGGAGAGGAAGGTGGATCGACATGCTGCAAGATTTCAGCTTAAAAATTTTGCATAGACGAGGAATGAGGCACAACAACGCTGATGTGCTGAGCAAAAATCCATTGGGGCAGGCCACGGATGATGATGATTTCAGTGAAGAGGTCCAAGATGTTGGGACCATGCCAGAAGATCCAACTGAGGCGACGGAGAGTATGTTCTCCGTCCAATATGGTTAGGACTCAGACTGGTTCGGATTCAGGAGGCATGCAAGGAGGCTCACAGAGCACCGTTGGTGTTGCTTTGGCATCAACCATTGGCGTTGCTCAGCTGATCACCAAGTGGGCTTCGTGGAGAGTCACAGAGTATACTATAAGGGGGAAGGTGGTGGCTTCCCCCAAGTCTGGGCCGTGGTGAGTCTTGTGTGTCCGTGTTGCCTGTGGCTCGTCCTAGCACCAAGGGTGCTCCAACTTTGCACTAACCACCTTGTGTGGGTTATGTGCAGGCCCGTGTGAGTGACTAAAGTTTGTCAACTCTTCCTAGTCCCATCCTGGAGCTCCAACACGCCCCTCTACCCCTCAAAGTGTTGTGAGCTAGAGAGCGTGTTCCGACTCCTCCTTTTCCGCTACTTTCTACTTGGGCTCACATTTGAGCCCTTTAAGGAGTTGGGAGTGCGTCAATAGAGAACATTGGCTGAGATCTGCCAGAGGTACTTCTGGCACAATCAAACTGAAGATGTCCAGGCAGTAGTTAGAAGATGCCAGCAATGCCAATTGGTGAAGAGTGTGGGTAGCGTCCGTTCTGGAGATGAGGAATTGAAGTCTATACCCATCTGTGATTTGTTCCATAGGATTGCCATGGACACTGCAAGACCATTGCCTGAGACTAAGTCAAGCAACAAATACATTCTGGTGGCCATCGACCACTATTTTAAGTGGTGCAAAGCAAAGGCGATTGCTGATCATGGAGCTAAAACTGCCGCCAGGTTTTTGGAAGATGACATCATTTGTAGGTATGGAGTCCCCAAATTTGTACTGACTGACAATGGAAGAGAGTGGGCTACAGAGTTTGATGTGATGTGTAAGGATTACGCCATCCAGCATCAGCGCACTGCACCCCAATGGCCCCAGTGCAACGGGATGGCGGAACGCATGATTAAAACCATCAAGCATGGTATCACTGTTCTTGCTGGGAATCCTGCAAATGTGGATTGTTGGGACGAGCACTTGGCCAAAATCTTGTTTGGGTACAGATGTGGGATCCAAGCTAGTACGAAGTTTTCCCCATTCATGATTCTGACTAGTCGCTCACCACGTCTCAGGGCTGATAACTACCTGAATGTTTTGATTGATGTAACTGATGATAGTGCTGATGTCGAAGTTGCTGCAACACAATTCCTGCAAAAGGTGAGGCTCATCGCAAGTATTCATGAGAGCATCTTGCTCAACGTGGAGCAGGCACAACAAAAACAGAAGAGCACTTATGCCACCAGAAAGGGTAAGCATCTGTTTGAAGGTTTGGTTGCAGGGGAAACCATGGTGAAGATGAAGAAACCAGGGAAGAAGAGAGCGCTTACTGCAAGCTGGGAAGGTCCATACCAGTTTGTAGGCCATGTTGATGGCAAAGGCAATTTTGATTTCGAGGAAGGCTGCCGGATATGCATCATCCAAGATGGTGATGGACGTCAGTGGGGGAGGTCTCGCAGAGATCTTTAGATCTATTACACTCCACCAGATTAAATGAAGCTGAGGGACTCAGCTTTCTCAACAAGGGAGGGGTGACATATGTAACCAGAAAGGGAGTGGCTGAACAAGGATTCTATGATTGTGCATTGTGTGTGAATGCCAGGTTCGATGATCAGGGTTCTAGAGTTGATTCCGCCGTCACATTCATTAATGAAGGTGGCGGATTTGATCATTTTTGGAAGGGGTTAGTACTGATCGTGCATGGAGTGCATGGAAGTGTAGTTCTCTAGCTATGTGGGATGGGAGGTGCAGGAGCAAGGCGGCGCATTTGATGAAGCAGGACGGCGCCGCATTGATGAGTAGAGGAGATGGCGGCGGAAAAAGTAAGGAAGGACGGAAGCTTGAAAAAGAAGCCAGATTTTTGGAGAAGAAACTCGGTGGCTAAAGAGAAAGGAGGCATTCTTCTGATAGATGGTGTGAGACTGGGAGTACGGAAAGAGGAAGAGAGTGTTAGACATAGAGGTGTTGTTTTTGGATTCTAGAGAAACGTTGCTGATTGAAGAGAACTTGGCTGAGTTGTTGTAACTTTCCGCTGCGCCAGCGACTTAGCTAAGTAGGATTGGTAGATGCCCGATGAGTACTCTAGAGTGAGGGAAGCTTGTGTTGTCAGGGAACTTTGTAAATTTTAAACCAATGAATTTGATCATCTAAGACTCTGGCTTGCTGATTTGTCTGAGCAATCGTTGAGTCTGTGGAGGTTCAGAAAGAGGAGTTTGCACTGGTAATGGGTGCCTCTCATTGGGGGTTTAGCAGAGTCAGAGAACAAAAGTTTAAGACTCAGATTGATGTCGTTGTCATGCTGCTGGTTTAACAGGTAGACCTTCATTTACTTCCTGTCCGAGCAAGTTCCACAGAGGGGTTGCGTTGTTTTTGACCCTTCCTTTTTTGGTGACAACAGTACGTATATAATGAGTCAAAGGATGAAATGTATTTGTTAACTTTTTCTTTCATACAATACCCTTTGTCATTTGCAACTAGTTTATCACATGCGACTTGTTATAGGCAACTAAAATGATTTTAGTTGCAAAATATCTCTTGCGACTAAAATTTAATCATAAAGAGTAGTCGAAAATATATGTTTTTCTTCTAGTGTTTGAGCATAGGGCTCATGAGTTTTGCAAAATCTTGATGGATATTGTGCTCACCATGAACATGGAGTAGCATGGGGATAAAAATGCAACTTGTCAATGTTCAAAACATGCAAGTGAATGTGACTCACAAATGATTTGTTGAGTGATTTTTGTTTGACATTTATTAATTGTTTTATGATCACTAATTATCTTGATTCTTCAAGCTTTGCAAATTGCAACTTGTTAGTTTTCACTATTATGCAACTTTCAAGCAATGGTTTGGGTTTTATGGTGTCAATTTTTTGCTGATCTTTAATTCCTAGTTTGATTTTGATGAACTATGTTTGGGCGAAGGCCCATCAAACTGCAATTTATAAGTGTGTGTGCACACTCTACAAATAAAGATTTTTTAGAACGCATTTATTTTTTTAAGTAAAACCTTACATCAAAACCATTTTATGTTTGAGTCATGTTTTAAAAATTTGTTTTGTATAGTGTGAATTGTGAGGTTTTTGATTAATGCCAATTAGTTTGTTAAAACTCTAAAACTTCTTAGCAATTTCAAGTTTCATATTTTGTTTTGGTTAGCAACCTAAGGTTGTTAGCAATGTTGTTGGGTCTACTAAGCTTACAAGTTGTGATGTTGCTAAAAGTAGTAACCATGTTAAAGACAAGGGAAAATCAATATTAACTAAGGGAGGTCCATCTCACATTGACTTGACTTTTAATGCCTAGCCTAAAAGAACCCCAAAAGAAATGGGGAAAATGTGTAGACAAGCGTGATGCAAGGTTTGGCACAATAAGGTTTTAAGAAGGTGGTTCAATTTGCCACTATGTTTTTCCTATTTTGAAAGGGAAAGCCCATGCTTGGGTATGAGAGCACGAAGGGTTTATTATAGTTTCTTCAAATCGATAATTGTCCTCAAAAACATTGGTTGACAATATTGGTTAGTCCATGGTTAAAATAGTGCATAACATTGTGCTTATTGCCATTGTAGAAGTTGTGAAAGTAGCAAATTTCATCTCCAAATCTTGGGATGAAATCACAATTGTGGACAATCAAAGTTGGTTGTCCTTGCATGTTTATGTGATCTAGAAATAGTCTTGAATTCCAATTCTACTCTCCCTTGAAATGGTAACCAAGGGGTTTAATGTTGCAAATCTTACTAAAGTGGTCATGCAAGCTTTGTTGATTGCAAGAGGGCTTACATGTGAGATTATGTCCTCTAAGCTCCTTTGTTTTGGGGCTAACGGTGCGAGTGTTGTTCAGAGTGCAAGGACTAGAATTACCAAACAAATCCAGTAAGATTTTGTGCCTCACATGCAAGGTATCCATTGTATGGCCCATAAAACTAATCTAATTGTGTAAGTTCTATCCAAGTTGAACATGGTTTTTCAATTAGAGAGTTTGTTCCAAACCCTACATGCTTACTTTAGTAAAAGCCTTAAAAGACTTCTATAATTCCAAAAACTTGTTAAGATTTTAGAAACCAGAGGAATAAGATGTTAAATAATGTCAAATTAGGTGGATTTTGATGTTGGAACCTACAAAGAGGGTGATGGGTGAATTCCACATTCTAGTGGTGAATTGATATGGATGGGACCACCATCAATTCTGCCAAGGTAAATTTTGAACTCCTAAATGATATTGAGATCCTTTATTCGTTGGCAATCTTGCTACCATTGTTTGAGCAAGTGAACAACTTGATGAAGTTGGCCCAAGTTCAAAATGTTTTTGTTGTTGACTATGTGCAATAATCCAACTTTGTAAGGGTGATTTATTTTCAAACTATGTGGATTCTAACACTACTTACACGTATGATGTGTTTTATGCCTTCAAATCTTTGGTGGATTCCTCCCATGAGATCCTCATCATGCGATGGATAACAAATATGAATACATGTATGGAACACTTAACCCTTGATTGCAATGGACAACACATTTATGCCAAACATCGAAACTAACTAACAAGTGTTGTGAGATTTGTGACTAGAGAGGTGCACATTTTAGTTGTGGATATTATGAAAAATCAAGTGAAAGAGGTTGATGAATCCCTAATTTCAAAGTTGTAGTCCCATTTTCCTTCACACACTGTTATGGAAGCTTTGGGGGTATTCTTCTTTCAATATTGGTTGATGTCGAATTGTGAAAAGTTTTTCAAGAAGCACATCAATGTGGCTAAGTCCCATTATTGCTCCCCTAATAGGATTGTGTTTCATCAAACCTAAGTACTAGAGGTTTTGTCTTTTATGTTTCCAAATTTGCAAATGTATTTTTCAAGTTAACCATGAAAGCAATGCAACTTTAGTCATGGGTCCTCCTTACACCATGAACCTTATGACTCAACTCTGAAAAACTTTCTCCTCTTAACAAGTGATTGAGTGCAAGATGCTAGAATACATGAAGCTAGTAGAAATTGCCATGGGGCAAGTGATTAGTTCAATTGAGGATGAAAGATGTTTTAGTAATCTAAATTTCATCAAACCAAAACTCTACAATTGACTAACAACACATTTGGACCTAATGGTTTGGATGTTTGTTCAACAATTTTACATGTTGGAGAATTTTTCATATCCAAAAATGATTGCAACTTGGTAAGAAATGTAAGTTGAATATGGCATTCAAAACTAGTTTTGATTTTTGTTTGCAAGGTTTGATTTTTTGGTCATTGACCTTCTAAGTGTTAATTAATGTTTTCATGACCTCAACAAAAAAATTCCATTGATATGTCTCATTATCACTTGCTTTTTTTGGGGGGGGAAATAATACCAAAGATTTTTCTTTTGTGTATAGTTTGTACATGTGCTTGGGTATTTTATATGTTTAGTTTATAGGTGACTTAAACATTATAGCTTGTGTTGTAGTGGGCAATTTAAGGGTTCAATTCTCGCACAAGTCTTTTTTTTGGAAGTTTAATTTGTGTAAACATGCATAACGTGTGTCAAATGTTTTATGTGACATTGTGTGCAATGTGCAAGTCTTAGGAAGCTTGTGTTACAACAAGTAGTTTAGGGGTTCGATTCCCCCACAAGTCAAACACCAAATCTCAATCTTAAACAATTCATTGATTACCAAAAGTTTTTATGTGGGCTAGAAAACGTTGCCAAATTGAACCCCATTAAAACATCCCATCATGGTTAACCATCCTTTAGTTAACCAAACCCACTACATCCCCTAGGTTGGCACTCCACCATAGCCCAACCCCTACAACCCCTTTCCTTAGCCCTTTTTTCCCCTACCCCCACTCTGCTTCTCACCTCCTAAACCCCATCCGCCTTCTCCTCCTTAAGGGAAACTCACACCCCCAAAGATTGTGAGCTACCCAGTCTCCAAGGATCCATAATCAATTCATCACCATTTTGACAACATGTTTGTCAAATAATGACCACAACATTTCATGAGTTGTTCAAATTAATGTTGTTCCCCATCAAGTTTAAGGTTTTAACATTGATGCCTGTGAGTTGCAAATGGGTGAGTTTGATGTCTTAAAATCTTGCCTAATGATTTTTTTTCAAAACAATCTTCTTGGGGCATCATCATATTTCTAAAAGCATGCCTTTTGATTTCCCAAGGAAGTCCATTACCCCTAGGGACACCATCCCATTGTGTGCCCAAGGATGCAATTGCATTCCATTCACATAACACCACTTCATTTGCATTTGGATTATTTTTCATCATTTTTGTTTCTAGAGTGTTTGGCATTGTTCCATCCTCTCTTGCATACACAAGGTTGTTCTTTGCAATTGGTTTTACTTTGCTACTAATCATATTCACATTTAGGTGCATGTTTCTTGTGTTTAATTTCATTTTGCATTGTTTGATCATCACATGGTTTAATTTACATATGCATTTTTTTTTCTCATTGAAATCTCTCTTGTACTCACAACTTGTTTTAATTTGCTACAAATCATGTTCATGCTTAAATGTAGGTCAATTTTGGAAATCTCTTGAATATTTTTTGTAGTCCAATTTTTTGTGAATGCACATTTTCCAACCATGTCAAACAATGGTGTTGATGGAGGCAAATCCACAATGTGCCAACGTTGCGCTAGTCATCCAACCACTCCAAAAGCCCTAGAACTAGCCATGTGTTTTTGGCACAAGGAGTAGGGAAGGAAATGAAACAAAATATTGTTACCCCCAACACATGGGTATTTTTTTATTATGCTATAAATGAATGGTTTATTTTTTGTAAAAGATCAAAATAGGGCTGAAAAAAAAATGATATTGCTAGGAAACAATACAATCAAAGTACATATGCCTAGGTTGTAAGAAATTTTGGGGTTCCAAAGTCAAGTTCAATAGATATTGGTTTAGGGTTTAAGGTTATACACATTGTGTGTTGAGGGGGCAAAACCCATAAAATATTGCAAGCCTTGGTTAGTAGTTGCAACTAGCATGAAGGAGATTTAATATTCCACATCAAATGTGTTGGGTGTGAAAAGTAGTTGGTCGCTTTTTCTGATGAAGCCCTAGGGAAGCACACAATCCTAGTAGACATGCAACCCTATGAGAGCACTTGAATCAAAACCAAATGCACAAAAAAAAAAGCCAAAAATGCACCAAGGAAGACGCATAATGCATAAAAAGGGACACTAAATATGCACAAAAAAAGTTGGAAACACACCAAATAGGAAACAAAAAAACACAATAAAAAAATGAATGTGCACAACAAAAAGCCAATAACATGCTAAGGAGGACCCAAAACACAAAAAGTGAAACTAAATGTGCACAAAGATGAGTTAGGAACATGTTGAGGAGGAATTAAATCTTCACATAAAAGTAACCAAAAACCCGCACACAAGGGAAAACCAAATGTGCACAAAATGGAATTAGAAACACGCCAAGTAGGACCTAAGACACACAAGGGGAAATTGAATGCGCACACATAAGAATTGGCAACATGCTAAAGAGTAATTGATTGCCCACAAAGTAGAAACCAAAACCCTAAATAGAATGAATAAAAAACACCCAAGGGGAAACTAAATGTGCACAAAAAAGGGCAAATACATTCAAGGCAATATATATGAACCAAAGGTGCACCTTAATGATTACATATTCTTACCATATTTTAAGAGTATTAAATTTGGAAACTGGGGAAATTATTTTTAAATTTTTATGATCCCAAAAGAGGTTGCACTATATTATTACATAAAGAAGTGTTTAAAGAATCTCCTAAAATTATTCCATTTTCAAATAATTTTTAGGAGTCCATTCAACAACATAAAAACATTAGTTATAATGTTTAATTTTTTTTTTTGAATACTTTATTTTGATTAAGTTTATTCCAAATCAATTCACTTGTTTCCATAATATATTTGAAATATTGAACTATGTAAATACATTAAGGAAGTTTATAACATTAATTTATAATTTTAACACCAAAATGTGAAAAACCAAACATTAATTAAACGTCCATTGATTCGTATTAACTTGAATGTACCCACATTGATAACACACTAAAGAGAACCTAAAACCCACAAGGGGGAACCAAATGTGCACAAAAAGAATTTAGGAAGAAGCTAAGGAGGACCCAAAACATAAGAAGAAATCGAATGTGCACAAAAAGGATTCAAAAACACACAAAAGAGGACCCTAAACACATAAGAGGAAATTGAATGTGCACAAAAAGATTAAAAAACACACCAAGAAGGACCCAACACATGCAACCTAGGAAACCAAATGTGCACAAAAAGGAATTGGCAATATGCCAAGGAGGAACCAAAACACACAACTTGGGGAATTAGATGTGTACAAAAAGGAGGAAGGAATTGAAAACTCACATAGGAAAAAATGAATACATTCAAAGGAAGAGCCAAATAAATTCAAACAAAAACCAAATACATTCAACAAAGGAATTAAACACACGAAAAGAAAAATTGAAAATATTAGAAAGAAAAGTTAAACATATAAAGATGACCAAACACAATGAAAGAACTAATACACAAGAAGATTCAAACACAATGAGGGAACCAATCAATGATAAAAGAAATGAACATAAATAAAATACATAGATTTTGTAACTTTGATGGATATGAAGGCTATTGATGATCTTTTGAAAGTTAAACACAAATATAGTTGATACACAATGAAACCTTAACAAATGAGAGTTGAACACAAAAAGAAAGCAGATTAGTGGTGGAACTGATGTCATTCATTCAACCATATGATGTTGGCAAATTTAAAACAAAACACATTTTTTATTATTTGAAAAATTATTACAAACCATGGATGATGACATTTAGAAGTTTCTTACATTATTTATATAATTAAATGTCTTTGGAAATTTAGACCTATCCTACACCTCTCCACTTGTGGTGTCATAGAAAACTAATGCATCCACTTCAGTGTTGTAGACAATAACAAGTGATTCATAAGCATCACCTTTTAGGTCTATTGAGTCTTTGGGCCATTTTTGCAATGTTTCATTATCAAGCCCATATCTTCATTCACAATGAAAAATCAACAAATAATCAATCTACTATTCAAATTGAATTCTATAGATTTGATTTATGGGCTATAGGGACCATGGATTGTTTCCTAAAGGTTGATGCACATTAGCAAAGAAATCCAAAAGGAACATTCATATCATTATTGTGTAAATCTTGTAGGAATGAAATAAGATGGCATTACCTACATGCACCATTTTCATCTATGTCATTGATAGTGGCATTGTTACTGATTTGTGAACACCAACAATTGAAATTTTTAAAAAATGGTGCCCTATAATGTCTTTATAAATAGATTTGATGGATATGTTATTATTAACATTCTAATAAACTTTAGTTTGTTAACAAATGATGTTTATATATATTTTTGTAATGTCATTAGTCAAAAAATCTAACATATTTGTAATTTTCATTATCTTCATTTTACACAAATGCTTGATTTTGGTTTCCCCTTTGTCACAAGTGTAAAAATCTATTGTGCTTATGATTTTTAGGTTCTTCATTTCATGCATGTAATTCAACAAGAAAACCAAAATTTAAGACTTTCATCATCACAAAACCAAAAATTGTGTAATATAATATTTTTGGGGTGTGTCCTTTCGGAATTCACCTTGTAAGAATGCTTAATTTTTGGACTTGTGTTGTGGCAAGACCAAAATCCATGAAATATTTTAATTCATGGGGTGGGTTTTTTTTGCCTTCACCAATTTGGACTTGTGCTATCACAAATGAAAAAAACATGCAATGTTATATTTTTTAAGTTGCATTCTTTTCTCCCTCATTCCCAAAATAATGCCCAATTTTTGGACTTTGCACTATCACAAATCCAAAAACCATGTAATATTAAAAAAATTTGGGCTACATTATTTTGGTCTTCACTCCAAAATAATGTTCAACTTTTGGATTTGCATTGTTGCAACCAAAAATTGTGAAATATTATAATTTATGGGCTACATTCCTTTGGTTTGCACCCCCAAAGAATGCTTAATTTTTGCCCTTGCACTTGTAATTTTCACTTGTTTTTCTTGCATCCCTTTGTCGATGGGGGAAATGCAAAGGTCATAATGTTTTATTTCATTAAGTGCAACAATAATACACACATGAGCTATTCACATGCTTTTGCATTTTGTAAGCATTAAATGACAAGGAAGTTCACCACATTACAATTGTTTGGTATTTAATTGTTTATCAATAGTAGCATCTATCATTATGCATACAATTAAGCAAAGCAAATTTGATTGCAAAACTATGTTCAAGGCTCATGGTTCATGGTTCAACTCGTGTAGTTGTCATTATGGTATTCTATAGATGTAAAAGGTTTACCACATCATAGTTTAATACTACAATTGTTTATTACATATAGTGATCTTCCTTATGCAAAAGCTTGAAAAGACACTAATTGATTGCCAATGTTATTTACCATGTATAACCATGAGCTTAACCATACACTATATGATTGCATTGCTAATGTTTAGCATAATGTTTGCTTGTCATTATGCAAAAGTTTAATGAAACCATTGGCATGCCCTCTACAACAATCATCCTTGGGTCTATCATATGTGACACACTATAGATCAATTGGAAGGCCCTATAAAAGTTAGCCTCTTGTCAAAATATGGATGGATGCATCTTTGAACAATAAAAAAACCTTGTTATAACTTAAGATTGGTTGATGAATGAGTTCATATATTGATGGATTGCAATGCATCACATGGCAAAATATGTAATATAAATGCTTGCAATTTACCTATTGTTCCTATATTCATTCGCAAGAAGTTTGGACAATTACATTGTTGGAAATTTTCAATTGTCACTCCATATTCATTTGTGTTTCCAAGAACTACTCCAATGAGAAAACCATTCCATACCTTGGTAGTAAAACCTCTGCCAATGGTAGTTTTGTGAAAGCATTCATGCAAACCATGATTGACCATTTGTTGTTGTGGTTAATTCCTAGTTGAAATCAATGAACATCCTTACCATATCGTTCAACACCTCAAGTGGACATGGGCATCTAGAGGGGGCCCAAGAGGAGATGCAAGACCTATTTCAAATCCTCCAAAAAGCAAATGTGGCATAAGGTAATTCTTTGAACTACCAATGAGAACCTTACATCCTCAAGGTGATGCACCTCCTCTAGGGTTAGATTTGTTTCTTCGAAAACATGTGATACTAAAGGTATAAACAATTTGTCCAAATCATGTGGTCACTTGTTGCCCATGATACATTTGAATTTATCATCTACACAAAAACAAAAGTGATATTGGTCCTTGAACTTCCAAGTGGGACCAGATGGAACTTTGTTTTTGCCTTTATACATACAAGCCAAGGTTCCATTCTTGGTGGAGTTGCAAACCCAAGTTGTACATCACACTTTTGACATACTTTGAATTGCCAAGCATTATGTTTGAGACTTGTATTGTGCAAAATGAAATAGCCCCTTAGCACATTTGGTGTCCAATATCTCTTTTCCATGTGAAGTAAGGGTTGTTGTCATGTTATTTGAAGCCTTGCCAATTGCCAAAGTTGTTTTTCCCCCATATTGTCTTTCTAAGTTGGATGTCCTCTCTTTCTAATTTGCATGATGCAAGAGCTTCACTGCAAAAAGAGTATGCATAAATATGCCTGGCTGATGTAACAATTAATCTTGCAAGTTCCTTAGTATCCAAACCCGAAAAGCAAAACTGTGTAAGCAATAGGACATCCATTTTCCCCCAATACAATGCCAACATGGAAAGAAAGAAAGAAATAAAGAAGAAAAGGGCTTTTCAAGAAGACGATCTTTACATCCTGCAGTGATGCTAAAGAGATAGTCTAGCAGCAACCACAGTTTTAGTCCACTGCCAAAGGAACAAAACGTTGCTTGGCTCCTAGGGTTTGACCGAAAGTACCACCACCCCCACAACCCTGAATTAGGAAAATATAAAATATAAAGGGCAATTTTGCAAATAGTTCTGGTGTCTCAATATTTATTTGCAAAATAAATATTTGGAATAGTTGAGACATCAAGCTACCAAAACTCTTCCATGAAACATAGGCCACTAGACTTCTCCATAGGCTTCTAGACTTCTCCATAGGCTACCTACACTTTTCACCTTAGGCCACCTAGGCTTTATACTAGGCTACCCTAAAAGCTATATTCACTTAGGATGGGCCTACAACATAGCTTGATAATTTAAAGGATAGCTTAGGACACAGCTTAATCATTTGGGTACCTATTCCGTCGACTTGTTCACACTTTCTAGGCTAATGAACTCTTCGAAAATGCCGACGCTTGAATCACCTACATCTGATTCAACCAGTCTTAAATTACTACTAGCAACGTGGCCATAGTTTGTCACTGCCACTAGGTGATCATTGGTTTTGTATGGAGTTGTCAATGGGGGCAGGTGGTGCTTTGGCCTGAGATCTACGCGAGGCGCTAAACACCCCCTAACGAGCTCTGTCCGTCGCTGGTTTCGCTTGTCTTTTGGCACACCTTTTTTCGGCCTTGCACAGTTCTGCAAGAAACCATGCAACCCGGTTTTCAATGTTCTTTAGAACTTCAACAAAAGTGGAGAATGTTTCTGTTTGCTCTTCAATTACCAATGTTCCAGGCAAGTGTTTCGCGAGGCGCTAAACACCCCCTAACGAGATCTGTCCGTCGCTGGTTTTGCTTGTCTTTTTGCATACCTTTTTCAGCATTGCACAGTTCCGCAAGAAACCATGCAACCCGGTTTTCAATGTTCTTTACAACTTCAACAAAAGTGGAGAACGTTCTGTTTGCTCTTCAATTGCCGATGTTCCGGGCAAGTGTTTCGCATTACGGGCACAGGTATTGAACCAACGACCACCCTACATTGTAGTACTAACCACTGGCATACCATCAGTGACTGAGGAGATTGGTTTTTTAAAAAAATTATTGCATACAAAGTCAAAAAGGGAAAATTTCAAAAAACCTTGCGGCAGAACAACGCAGTTCTCCGCAGGGCTTGCACTGTCAGGCTCGAAACCAGCGCCCGACAGAGCTCATTAGGGGGTGTTTAGCACCTTGTGAGATCTACTCATTGTAAACAATGTGTAATGATGGGAGGAAATTACACACCAGAGGGTCTCCATCAGTGTTTTTTTTTTTTTTTCAAATTTGTGAGTTAGATGGATTGGCCATCATCCACAAGAGGAATTAACCAAATTTGGATACGAGTCAGAAAAAGGAAAGTAGAAAAAATTAAGAGTCTTCCTATGTTTAGATGATATAATGGAACGTTGTCTAAATATGGCCACTTCAGAAATTTTCCTCATAATGTGACGACTTGAGCCCATTTTTTCCAAAAAGAAAAGTCTTTAGTGGAGGTAGGCTTGAGGGCTCAAAATGCAATCTGAAATTCCAGAGTGCCATGTGGCATCATTTCAAACACTTTCAAAGTAAAGAATTTTTTGTATCATTTGCACCTTCACTTTTTTTGTGGCCAGGATGCAAAAGTTCTTCCCACAAAAAAAAAAAAACCATTGGTCTCTATTCCTACCTACTTTCTGCACCCAGCAGACTATATGTAAACATGAAATATGAGTAGAATACTTATAAGATCAGAGAAGATTTTGGAGAAAGCTCAATATAAGGGCCACTTTAGACAAGGGCCCAAGGAGCAAGGTCCAATGCAATCAAGCATTCTTACAGGTAAAGAGCTTCAAATTGGTCCCAAGGCCTTCAGATGAGAGTCCAGGATCAAGACAAATCAAATTTTTCTTTGGCCTACATGACATCATTTTGGAGGGACCCAAAAAAAGAGCTTAAAGGAGAGCTCATGGTTTGAAGAACGAAAGTGTAATATAGGACTCAAGGTTGCTCATATCTTTGTTTTTTTGTTTTTTTTCACTATTTTTTTTCACCCATGTTACTCAAGTTATGTGAGAATGGAAAATATGCTATGGATTGAGAACATTGTTAAGAGCACATCATCTCCCCCATTTTTGACCAATTCAAGAGTTGACATGGCTGGTTGGGTGAATCATCACAACATGGTTGTGAGGAGTGCATTTTCAGCCCAGGGTTCAACATTGCTTCCTCTCCTCAGATGAGAAAAGTCTGACAGATATCAAGCACTTGTCCAAAGCCCCTTACCATAGTGGATCAAGCATTCCCCAATAATTTTCTGTCTCTTGTGATTGTGCCACCTATCCTTGTGAAAAAGAGGTCATTCCACTCGATTCAAACCGTGCAGAGAATTATTCCCCAAAGTACATACCAGATTCCATGCAACTTTGGATCCATGAAGGGGTCTTAGCAGCAAAGAGACAGTGTTTCAAGTGAAGCGAGGCCTACAGGGAACTTCAATGAACCAACATAAGAGTAACACAAAGGCGGTTTTCAGTATGTTTTGGTGATTTCAGAAATTCTCAGCATGAGGATTTCGCAACCCAGTTTTTTTGCATGCGATACCTCACACTTACTATCGAGGCCTAGTGAAGTAGCAGCAGTACATAACAAGTACGTAAGTAGGTGGCCGACTTTTCGAGGCCCGGGCTCTAAAGATTCTGAATTGACTGACAGAATCCACGTCAACGAGACCGGAGATACGCAGCGGGGGAGCCTCTTTGTACGAGATTTACAGCGTCATTATTGAGAACGAATTTTCCATGCCTGACAATAATACCGGCGACCCGGCAACTATCATCTAGAAGAAGAGGCCGCTGCTTGTTTCGCAGGATAAAATCTAACGGGTACTGCCCCTGCCCCCTGTGTCTGACGGCTGTGGCGCTGGTCACCGGTGGGTCACGAACTTCTTCGCCAATGCGCGACGTTCTTCGTCGGAGCCAGCGCAGGTACTACGTACTCACTACTCACTTCTTTCATTGCAGTTGTCTGCATTGCATTTCCAACAACACAGAGCTACGGAACGGGGCCGTTTCCGGACCCGTGCTCTGGCGGTTTGCAATGGAACGAGAAAACTTAATGCATTGATTGCAAATAATTCCATGTGAGTTCAAACGTTCTCATAATCAATGAGCTGTCTAAATGTGCTCTTTCATCGGATTATTTATAGGGTTTCGACGATATCATGGAATCTTTGAACTCAGACTGTCTGGAATGGGAGCCGTCATAGGTCCTTCAGGATTTATTTCACCCACCCTGCTCAGCGTTTCTTTTAATGGCGATTTTTAGCCGCCAAATTCCTATCCTAAAACCTGAGCTCCTACCTGGAAGCTTGGAAAAAATGGGAAAGGGAATTTTTCCATAATTCGCTCGCACAGGAGGCTGTCAAAAGCCCACATAGTACAGGGCCCCTAATCCAATTGGATGTGTCTGATTGCTCCATCTTAGTGTTTAGGGTTTACCTCTTTGGCCAATCTCCATTGTTGCTTTCATCAAATCCTCAAACTTTATTATGAGGAGGTCGCCATCAATTTCGCCAATCTCTTTGCTCCCTCTTTCTATGTACTTTGGCAAATTGTTGTCATCAAGTTTTGTCACTTTTGTTCACAATGTCCAAAGGGGAGTGACTATGAGTAGGAAGCTATAACAAGTGCCATTCTATAAATGTTGCTTAAACCTTCCAAGTTTTAAAAACTTCTCTAGTCTTGAGTCCTCGTAAGTTATTTCATAATGGAAATGTGATTAAGTTTTATAGTTGATTGTTGATTACTATTGAACATCGAAGCATTGTGGAACTTTGTAAGTTGTAACAACATACTATGATTAATTGTTTTGATATTTGTGATAGTCCCACCTTCAACCAATTACAACTTGATCAAGGAAATTGAAATTTTGTTTTGAAGAATCAAAGCTTGATTATGATACTTGATTTGCACCTTGATACTTGCAATGTTTTTAGGTTTTGGGTTTGTTGTGTACAAAAAATTATAATGCCTTTAGATTTTGGAAGTCTACCATGACATTGCCATTGACATGAAGAACGAGCTTTGGAATTTGGAAAATGGAATCAAAACCTAACTTTGACCTTCTAGGATGTTCAATTTTGAAATCACAATTGTAGTAGTTAAGGTTTTAATGGTCTATAAATATTGTGTAAGATAAACACACAAAACCTAAAATAGCCTCATGCTTGAACATTTTGAAAATCCATGTTTATTTCATGTTTTTTGTTACTCACGTTGATTTCATCAATTTCATGATTTTCATTGATTTTCGATTTTGTGCATTCTAAGTTTTTGGTACAACATGTTCTAATTTTCTCACTAGCAATGGTGAAATGTCGATGATTGTTATTATTAACAATTTGTAATTTTTTTTGTCAATTTCATAATCATTATTTATGAATATAAAAACATCATGTTTGTCACTTATTTTCACCATGCCATCATTAGGTCTATTGAAAATTTTCAAACATAAATATATATTTTATAACTGTATCCAAATTCATGTTTTTGTCCCTAGTGCTAATTTTAACCAAAGTCCTGAAACTAATGTTGATTGTGTCATTGTTGATCCAATTCAAATAAAAGTTGAATTAAAAAATGAAATAAATTGTCATTTTGAAAATGCATGGGTTGTAAAATTACCTTGGGTATAATCAATGGTGGGTCCTAATGGGCATGTGCATAAGGTGAAATGCAAAATCTATAACAAGATTGAAGGGCACGATAAATTTATGGAATTAAAACTAATTATTTGTGCAAACATGCTAAATAAAAAATGACAATTATTACCATTTTTAATGTGGCTATAACATGGAGTACTATCTTTTGAAAACAAACCAGCATGTATTCAATGAATGTTTGTATGTGTCAAAAGGTAGGGACTATGTGGTGCAACATGTAATTGTAAGTATAGTCGTTGACACATTTTCAAATTCATTGGATTCAAATGCAAGTTCAAAATAAAAACAATGAAAAAAAGAATTGGGGTATGTTCCCTAACTTATAACACTTCGAAGGTAAGAGGGGCGTATTGGAGCTCTAGGATGGGAACTAGGACAAATGATAAATGGGTCAATTATTCATATGGACCTATAAAAACCAAACAACAAGTTTGTTAATGCATAGTTGAAGCACTTTTGATGCACGAATGAACCATGGGCATACACTAACTCATAATATTCACCACGACCCGAACTTGGGGGAAGCCACCACCTTCCCCCTTATAGTATTTTCTATGATTAGCCACAGGGGTTACACCCAAATGTCATTTATCCCAAGATTCTTAAATCGGAAGTCCCAAAACTCCCAAAATTGGGACTCTCGCCATTTTGAACACCTATAACGTTTCATGTAGATCTTTGATTGAAATGAAGTTTGAAGCAAAATTGTATCCCTTTTCAAGAATTTTCCAATGATATATGGCATGTCCCTTACACACACGTAATTCAAAGCGATTATTGATTGTTAATGGTCAGGATTCAAATTGACACTTTGACTTTCACCTTTTTTTAAGCCATAATTTGTGTTGTAAATACTCAAAATGGATCATGTGAAACCATTTTAAACATCTACACCTCAAACGATGTGAATGGTATAAAGAATTATTCAATCTAATGAATTTTGACCCTTCAAATCATTCATTGAAAATTTGGGAGTCCCTTGGGATTCCAACTCCCAAAGTGGGAGCCCACTTAGGAGTGTGTGAACTCATTCCTTCACACTCTTCCATGCTCCCAAAAGTGTGAATGTGATTCTCGAGTTGCATTATCAGCCTTCACCTTTCCATGCCCCTTGCCTTGGTCACGAACCCAAAATTAGGGTCATGATAATGATAAAATGAAAAAAAATTATTAATTTGCACTCATCTTTCATTTACTTTTTCAAGGTAGCCCATGATAGAGTATGAATAAATGCAATAATCTTTGTTTAATTTTTAAAAAATGCATAACCATCCATCCAAACATTGGAATGACTATGTTGATTAGGAGATTATTGAAAATTTACATCATGTTGTGTTGATTGTCATTAGGGGAACAACAATGGCTTCAAGTTTGTTTTCACTTTCTATAGATGATATAATTATTATTGACAACCAAAATTGGATTTCCATGCATTGTTATGTGGTGATAGCTTGGAAATGTGTGAATGTTTTACTCACATTTGAACAATTTGTTAAAGGTGGGATTGCCATAATATCAAAATTGTCAATTTTTTTATTCTAATGAAGTTTGGCAAGTTGCTTGATAATTATATTTCAAAACATATAAGGTGTTTAAGAGCTTATGTGCTTCAACATTTCAAAGGGTCAAATTTAAAATTATTGTTCTAATGAAAATGTACAAATGCCTTATTTCATTGGGATCTATTATATGGCACACAAAACCAACCTTACAATTTAGACCTTGTCCATAATGCCTATGGTTTCCAAATTGAAGAATTTTTTAAAAGCATTATATGGATTTTTTTTGTTAACCAAAACTCCATCTTGAATTCACCAAGTTCATTGAAATTGTAAAAACTAAAGGACCGAATGTTCCTTGGAATGTAAAAACAAGATGGATTCACATGTTTCAACCCTTGAAATATGTTGGGAAAAAGTACAAGATTTTGAAGGTTTTAGGAAAAAATTAAGACTTTAATTGTTAAAATGGTGGTTGATTGTAATTCAATAGAATTAGCCAAGGCCAATTTTTTGAGTTTACGTGACATGTTCTCTGGATTTATCTAGAGTTTATGATTTCAAGTTTTGTATATTTGTGCGCCTTTTTTATTTTTACATACAAGAAGACACATCTTTTGCTATTACATATGAAAAGATACATTATTTGTGTGAGCGGACGTTGCAATGCGTGAAAAAGCAAGAAACATGAAAAAGAGGAGTAGGAAGATTGGCCTACAAGTTTGCTATTGCATTCTTGGTTGTGTCTCACTAAATAGCAAATCATAGAAGTTAGAGCGAAATTCAATGTTGCTATTGAAATATCTCTTGAAACCCTAGCTGCATCCACTCTCATCGAGTCTTTTGAAGATATGAACCTCCATCCTAGTATTATGAAAAACATTTTTTTCATTCCTACATTATTCCTATTCCCATTCAAGCACAAGCTTTTCTTGTGGCTCTTTGTGGTCATGACATACTCGGATGTATTAAGACAAGATTTGCGAAGATAGTTACATTTGTTCAACCTTTCATCCAACATTTTTTGGCCCAATCGCTAGTGTGGTGGGGGAATGAACCTATGGCTTTGGTTCTTATGCCAATAAGGGAACTTGCACAACAAATTGAAAAAGATGTCAAGGCTTTTAGTCGGTTTGTGGAAGGCTTCAAGATTGTAATTGTTGTTGGAGGTACAAATATATATTATCAAAGGTCAGAATTAAGAAGAGGAGTTGAGGTGGTGGTTGCTACCTTTAATCGATTCATTGATCATCTTCAACAAGGGAATAACTTTATTTCTAGGGTTTCGTATGTGGTCCTGGATGAGGTCCTGGATGAGGTCAAACGAATGTTAGACATGGGATTTGAACCCTAGATTCAAGAGATAATGCGAAACTTGCTGAAGAAACACCAAACTCTACTTTTCAATGCAATTATGCTTGAGAAAATTGAAGCACTTGCTTAGGAATATTTGTCACAACCTGTTCAAGTAAAAGTTGGAAGAATAAGCAATCCAATAGCAAATGTGATTCAAACTCTTAAGAAAGTTAGTGACAAGGAGAAGATTGATAAACTTCTTGCATTACTCATAGACCAATTCTCTCAAACATAGGATATGAATCAAGTTCCTTTGTTGACAGTTGTCTTTGTAGAGAGGAAGGCTAGATGTGATGAAATGTTAAATGTTTTGGTTGAATAAGGATTCAAACTGATAGCTCTACATGGAGGTTGAAGCCAGAGTGAGAGGGAAGTTCCTTTTCAAGATTTCAAAAGTAGGACTACTAACATACTTGTGGCAACTAATGTGGCCTCACAAGGTTTTGATGTTACAAGTTTGGTTTATGAGTTTTATAAATACCATCTCATGTTATAATCATTTTGTAGATAAAGTTAAAGGATGTTGTTCAAAAACATTGTCAAAAAATTTTAATTTAAGAATTTATGAATCATTTAGGTGTTGCCCATGTGGTCAACTTGGATCTTCCAAAGACCATGGAAGATTATGTGCATAGAATTGTGAAAATAGGGTGTGGAGGGACTTTAAACCATGCCACATCATTCTACACAAATAAAAACCTTTATTGGTTGCCCAAATCATGCGAGCAATCACAAACCCAAAATTAGGATTCACAATGGTATTTGCCATTGGAAAAGTTGAAAGAAGAAAGGAAAAAAAACAAGCAACAACATTTCAAGAAAGAAGGTTTGTTCTTGTAAGAGTGACACAAATTGGTGCCACAACAGTATGGGTGGATGACATATACAAACACATGATTGCCCCGTTTGTTGACACTAAGAAAGGTGAAGGTGCAACTAACAATGCATGGGAAGATTGATTAAGGTATGCCTGAGTTTTGTTGGTCAAAAGCTTTAAAACCTACATATTGGTCCCTATTTCTTGTGCTAAATATGAATAACAGTCAAAAGCTCTAAAAGCTACCACATATTGCCTTTAATGCAAAAGAACATTCACAGAACATTTATGGGCTTTCATTTTCAGAAGCTAGTGCATTTTAGCTTTCTCCTTGTCCAAGTGTTGTATGGCATTTGAAGGTGTGTGAAAAATATTTGAGTTGCAATTTTATGCAAGCCTATGCATTGTTCATTGATTTATGTATATGTTTTGCCATTAATAATGACAGCTAACAATGTTTTTACCAATGATAAAACATAATCACTAACATTCATGATGAAAATGATGGTTGGATACTTTGTGAAGAACACTTTCAAGGTCATGAACGCACACATTCTCGTTGTGTTTGTTTTGGTTTGGCAAGAATTGATCTAATGGTTACCTTGAAAGTGTTATTATGGATTTTTCTTTGCGATCTCATAGATGTGTGTTTTACTAGCATGTAACAAAGCTATGTTTTGGAAGAGGTTAAAATTTCCAATTTTTTTCATAGGGAACTACATGGGAGAAGGCTTATTGACAAATTTTCTATGGGATACTGGGATTTTAGGAAAATCAATATTAGTCCATTTTTACCAATGATGAATTGCAAATGGAGTATATGGTGAAGCTCATCATTGGAGGATAGATAAGTAGAATTTCATTATTCTAATGTCCAGTGGTAGTGGTATGATTATAGCCTATTCATTGGTAGCTTGGAAAGAACTAGGTGTAATAACCCTTAACTAGATCTTAAAGGGACAACTTTCCCCATAGCTATCAGACTGTCACATAGGTATCACAACTCTCACCTAGCTACCAAACTTGGTGGACAAGGAGCATTAATTGAAAAAAAAATTCCCCTTATCCTTTACCTTCTTTTAACATCACCTTCTTCCATTTGTCCACGTGAATTTTACTTTTCTTTCCTAATGGTGCTTTCCAATTTTCAAGTCTTTGTGGTTACATGGTGTACCTAAGGGTTTCGACTAAGTCTTGTGAAGATAAAGGATGCAAGATTGTTACTTGGATTGAAAAATTCATGGTTTTTGATGTCATTATAATCCAATTGAATATTGAAGACAACAAGGTTCTTGTGGCATTTCCATTTTGTTTGTTGTTGCTAGGTTGTGTTCCTTGTTTGTTGCTTGGAAATCCATGTTCCATATTCTATGAAGCAACACCTTTAGCACTTGTTAGAGTTTGAAAGCATGTGTTGCAAAAAGTTGGCCCTAGAAGTAATCGGAATGCATAATCTACAACATCACCATAAGAAACTATCAATACTTCATGTCTTACTGATAGGTGTTATTAAAACCACAAGGAAACCCCCAAAGTCATAATTTTATGTATCCATTTATTGCAACTAACAACTATCAATTCTTGGTCTAGATATCATCGATATGCTACTGAATATTTATCCAGAAAAATTGGTGAATCCTTCAACCCAAAAAAAAAAATTTAAATGAAAAAAACTCTTGGCACACCCATGAACTATTTAATAGAAAAGGTGAATAAACACCCTATTATTTCAACAATAAGCCCCTAGTTTATAATGGGGGTATTAGCCCACGCCAAAAATGATGATGAATTTTTTTGGGAAGATAAGTTCATGTAGCCAATGGGAAGACCCAAGCATGCATTCAAGGCGCTTTGCTTGTTTTCCTTTTAACTTTGAGGAAGAAGGTTTTTTTTCATTTTTCCCTAGTTCCCAATGTGTTCCTATGAGGTTCCCAAATATGTCTCCCTAGTTTATGATGGGGGTAGTTAGCCCGTGTTGAAAATGGTGACATTCAATTTTGAAAATAGAAATTTCATGTAGCCAATGAAAAGGCTCAACATGCACTCCAAGGGGATTTTTATTTTTTATTTTATTTTTTGGTTTTGGTTGAGAAGTGGGGGCGTGGGGATTTTTTTTAAATTCTCAATGTGTTCAAATCAAGTTCCCAAAGGTTCCCCAAGGTGTTCCCCATAGCACCTCAATTTTTATCCTTTATTGTTTAACCATAATTCAACTTCCATGTGTTTTAAAACTAAAAAGAAGTGCCAAAGGGTAAACATATGTATGCTTCTATTTTGTAGAGTGCTCAATGTTTCAAAAAAATTGGTTATGAGCTAATCAATGTGACTTTTTTTTGGAAAAAAAAAACAGAAAAAATTAACTATTTAATTGTGGGCATAATTCCCCTTTCTAATTAATAGAAGAATAAATAAGCACCCTCCCTTTATAAGCCCCCCAAAATCATAGAACATTTGTATTGGATTGTTGTCTACTAGATTCAATTCTATAACATTCTTTGTAGCCAAGTTCAACATGGGCCAGTTCAACAATCCATTGTTGAATATGTAATCATTAATTTTCAAAAACTCCATTCAACACCCAATTTTAAATTATTTTGATATTTGACAAAAAATGTAAACAATTTTTGAAAATTTTGACAATGACAAAAGATCATCCATCTTCAATTGACATGCGTTGGCAACTAGGGGGTGGGAGGCTTAGTGGCTGTTAGACATTCTTCATGAATTTGTTTGTGCAAAAAAATTTTGTATTTTCAAAATATTCCTTGCATTCAAAACATATTATTTTGCTACTTAATTATAATTGAGATGAATGTTAATATATATCTTTGTTTATTTATAAAAATGATAGTTTGGGCAATTGATAAATGTTTACAACTATTAATAAATTATATATATATTCAAAATGAATTTTTTTATTTTATACATATTTTGAAGGTTTTTTTAGGGTGTTAAATTATTTTTAAAATTTTATTATAAATTTTATTTTCAAAAAAAAATTTAATACCTTATTTGGAGCTCACATCTTTTTTTAAAATGTACAAGTGAAGTCCCCTATTGACAACCATCCTTTCTTGTGCATTATTAACATTAGCACTATCAGATTTTAAACCATTTCTTGGTACTAGAACTATAAATCTTCTTGAACCTTGTGCATTTAATTCTAAATTCCAGCATTTTCTACTCATATTTAATAAATTTTAATTATTTTGCAAATAAAAGTGCTTAGAATCAATTTTTTAAAATTTATTGGTAAAATATGACATTTGACTATTATTTTAGCTTTTACGTTGCTAGGTTGGCCAATAGTTGGAATCAGTTGGAGCCAAGCAAGTTATAATTTTTTTTGTAATGATTTTTTTGGCTAGAAATTAAGAAGGAATGGACTTTCATTAAGTGATTTCATTTTTTTAAGGTGGCTATTTTTTGTTATAAATGTCAAATTGTTGTAAGAGTTTTAGCTATTGCCAATGTTCACAAAGAGAAACCTAGGCTACCTTCTACTAAATCATAAATAATCAAATTTAATTAATAATCACTTGTGAGAAGATTGAATCCTTGAATTTCCCACTACAACACAAGTTGCTTACCTACCAAAACAAATACATTAGTTCAATACAAAACCAACCTCAACTTTCAAATATGAATAGAAAAACTTGGAAATGGAAAGTTGTATAAGAAGTGGTATCCATTTGGGATCACCACTTCATTTACTCAAAAAACCAAAAATTATCTAAAGTTTGGACTCCAAAGACTCCAAAACTTTAAATCTAAGCTCCCACACCATATCAAGGGCATTATGCGTGCCACCCATCATATGCAAAAGTATATGAAAAAAATTATGTAGATATAAAACTTCTAGGAAAACATTATAACCACTAATCTAGGTTGGTAGAAAAAAGGTTGTTATTATCCAACATAATGAATGGGGGGCAATTTTTTCATTCGTCTAAACATATTTTCATCCATGTTTTTCTTTCTTCATCAACCAAAAAATTAGAGCACAAACCTTATGCATAATAAAAATTCTTCCTGACAAGAGACCTTTAAATACAAAAGAAAATAATTTGCCCATTGTGAACTGTAATCATAGTTGGAGAAGAAAAAATGCGTATGTGTGGAAAATGGATTGCATGAATTTTTTTTGGTGACCTAATTCTTATAACTTCCATCATTTGTCCATCATGATGGATGACAAGAACTTATCGAATACACATATAGTAAGTAATCACTGCACGTAACAATAATGAATACCTCAATAGTTCCAAACTTGAATGGGGCATGCAATTGGCCTTTTGTAAGAACTTTGTCCTAAAATTAGTTTTTTTCATCCATTCTTATTTACTTGTAACCAACCACCAAGAGGAATAGCTTTCTAGGTACTCTTGAATCTAGACATATAATAGACATAAATCATCTTTGGTCTTAATAGAGTTATCCATAAAATTGTTCAAAGATAGGGCTAGAAGCCTACGTTTGCTTGATACAAAGATGCACAAAAAAGGATACATTGGGGTTCAACAAGGCACAAAACCCACTTTTGCACCCAAACTTGGACTCAAACAAGTTGGTTGCCATGTTGTGTGCTTGTCACAAAAAACTTCACAAGGCGCTCATATGAACTTCATGTGAGTTTTGATACTTTTACATTTTCATTTTTGTGAGGTTAAAAGCAAGAGCATGCAAGGTTTGAAATGTCATCATTTTGTGATTGTTCGAGCTTTATGTGTATGTTTTTGTGCAACCTATGTCATTTTGTTTTCTCAAAAAACTTTGTGAACACATGTTCATGTGAAGTCAAAGGGAAAACAAGGGAGGTGAAAAAGGAAGTTGGTTCAAATCAATGTTTGGGGCATGAAAGGAGAAATTGGTTCAAGGAGCGAATGTGTTTGGAGCTCATTTGCTTTGCTACTCAATTTTTTTATAAATTCCAACTTTGAACTTGTAAGCTGCAAATGGTGGTGGTGGTCCTCATGCTTTGGTTTGCCCTAACCAACTCCCTTTAGCCATCTTTGTGAGCTTTACCGACATGGCCATGGCTAGTAGTCTCAATATTTAAAAATTGGGTTAGGAATATGTGAGTGTGGTGAAGTTATTAGGGGGGTTTAACAACTTTGTGTTAGAATAGGGGTTGATGAGTGTGCA
>Ga0116227_10004954_pt1 | contig 28538 bp, 22 predicted proteins | sample S1TSphgellanicum_FD_89693 | JGI IMG/M metagenome (GOLD analysis project Ga0116227, IMG submission 89693) | Host-associated microbial communities from peat moss isolated from Minnesota, USA - S1T2_Fb - Sphagnum magellanicum MG | ecosystem: Host-associated > Plants > Peat moss > Unclassified...
GCCCATGTGGGTTCAAATTTGCCTGAAAGGAGCAAAACCTGCATGCCACAGACATGCTTTCGTTCCGCAAAACCCCCCCCCCCCCCCCCCCCCACAAACAACCATGCAGGACTGCACACTGACACCCACAACACTTGTCCTGCACACTGACACCAACATATTTGTCCTGTACACTGACACCCACAATACTGGTCCCGCACACTGTCACCCACGACACTTGTCCTGCACACCGACACCCACATACTTGTCCTGTACACTGACACCCACAATACTTGTCCCTGCACACTGTGACACCCACAACACTGGTCCTGCACACTGACACCCACAACTCTAACAAAGTCCTGCACATTAATAAAAAACACACACACACACACACACACACACACAAATGTTTCTTCCATGTGAATTTAATCTCATAAAATTAAATAAAATTAAAAACCCTGTTCACACTGAACTGGATTCCAACAACAAATTGAACCCCACCAAAAAAAAAAAAAATTAAAAAAATTAAAAAAATTAAAAAAACCTTTGTTCCATAGAATTGACCAGAGATGCATCAAAGCAAATGCCATAATAGTGCCTTGGATACCAATTTATGCTCATATTTTTCAACATTATGACAGACTAATCATGTTTACATTGTCGGGTAACTCAAGGGAAGAGTAAGTTGTTGGGCAATCTAATCTAGTCGGCATGCAACGACAAACTTCTTGCAGATTGTATTGCTTACTAAGTAAGAACAAAGGCTGAACAAGGCCCCATTTGGTGCACCTCTAAAATGTTGTCGACTACTAAAATGTCTTATTTGTTTGGCACAAACGATAGCACTTCATTTGCTGACGTTTTGTAGTCATCCTCAATAAGTTATAAAACATTTCAAACATGGATTTGCCAAGGTACACAAGCCCCATTTCAGATGTGTTATAATATAAGTAGATATATTGTCGAGTTTATCTCAAATCTCCCTTTTGTTGTTGTCCTTTCCCAACTAGGGTTCCATGTGGAGATGACATAGAATGGCTATTATAAGGCCATTGTAAGACTAGGGTTGTAACTTGTCGTGTTTCAGGCTCCCTAAACGTATCCATTATTAGAGTTATCCGTGTAAAGTCACCTTGTCTTCACCCCTGTCTTTGGTCCTCGTTTCACCCCCTATATCCCCTCTTTCAGTGGTATTCACAAAGTAAAGAAATTTCATTAAATCTCAGTATTATGAGACGCTGAAACTCATCATTTGATGCACAAGGTTCGAGAGTAACTATCATAGTTGTACAGGTAGGAGCAGTGAAAATATATGTAACAGCAGTGGAGACGCTCAGGAAAAAAAGAAAGAGTGAGTATGGAACTCAGTTTATACTACTACCACAAAAAATTGATGGTAAATCTTTGATGGTTTGCTCCATGCATGTAGGCTGTGTCAATCTCAAGGTAGCATCACACCAGGTGTTGTCTTGGTGACAAGTCAATGGCTATAGATGACTCTTTTTAGACTTTGTATTCATGTGTGCAATGTTGTTAGTAAACACAAAAAATTTAATGTGGCATCCCAAGTCGATGGAAATTTCGAATGTCACTAAAACAAAGGGTTTTGTGGACTAAGTGAGTGATCCTTCTAAAGCCTAGTCTTCAAGCATGTGTGATGGATTCATAGTCGACATGTGCCTAGTCCATATGAAAACTAAACCTTATGAATTGGTGAAATCTTAATCCAAGACATGTAAGTTCAACCTCTATGTGAAATGTTGTTTGCATTCACGAGAGGTTTTATGATCAATGCCCAAATTTATGTTTGTGTTTGAGAGGCTTTATTTGAAAGTAACGCTCATAGGTTTAAACCTCATATTAGATCATAAATGCCAAATTTCTTTGGATGTGGTATTTTGTATTTTCCTTGCACTTTTTGTTTATTTTTGCATGTGTGAAATTTTAATATTTTGGAATAAACGATTTGTAAACCAATTTTTATTGAACATCTCTTAAACTTTTCTAAGGTTATAACTCTATCCATTTTGAAGTGGACATTTAACACTTAAGATGGGTCCAATGGGGAATCTATTGTTGTAGGGGTTGTGATAATAATGAACATTTAGTTATAATATTGTAATAGCCTGTTAAGTTTAGTGGTGTAAATATAAATATGTCAATTTTTTTTGAAAATTACACATTGAAGTTAAAGAAACTCTTTGATATCAATGTTGAAAATTTGTAATAATTGTGTAGGTCTAAAAATTTCAAAAATTATCAATTTTTTTTTGCTAAACTTGACTTTGAAAATATAAATAAATAAATAAATAAATAATATATACTAGGTAAGGTACTACAACATGTGTTATGTAAAGAAGGATGTTATTATGGGTTCTAATTATGAGTATGGACGGGACTCTAAATCTTTTTTGTTGCAATTGTCCCCTCTTGATTGTAGTGACAAGAAAGTAATTTCTAAACTAATCCTAATATTTGACCCAACGAATTCTCATGTCATGGCATACAGCCCAGTGTTTTTCTTTTCAATTTTGTGATGTTGCTCAAGTGTGATGTATACTCAAATTGACACCAAATTTGATCGAATCTTGAGTTTCATTGTCTTCTTTGTTTTCCTGATTGCCTTCAACCAATCATTCATTATTGTTGCTGTGTTTACTGCAACCACAAACATTCTTGACCTTGTGCATTATATTGACTTCAAAAATTTGGAAAAAATTGCCAAACTTTGGAAACCACAAAATTGGGGGAAAAAAAAAAAAAAATCAAAAATCAAAAACCCCCCGGTTGTTTGGTTCCAATGCAATAGTCCCTGTCCCGGTGATGACATATCACAAAATGGGTCTTTGATTTTCTTGGAACCATGGTGATTATGAAGCTTGAGAACCGCCCTGATATAATCACCCGCTGGGATCTGCTCCTGTTTTCTGAGAACTGCCCAACATGGGTTTATAGTTGATAGGCTCTCTCAAATGGCAAGTTGATTGAGTACCTAGTTTCTTGCTGCCATATTGAGAGTTGGGTTGCAATTTTTACAAACAAATTGAGAATTTAGGGCCTGCTCCTGCTGCTGCTGCTGTCCTTGTATTGTTGGCACGTCTTACCTGAAAACAAATGGGTATGAGCCAGATGTGATCAGATGGCTTAGGAATGGGTATGAGCCAGATGTGATCAGATAGCTTCCGAATGGGTATGAGCCAGATCTGATCAGATAGCTTAGAAATGGGTGTGAGCGAGATCTGATCAGATAGCTTAGAAATGGGTATGAGCCACATCTGATCAGATAGCTTATTAGCTTCTTCCACTCTATGGACATTCCAAGCCTTATCCACGACGACTGGTCAATCCGTTGGAACTTGGAAGCTGCCTGCATCATCATCCCATCCATCGCCCATCTCCAACAACACAGATTTAATATATTATAATGAACTGATTTCAGAAAGTTTCAGAAACTTGATGACTCTGACTGAACTAGTCCTTCTCCTGTTGCAGGTCGTGGTGGGCCTGGCATAGATAGTTTGAAACTGGAACTCCTTTCCATTAAGTTCCAAACTGATTGCATCTCTACGGGCAGCTGACATACCTACATACAGCTTCTTCCATTTTCTGCAGCTTTTCTTTGGAGTTTCAAGTCTCAAATCAAGCCATGAACTAGAGCTAGCTAGCTGCTTATCCAGGGTCCCATTGTAACTAAGAAATAGTTATCCTACAACTTCCAAACTACACATATAAACGACACGGAAGTGAGGCGAGGCTTTCATGTCTTGAGTTAGGATCACTAACACATGTTTTAGGATTTTGCCTTAATAGAAGTTACACCAAAAGGAGAACTCATTGTACATTGCTAAAGATTCCACCTAAACGGAGTCACTCACCAAATCCACATACTGTAGTTTCCATTTCGAGTCTTTGAATGAATCTCTTGAATAGTCACTCACGAAATCCACATGAGTTTCCATTCCGAGCATTTGATTCTCTTGACTAGTGTCACTCACCAAATCCACTCGAGCACTTGAATCTCTTGAATAGTTGCCCACCAAATCCACGTAAGTTTTCATTTTGGGCATATGAATCTCTTGAATACTCATATAGGTTCATCACATTATAAGTTTCATTGAACAAGTCTTAATGAAAAAATTGATCATTTTGTCCCTTCACAAGGATTTTAAATACTTGAAGAGAATGAATGATATACACTTCCGCCCCCCTTTCTATAAGCCTAATTGTACATCTATCATTCACCAACAAGGTAATTTTTTTAAAGCCAATTGAATTATGCCATTTATTAAGCAATCTTTTACAATATTCATCCCTCTCATGGATCAATCAATGTCTTTAGCATCTTGACCTTGGAATCTAGTTAATTGGGTATTATTGTGCTTAGTGAGTTTTGAACTTCAAATTGATTTTTAAATGTTTATCCAAATTTGGCCTTCATACATAGTTGTATGGATGATATCCAAAATAGGTCTTTTGCACCCATCAAGGGAAATTTGAAAGACCCCCAAAAAGAAAAGTCAAAAAGACTTTTGCTCTTCAAAAGAAATTGCCAAAAAAAAAAGAAGGTGTGAATCCTTGGAAAATCAAATAAATCATCAAAAGAAATGTAATAAAAAGTAACTAAATGAGGGGATTGGGTGAACGAAAACCTACATTGGTAAATAATACTTTCGCCTCCTTGAGTGAGATCTCTTAGAGGTTACAACTCATATCACCTTGGGAATTGTTAAATTTGAATGTGGAGACTCTAATTTAGTTTAGTTTGTTGAATATTTCTAATGTTTAGAAGCAACTCAAAAAGGTAAGGGTTTTAGCTTTTACAATGATACCATTGTAGGTGTGGTACACCCAAGCTTTAAATGAGGTGAGTAAGAATTTTTTTTTTGATATTACCTATTGCTAATTGTGAAAATGGATTTTCAAAACAAAATGTTATCAAGTCTGGTTACTTTCATTGAAGTTGGAAAGTTTAGACATTTTGATGAGTGTCATCATGTGGCATAAACTTGGAGAATACAAATTGAAGGGTAGTGTTTGAGGTGTCACAAATGATGAAAATTTGGATTAACTTTTTAAAGTTCAAATGTTTTTATCATTTTTGTTCATTTGATATGCATTGTTATTTTTTTGTTTTATGTCTTTTCAATTTTGTGATGTAGCCAAATTGATGATCATCAACACAAAGATTTAGTCAAATTTGGCTATAGATCCAACATGAGAATGAAAAAAGGCTTAAGAATCCTTTTATATTTTGGTTACATGTTGGAACCTATTGTAAAAAATTGGTGATTTGAATTGTTTTTTCAAAATATGGCAAGTTAGGATCTTTTTTAACAAAAAAAAATCTTTTGTCTATGTTACAATCATATTTTCACATTAAAAAATTGTGAAAATCCACCCCCCAAAAAACATGATTGTTTTGTTCACATTTTTGTGTGAAAGATCAAAATTCTATCAACTTCTCATGTGAAATGCAAAATGAAAACTAAGTTGCCACCAAAGAAAAAATAGCGAAGAAGGCTTGTCAAAATACAATTGTGCTTATAATCATGTCAAAGATTTCAACATGTAGGACCCATAATTTTTTTTAAAAAAAATTATCATGGAGATCATACATACCCAATTTTCAACTTGTATAATTACTAAGACACATAAATTTTGCCTTCACTTACATTCTTTGAAGTTTGGTGAGGCCCTTTACCAATGTTTGTTTCAATGGTGGGCCTAGCAATGCCATGAAGCTCATCTCCAAAAGGATAGAAATGCAAAGACAAGTCAACTACATATGTGGGACCCCATCTTCCTTACAAGTATCAAGCCTTGGAGACAAGTGTTATGGTTTTCCATATTATTGGGAAGAAGCAATAGGAACTTGAATGACTTCAAGTGCACCTAATATTTCAAAAATGATGGGATTTCTTTTTTTTTTCTAATTTATTGTGGATTGTTACATGTTTCCTATATTACTTAGGAATCTATGAACTCTTATTGGTCATTCTCTCAATAATTCATTCTTCGATAATGAGCTAAAATTTTGTGTTATGCAATCTATAAGGTCTAGTGGCCACCTTCAACCTAATGTGTGTTTTTAAGAAAAAAATTGTAATTGGACTTGAGTGGCCAAATGAGGAGGTCAATACAAAAATAAACTATAGTTAATTGATGTTTTTGAGAATTCAAAACCCTATGTGTGGATAGGTACTAGAAAGGCTGAACACTTTTGTCTTGTTGGGAAGTTGTCACCAATGTTGGAAGGGTATATAGACTATACACTATGGTGATTGAATAGGTTAGCCTAAGGGTAATAGTTTATAGTTTATACGTGGTTTTTTGAAGGAAAAATAAAATAAAAAAGATTACCTTAAGGTAAGTAAGTGATGAAGACTATATATATATATATATCCTTCCTTTTCTCTACTTTCACTTCTTTTTGAATTGGGGCTTTTGTTACTAAAGCTTAAACACCTTGTAGTCTTTTAGAAATTTAGCTTTTGACAATTCAAATGAGAATTCACACCTTTCCTTTCTTTACCTTCACTTCTTCTTTGAATTGGTGCTTTCCACTAAGAAAGCTTGACAACCCATAGTTTTTGATATTCTACTTTTAACGATTCAAACGAGACTTACACGACTTTGCTTTCTCAATTTCCATTTCTTCTTTGTAAGTATTATTGGTGCTTTTTGCTAATAGAGAGTTTGAGGCCTTATTATAAATTTTAGGGTTTAAACTTTTACCCAATGGGAGGACTTATAGAAAGTTCCTTTCTCTATTTTCACTTCTTTGCATTGATTTTTTTTCATTAATGAAGTTTCGACAAGTTTACATCATATTCCCATGTCCTCTTTCCATTCATATTATTGGTATTTTTTTTAAAAAAATTGTTTAAAAAAAAGCTTTGACAAAAGTTTTTTACATGAGCTTCAAATTCTAGTGGTTGGACAGAAGATATCAGGCAGGCATGTCAGCTGTGCAAGTTGCCCACTTGAAAAAGAGAATGCTAAAAATAATATTTTATTTATTTTATTTTTTAAAAAATATTTTAAAAATAAATTATTAAAAAAAATTTGCCCCCCCAAAAAAAAGGGTTCAGACTACTAGGTATTTTAGTGGGGTCATGACTCATGTCTACAAAATTAGACTTAGGAAAAGGGTGTGATAATATAAATTGTATTGTACCCTACTAATTTGTCCATAATCTTGTTTTGTTCCTAAATGCAGGTAGTGACAAAAGGCTCATGAATTTAGGGTGCTCTTGTACAGGGAAGAATCTTTTTTTGTGTCAGTTATTGTTGGCTATAACCATCCCTGAAGCACTCACAAAAAATTTCCTAGTGTATTTGTAGGGCACCTTATGTCCATGAATATCCCTCTTAGAATGGAGGAAGAAGGATCTTTTGCCTCTTCCTTAAGAGTGGAAGGCACCTTTTATGGCTACTTAAAGGTGTAAGAGTGCTCTAAATCCTAAACCCTAAAAATCTTATAACTCATGATCTATGTATGTTTAGGTTCATGATACCAAAATTAATGGTGATCCCAAAAAACGATCTTGACGAAATCGTTTTTTAAGATTAGCATTCATCTCTTGAAGGGTGTTCTTACACTTTATTTTTCGATAATTTTATTTTGACATAAAGCAACAAGATAAGTGGTTTATGGGTCTTCTTCTTCTTACACTTTATTTTTCATGATTTATTTTAATTTTAGTTTTTTGACATAAGCAATAAGATAATGTGGTTGATGGGTCTTTTTTACATTATAGTTTTCATTAACTTTTTTGATTTTTTTTTGACATAAGCAATAAGATAAGTGGTTGATGTGTAGAAAGGGCATCAAAGTTAAAATGGAGTATGATCTCCTTACATTGATTGATTGATTGGTTCCTTTTGAATTAAAAATTAGAGTTGAGCATGTGATAGGTGATGAATTCAAAGACAACACAAGAATAAGTTTTGACACCCACTATTGTTGACACCCATCAGCATTTTTGATTTGATGCACAAGGTTTGAGAGTAATTATAGTATCATGTCCTAATGTGGGGACATTGTTGTATTGTTGGTATGTATGTAGGCTAAAGTGGGCTTGGTTCACACCCATTCTCCCATTCTCCCTTAAAAGTTCCACAATCCTTTTCTCTCACAAAAGAAACAACTTCTCCACACTTGTAATGGAGTGAGAAATGAGCAAAGCTTTCTATTTTAAAAAAGTGTGTTTGTAGTGGCTTGTGATCTATCCATCAATCCCACCCAATAGAGCAAACCAATTCAATTCATGCAAACCCCAATTCCTAAATTCCATTCCCATTCTCTCACAAGCTCCTTTTGTTGTTGATGTTGTGTTGATGTTGGTTTTGTTTTGTTTTGGGTTGGGGGAGGAGTGTGTCTAGTTTTGTTTTGTGTTGTGCTTGGTGAAAGGAAAGCTAACAAGTTGAATTTGGTGAAGTTTGTTTGTCATAGATCTTGTTTGAATTTGTGGGAAAAAAAAAGGGGTATGGAGTGAGAGGGATGATGATCATGATCTGTGATGAATTGTTAAGGGAATAGGAATAGGAAGAAGTGGGAGGAGGAAGAGGAGAAGAAGAAGAAGAAGAAGAAGTAGGAGAAAGTCTGGTGCGATTTGCTTGATTTGCTTGATTTGTTTGCTTTTGTATGAGTTGCATTCTGTGGTGAGGGGAAAACACAAAAATGGGGCAGTGTTTTACAGTGTGTGCAGCAGCAGAAGCAACAGAAGAGAAGCAGAGCCGTGGTGGTGGTAATGGTGGTGGTGGTGGTGGTGGTGGTGGTGATGGTGGGTCCTCTTCTTCGTCTTCGTTTTCCAGACGCTTCTCCACTTCAAAGAGATTCTCTTTGTCGTCTTCGCCTACTTCGCCGTCGTCGAGCACAGCAAGCTTTTCGCCTTTTGGGTTGCATTCTAGTTGTGTTTCCAATGCCACCAAGCAGTCGCTAGCATTCGTGAAGCAGCAGCGAGCCAAGCTTTACATCGTGCGCCGATGCGTCACCATGCTTCTTCTCTGGCACAAGTACGGCAAGGTGTGATGAGCCAAAGTTCCCAACACCGGCACGCACTGAAAGCCAAGCTTTCTTCATCCCAACAACCTTGGGTGGAGCTTTTTTTCCAGCAACCCCAATTGCTCAAGACTTGGGGAAGGAACATGTATCTATGTATGTATGTTACCTTGCAAGGACGGCGACAGAAGGGACATGCGGGATGAGTGAGTTTCCTTCGAGGGAGGATTTTCTGCAGTGGAGGAGGAGGAGCCAGTTTTGATGATGGGGGGTAGAAAGAAAGAAAGGCCACAGACAACAAAAAAACCCTACATGGATTTGGAACACACAGCTGGCTTGCTTGGTTGCTTCCTTCCTTCCTTCCTTCACAGCTTTCTTCTTTGCACCCAATGTGTGAAACACTGAAAAGAAACCTCCCCTGTACAGTAGTAGAGAGAGCAAGGAGAGCAAGGAGAACCATGTAGATATTTATGCTGTCTTCTTTATCTCTTTGCATTGTGCTTCCAGAAAGGATTTTGTGTGTTTTTAACTGGAGTGGAGACACTACTCAGTAGAGAAGCAGAAATCAGAGGTCCACAGTTGGGGTTTTGCACATGTTGAAGCTTTTTTGTTGTTGTACAGGACATTGTCATACACGACTTGCAAAAGAAAATTCCCCAGACATGCATCATCATGTGTCTTTTTCACGCTTTGCATGAAGAATCCTTTTCAGTTGACACCAACCCCTTCTTCACATTACACCTCTGGAGTCTGACAGTATTGCGCAATGGCAATCTTCTCTATAGTTTTAGGCACAGGATGATCAACCGACTTTTGTGCTCCATAGCGGTACAGGTTGTGAACGAATGAATTTCATGACAAAATCTCTTGCAAACACCCATTGCAGGGCAGTGCCCAAGGGTTAGGAAAACAAAAAAGAGTGCTTTGTTGGATTGGCAATTTATGCTGTTGCATGGCCAAGCTTAAACATGAAGATATACACATTCCATGCCAGTCGGAGAGTGCAACTCAGCTTCAATCAAGAGTTTTGGTCATGACAAGGATGTTTCTGGTGGTGGTGTTGTTCAACTTGGAAGTGAGTTTTTTAGGTTCATACTGAAAAGAAAAACCCCACTGTATTGTTGTTGTTGATGCACATGTTGGAAGTGCGATGTGTTCATGGCGATTACTACATGGATGCACTACAGGTCTATCTTGCATTTAGAGCAGCTGCCTTGAATTTGTATGCCACATTGCCTCTCTGGTAGAGCACAATGGCAGCTAAAACACATATGTTATTTGTGAACCAGATTCATACCAAACCACTTTGCATGATCTCTTCACCCAAGTTTGCTCTCTTCCAAGTGCTGGCCATCCATTTCAGAACCCCCAAAAGAAAAACCTACCCCACCCTCCCCATGTGTTTTGTCATGAAGAATTCAATGGTGTTTCAGGTGTTGTCAAGATAGAATGACTGCCTGTCCAGCTCCGTTCTTGCCTACATTTCACATCTCACAACCATAGATGGCAGTTGCTGAGTCACCATCCACATCACCCAAAACATGTGAAGAGAGGGACTCAAGGCTCTCCCCTGGAAGCATTAAGCTATATGGTAAAAAACCAGCAAACTGAGGTTTGCTCTCAGTGGTTTCATGAGATGAAGCTAGATTTACAGGACTGTTCCTTGTCTGAATCTTCACGTTCTTGGTCATTGAAGTGTTTGCTTTAACAACCTTCTACATCAACTAGCATGGAGATGTTCCCTCCTTGCAATCCACAGTAACGCCAATCTTGTTGGTCAAACTCCAGCAAGTGCAGCACACTCAAAGCATAACATGTTTCCTTCGTGTGTCACCATTCTCATGACATCCCTACATCTTAAGTTCTGTGAATCGACAACAGAACCCATTTCAGACTATGTTCCCAGGCTCTGGAGAGAATTGAAGAAACAGAGAAAAAATTCCAGAGCATGATGTTATTGTTGGATAAAACTAACAGACAGTTCTTTGTCCCAGAAGTTCCTCCAAGCTCATTTCAATACCAAGTTTCTGGAATCATGGTAGATGATCCATGGCACATGTCAGTGCTGTACCTAGATCCTTGACAAACCTCCTAAACACTGTGAATAACAGCTTAAGGACTAAGACTTGCATCCCCAAGTGCTCTAAACAACCAAGTGCAGAAGTATTCCTCTCCATCCAGCTGCTCTCTCACAGTGATATTTTCTTGGGGATGGATCTTAAAGAACACGATTCTCAAAGCTAAAATCTAATTGAGCTCATCAGCAAAAGCCTGAGGTGGTGGTAAGTCTGGTGTCACTTCCAAATCCTTTGCAGGCTGTCATCATGAAGCATAACAGACAACAAAAGTCAAACCCCAGACAGATGCATATTTACATATATATATGCAAACAAGTTTGTACCCAAACAAGCATGGTCTGAGATACTACAAGTTCATATGGGAAATGACAATCCCACCATAACTTGCCCTTTCTGGCAGAAAATGCTAAAAGAAACTTGTCATCTTGAACTTGGAATATGGTTTCCAAGAAATTTAGTATGTATCTATATGCTTTTGAATTTCCAAATTGAGTCCTCAAATGAAAGGGGAGATGCACCTGTTGCCACTCAAGGAAGCACCAGACAATGAAGTTTATCACCACCACCAGACAAAATAGTTTGCCAGCCCAGGGCCCACAGGCATAGTACCTGTCACACATGCCTCACATCTGTGAAAAGAGAAATTTCACCAAATTTGAAAAGCAATGATACACTGTCAGGATGTTAGATATCACAGAGCTCAACAACACAGATGTGCAGCATTTGGTGCAGAAGACAATTTTAGTTCAGCAGTTTAGCTGCAATGCGTCACACAAAATAGTCACAGTACCCAAGCTAAACATTTCAATTTCTGAAAACCAGAAAGTGTGAGAGAGGGTGCAGGAAATCCAAGACAGGATGCTTCCACAAAGAAAATGCAGGCAAGGTGTGTGTGCACACTCTGCATACTTCTCTCAGACTGCAGGAGAAGGCAACAGACTATTTTACAAGTTGATGGGTGGACTCCATACACTGACACTATACCTAAGGTGTACCATGAGAGATGTTACCTACCGAGAGAGACGAAGTAGGAGGTCATCATCATCAGATCTCAGGGACTGGTCATACACAACTTCTGTGCGTTTGGCAACATCCATCCAACTATAAAGATTCTTCATCTGCGGCCCAAAAAAGTCTTGTTAGTATTTCACTCTAACATATCCCAGCAAGACTTTTGATGCAGTGGGAACTTTTGTAGATTGTAAGAGGACAAAGTTCATGAATGAATGAATTCACCACATGCACCCAAGTAAAACTCTGCAAGAGTCAGGATGGACTGTGTGTTACCCGATTGTGCATTGAGAAAGGGTCCACTTGGGGAAGAAGCTCAATGGCCCGGCCTATCGCATTTGACAACTCTGCTGGCACTGGAGGTGCTAGGACTATCATGTCAGGAGGGAGAACCTGCAAGAATTGATTAAACATCTGTTGATAAAATCTGCCTCAAAAGACTCTGACAAGTGACTGTTGTCCTTTGCAGATCAGCATCAAAGTAAATATCCTATAAGCACATCAGAGCCAGAGGAATCAAGAAAGTCTTCAAGATTGCATCCGCTTGCAGCCATGAAGGCAGATAAGAAGTGGTGGGGGGGTAAAAGCCATACATGCCTCAGGTACACCACCAACAAGTGTGCTCACAGTGAGAAGCCCACAGCTGGCTGCCTCCAATATTGCAATGCAGAATGCCTCTGTCAATGAGCTGCCAACAATTCATTACACTGAAATTAGCATTAGCAATAGGAGTACTGTATAACCATCAAGGTCCACATGTGACATGATGTTGTGATTCACTGCTTTTTTCAAATCAAATTATACCTGTTCAAGAAAATGTGACCACGAACCAACACTGAGCGTACTTCGGCATGTGGCACTGCCCCTAGCATGTCAACACGATCTTGCAGACCATGCTTCTCCCTCATCTCTTCCAAGCGCACCCGCTTTGGCCCATCACCACCGACTATGAAACGTACCTTCACCCACATCCACCAAATGTCCTAATCAGATAGCTCAAGGCCACCCTAGACAAGTGTCAAGTAAGTAAGATTGATAGCAAAACTTGAAATTCATTGAATCCATTCCAGAAATTTTTTGAATGAATTGTGCAATTCCAAGATAGATTGGGCTTACTAGTCAAGAATTTCTCAAGAGAAATGTGAAACATTCAATTTACCTGTGGATAGAGTCTGCAGACTTCAGGAATGACTTCTACAAGCAGATCAGCACCCTTGCGATAAACCAGGCGACTTATTACCACAATGACAATCTCATCCGTTCCACAGGGGCGCATCGATGGATCAGGCCGGAACATGGCTGTGTCTACGGCATTTGGAATGACAAAAACCTTCTCTGGATTCAGTCCAGATCGGAGCACAGTATTCTCCTTGCTGGTATGTGAGACACATATAGCTTGATGTACATCTGCAAGTGTGAATTGCAGTACCTGCACACTTTAAAGTGTGGACATGTCAGATGTTTCCATGTAAAGCTTGCAAAGACAAACAAGGACACTGATCAACATGAGAGATAGAGGTAGAAGAAATGGGTGCGTTTCAAAGGCAAAGGGTCGCACCTTATTCATGTGAATGCTGCCAAGGTCAGCAAATCCATATAGTGAATGATCAGTGAAGACAACCCTTAGTCCCATGGTGCGAGCATGCAAGAGTGCTTCATGGCACAAGGTGGAAAATGCTTGATGTCCATGGACTAATGTAATGCCCTCACGCACGAATATGGTGCGGAGTATGGGCAGTGACCCACATAAAGTGGGAAGCACATCCTGCTGTATAAATGGCAGGCGTGGAATGTAGTAGACTTTCAAACCATTTGTCATGTAGCGAACTCCACTTCTCTTCCCATATGCATGGGTCGCAACAATCACCTGAGGGTTTTTCACCACACTCAAAAACTTTAGATCATCAGGACACAGGGACAGTGATTTTTTCCGCACTCATGCTCCTCTCATCCATGGGCACAGAATCCTACCTGAGGTTTCAAATTTCAGCAGACCCAGGAAACATAAAGTTCACAAACCCCTAGCTGTGGTTTCAAATTTCAGCAGAGTTGGAACGCACAAAGGTCCACAAAACCCTAATCTTGCCTCAGGTAATAAACAAGCAGCAAGGGAACAGATGGATCTCACTTTGTGGCCACGCTGAAGGAGGCATTGAGACAGGTAGTAGATGTGATTCTCCACTCCACCAAAATTAGGGTAGAAGAAATCCGACACCATGAGCACGCGATGTCGCATTTCACACTTCTGTTGTGTGTCCATCTCCATCGATTTGTCGTCCTTAATACCCTCACTTCTCTCCTTCTTCTTCAGATTCTCCTTCAGATTCTTCACTCTAACATCGTCCTCCTGCTGCTCCCAAATCCTCTACCACCACCACCCTTCTTCTTCTTCTTCTTCTTCTTCTTCCCCACCAATGCCTACAACCCACTCCCAGTGACGAACCCAAGAGACCCAAACACCGATTTCCTCACACTTCTGTGCACCAAATGATTTGTCTCAAAAAAACAATCACAACCCAACAGAGAAAGCCTTGGGATCCTTTCAAATTTGGAGCTTGTGAAGAAAGGGAATTGAAAAGCCAGAAATCATTCTGTAGATCTCATTTCATTCTCCAGAAGACAAAATCCAACAATCAATCAATCTCCAAGCACCCATCTAAAGTTCCAAAAAGAGATGGGAAAGATTCTTTATTAGGGGAATCCTTGCAAGTGCAGTGTGTAAAAATTCCCAATGGAACAAAATGCCCACATTTTGATGACTTTTTGCAAAATGTTTGATGACTTTGCAAATGTGCTGCTTATGTTGCTACAGGAACAACAGAATCAAAATGGCATGGTTATAAATGACATTGCTGTTTGACCTTTGCAACAAGCAACAGACCAAATGGGTGCAGCTAAGTTTATACCTAGGAGGAGTAGGAGGAAGAGGCAGTGATTTTGAACTAAGAAATGCATTAAATCATCACATCTTTGTGCCATTTCACCTTGGGTGAGTCTTGAATCACTACCATACCTATAATTAATGCTCAAGAATGTGATGCCAAAATATTTGTTTATATGAAAAAATGAGGTTTTGGTAATTCCAAATATATATAATATTCTAAAATTCTTGCACTTCAAAAATAAGGATAAAAAGTAGTCCTTATATATATATATATATATATTTATGTTATCCCTACATTTGGGATACAAGCCATTAAGACGACAAAGGTTTGATTCCCATGGATTTCGACAAGATTTTTATTTTTTTCCCAATGAAGCCTTTCATGAATCAATTTGTGCAAAATTGTGGTTGTAGGTACAATATATATTCATCATGTCCACCTCTAAACTATAGTTGAAATAACACTAGGGTTATTTTCTAGTTATTCAAATTTGTATTTTAATGTCAAATTTTTAATTTTAACTAGAAATTAATCCACATATTGCATTGTGGTTATCTATACGATTATTAGTTATTTATATTCACATTTCAATTTATCCATTAGGTAGAATGTGACATATTAAATTATTTTTAAAACCATTTTAATAATTAAATAGGATTTTTTTCATTCAATTGGGTGAAAGCATGGTAAAATATGTCAATGAGGGATACTTGATTTTTTTATGAAAAATATCCATAAACTAACCCTTAATAATTTGAACTCATGGATATTTTTTATTTTAACGATCAATAAGAGGAAGTTTTTTTACTTCATTGAATAATATTAAAAGATTGTGTGCTTTAATACGCATTTAAATACATTTTGAAAAATATAAATATAGGAACGTATTGGTCCCACTTTTGAACAAGTATATGAAAATATGATGAAAGTACAATTTAATTGGATTTTTTTATACTTTCAAATGGATGAAACACTAATATGTATTTATCAATGTGTTTTAAATTTTTTCATATTATAGTCATAATCTACTAAAGTTTGCATTAAAAAATATGTTTGAAAATTTGAAAACCTAGTCAGTTTAAAACATATTTTTCATCCATTTTTCTTATACTAAAATTCTTCAAACTTTATGTGTAGCTAACCATAAACTCAATGGAAAGCACCATTGTTTTATTATGAAAATTAAAAAAGTTTTGAATAGGTTTTTTCATGTTAATGCTAGAAATGTGATTGTGAGTACTTGTATGGGATATTTTTTCGAGACACTTTACCATGCTTTCACCCAATTTGGGAAAAATATTATCTTGTTATTTTGGGTGTTCCATTGAATAAAATGAAAAGATGCAAACAAAAGAAGATGAAAATTTAATCTTCATTATGTAAAGTCAAATAATTCTAAAAATAAAAAGGAATATACTATGTATATAAGATATTACAAGTACATATATTATGTATGTTTGATAAATATTTTTATAATTTTATAAAAAACAAATTTGTATGCATTAAGTGCATTAAATGTTAATACATTATTAATAATAATTTGAATAATTAACATGTGATAATAAATTATTTAAATGAATAAATTATTAATCATTGACATAATATAACATTGACTTGTAATTTATTTTAAATAAATTAATATAAATTTATTATTATTTTAGATAAATGATTTTGAATGAATTACAATATATGAATTTTATTCATGTTCACCATAAAAAAAAAATTATTAAAAAAATGAATCCTGAAAAGGTTTATTTACAAATTTTATGTCATGAAACTATTTTTTTCTTGAAGAAATCATTTTTGAGTTGTTATTAAATAATAGAATTCAAATGCATTTTGTTTCAAATGATTATAAATTTTGTATTTTTATTTACTAAACATATGTAGACCTTTTTAAATAATTGAGAATGAATTTTCATTTGTGTCATTAAATTATTATTTTAAATGATTTATTAAATTGATGATAGTTAATAATAATATTTAACTATTTTTAATTATAGAGCGAAAAGATGGTAGAATGTTTTTAATCCTACTATATTGTGGTTACTTGGTGGAACGTACATGGTAGAAATCTAGCAATTTTTAATGTTTTCAAAAAAAATTGATGAATTTATGTCATTTTTTCTTTTAAAACATTCTTAATCGATGTTGTTAGGCCAAAAAATGGCAAAAATTTGCAAAAAGAAAACATTGTTTTCATTTGAACAAAATATGAGAATGAAAATACATGTTAAAGCTTAGATATGAAAAAATAATTTAGTACAAATGTTATATACATTAATTAACTTTTTCACTATACTAAAATTTGTCCATTCCGACCTCTATGTTTGTGGTTATTGTGCAACTACATTATCATTTGCAATTATTTTTGTAACTATAATCAAAACAATCACTAGTAGCACCTTAGTCACAAGTGTTTTTAATTATAGGTGTGATTAGAGTAAGGTACCAACCAACATTGTAATCATAGATCTGATTACACTTTGTGCATGTGGGATGGATTGAATGAAAACAAGATGAAAAATCAATTATTGTTTAATTACATCCAAAAATGTATGATAACTTGATTATGTTTACAACTTGTATTATGTGCTTATGACTACACACAATTAATTAGGCGTTGGTGTTGGTGTCATATTCAATTCCTATTGTAATTACAAACCCAAGTCAAAACCTAAAAAACAAGTAGTAAATAGGTTGGAACTTGGTAAATAGGCTTGGTAATAACCTATAGGTATTAGGTAATAATTAGGTAGGTACATACATTGGAAATAAAATGGTATCAAGGACAAGACAAACATGTAAGAAAAGAATTATATGAAGTTGTCAAAATGAAAAATTCAACAATGAACATGAAATAAGAGATGTTATTATTGGAACAATACATGATACAAAGACTTGATATGGAACAGAAACCACAACTTGCATTAACGAGATTAAGGGATGGTGCCCTTATGATCTATATTTATGTAATCCCATGGAATTACACTGATATTTAAAAAACATTACCTTTTAGAAAAATTCACCAGCTAGACATTTAGAAACAATTTAGAGAGTTATGTCAACCAAAGCTCTAAAAGCTTCCACCATTTAAGCCTTCTTGAAATTTTCATTAATTAATCATTTTAAAGGTTTGCACCAACTAATCTTCTAATAGCTTCCTCTAACTAATCATTTTAAATGTTACCACTAACTCATCTTCTAAAGGTTTCCATCAACTAATCATTTTAAATGTTTCTACCAATTAATATTCTAAAGGTGTACACCAACTAATTTTCTAAAAGTTTTTACCAACTATGTCGTTTACCACCTTCTAAGCATATAATCCTTGGATTTTTTTATTTTTTATTTTAATGTTTAATATTCATGACAATTGTGAGGTTCATAGATAATTGATAGGTTGTTGATAAGTGATGATAAGTAGGTTCAGGGTTAGTATTAATAGGAACATAAGTAAATAGGTAATATGTCAATAGGTAAGTAGATAAGTAAGTAAGTAAATAAGTAGTTGAATAAATAGGCAGGTAACTTAAAATTAAGTAGTTACACTAGAAAAAATCTTGTCCATTTTGACCCTATGTTTGTGATTATTGTGCAACTACTCTCCAAATCAATTCATTTTGCAATTAAGTTTATAGTAGTTCTACATGTCACCGTAGTTGCAAATGTTTGTACTCCTATATGTGATTACATTATGACATATTCAAAATTTAGAAGTACATGTTGCAACTAGAATTTGTAACTACCACAAGTTTAGATGAAAATATTGATGAAAAATGAACATATTTTATCCATTATTGGAGGCATCCATTGATGGTTGACATTAAAGTAATTGCTTTTGTAATTGTATTTGCAATTATATGTAGATGACTAGATGACATGCAACAATGTCCTTGTTGTTTATCAAAGTATACAAGTTTATTTATTAATTAATAGGTAGGCTAGAAAAAAATATTATTACCTAATAAGTAGGATAGATTAAGTAAGCATATTAGGTTCAACTAGATTAGGTAGGCTAGGTTAACCACCTATTACCTACCTACCAATTGTTTACCTATATAAGTACATAGGTAGTTAGGTAGACAAAATACCTAAGTTAAATAAGCCATTTACCTAGGTAGTTTGTAGGTACATACATACCTACCTACCTACAAATTACCTACATGTTACCTATCTTCCTAGTTACACACATAATTAATGTATGTAACAAGATGTGAAATTAATAAATTGACAAATTTTATCACCATATAATTATGTATTGCAATGGTGAAAGACTTGATTTATACTCATGGAGGTGAAGGGTTGAAACCTTTGTACTGGCACACTAGGGGCTTATTTAAGCCACACTAAGTTAAGTAGGTTAAGTTTGTATTATAAAATAGGCTAGGCTAAGGAAACAAGACTATGTAGGCCGAGTTGGTTAAGCTAGCTAACATAGGGTAGGCATTTATTACATACCTACGTATTATTTTACCTAGGTAGGTAAGCACATTAGGTAATAGTTAAATAGGTTAAACTAGGTAGGTAATTTGTCCTAGAGGCTATGCTACATTAAGCTAGGCTAAGTAGGTTGAAGCAGACACCTATTATCTACTTATGTATTACTTTACCTAGATAGGTAATTAAATTAAACTATGTAGCTAGGACACTTGGCATCATGCAACTATTCATAAGGTAGTCATAAATGTTTTCGCAAAGTCAAGTTCCATGTAGGTTACATGGGGTCCACATCATATTCATGTTCATCCATGGTAGTGAATGAAAAAATGGTTTGTAATCATAAAGGTTTGTTATTGTTGATGCAACTTCCACGCCAGGTCTTTTGCAACAAGTTATTTGATGGCATTTTTTTTCTAGGTAATTAGGGCATTTTGTAATTACAAAATGTTTGTTACAACTAAAACTCAATCATAGATTTAATTTAAATCCAATCATAATATTATTGAAAATAAATTATAACTAAAATATGATCAAATTCCATTGGCACATAAATTTCCTATATTATTGTTCAAGTGTTTGTGAGTTCATTATGTCCATAGGAACTAGTCTCTATTCACTATGGGAAATGTAATGATTTCATTAAATTTCTTCTCTAATGCATTTGTCCTAATTTAATGCAAATGTAAGTGAAATTCCTAATTAATTAAGCCACATCCCCTATTAGCTAATGAACTTTGACTTTTGACATCCTATACATGCAACCTATTTACATGCCTAAATGGTTAGGCTACTTGTAACCTATAGATTTGGCTACTTATGGTCTATGATCTACCTACTAATGAATCTAGTAGGTAGATAGGTAAATAATGACATAGGTAAAAAAAGCTAAATGGGTATAGAATTTTGGGTCATGATTTTAAATACAAAGTACACACAACCTAATTAATTAATTCCTACCTATTTATCTATTTACAATCTACCTATCCATTAGGTTTTTTTCATTGGTTAAAAATTTCCAAAAAAGGTAATTAAAAATAAATTTTTGAAATGAATTTGGAGGTTTTCAATCATTAAAAAAGAAAAAAAGAAAAAGAAAAGTAATTAAATATCTATTTTTTGTTTTGAGTGTGTAGCAAAAAAATTAAAATGATGATTAAAGATTTGTAATTCATATTGGTATAGCCATATATTTTGGTTAAATAGTTGTTGGATTGATCACCATTTTTTCTACATTTGATTATGGATGATTACCATTTTGCCAAGAAACAAAAGTTCTAAAAAGTCATTGTTATCTACTACCCAACACAAAATAATATTTCGAAAAAAAATCCAAAAATAAATGACTTTTGTCAAACAAATTATTGCCACACATGGAGTCATATTTCAATACATATTGTAGTTGTAAAATCAATCACAAATGATTGTGCCATGTAGGTTGGATGACTTACCATGTCATTTGGATGGAAAGTGAGTAGAAACATCCTTGGGTGGTACCATTAGGAACCCTTCAAGGAATGGTAAAACAAATAAAATTGGCTAAACAATATTCTTGATCCCTATCCTCTAAATGTTTTCATAATGATAAATTTCTTGATTGAAAAAAAAAGGTGGGAATTATCACGAATTTTTTTTTGTAATTGCAATGGTTTTTTTGTAGAATTACATTCTTGAACTTTAGAAATTCATAACTAAAATTTACCTATTCAATCAATTAATTAATAAAAAAATTCAAATAGAATACTAATAGTGGTACCTTTGAAAAATATATCCCAAAAGAAAAACCAAAATTTGTTTCAAACTTGTGTTCCTAACAAAAATGTTCAAGTAAACATTGTTGCATTACTAGTTTTCTCTAAATGAAATGGTTAGGACCATCATTAGTTTATTCATTTCATTAATTTCAAAGTATATACAATTTGATAAATGTACCAACCAAAAAAATTCAAATGAAAATCCTTATTTAATTGTTTCTTATATTTTTGTAAAGGTCAATGTGTCCAATGAAATGAATGTGTGACATTCCATCCAAGGATACTTTTGCCCATGTGTATTTTAGTCATACCTAGGTTGTCTTTTGTGACCAATGTTTTTTGTGACTTATCCAATGTGACTATTGGGATTTGCAATCACATATACATGTTAATTTAACTAAAGATCAATTGAAAAACCAATGGTAAATATATAAATTCTTTGTAATGACAATTAAGTTCAGTACATGGCACATTGTTAATGCATTTGCACATTTCTAGAAACAAAGTTCATGATCCACATGCATTTATGAAAATCTACAACAATGAAAGTTCACCTAGGTTTATATAATATATATATTGGTTGAGATGTGAATATATCTTGAACCATTACTATATAAGAATTCACTTATTGTTTGCAATAGCTTAATTTGAAAAAAAGAAAAAAGGAAACAACAATGTAAAAATATAAAACTAAATGATATGAAAACTTGAAACAACACTTAAATTAGCATTTTTTTCTTTTACTAGAGAAAATAGAAACATGTGAATCTTAAACTAAATTAAATGGTAAAAACTTTGTATAGTTGACATTCTAATTTTGTTAGAATGCATGTAGTTCCAAACCAAATTAAACACCATAATAGAAACCTAGGATGGAATTTTGTATTTTGATTACAAAAATAAAAATGAGCATGAAACTTGAACTATATATTTAATGTGAACTAAACCACCTTTCTTGGGATGAAATGAAGTTGAAGGCTTTTGGGTTAAACAAAAGGTCAAGACATGAGGTGAAATGAAAATGTTCAAACACATTGAAAGTGTGAAATGTGTGGGAGTCAAAGGGAGGATTCCCTTTAGTTGCAAGTCAAAAAAGTGTTCAAAATCTTTGGATCAAGGTTTGAAGGGTAAAAAATCTTGTCCAAATTGGGCTGTGTTTAGATCATTGAAAAGGTTTCAAAAAACATTACAACAATTTGTAATTGCATGATCAAAACAAAGATATATAACATAAGCTATGGGTTTAACCAAAGTAATAAAACCCACTTCAAGCATAACCAATATGGTTTTTTGACATGTTTACAAGTTTTGTAAATTAAGCTAATGTTGAAAATGTGTGTTGTATTTGTACAACAATGTTTATAATCTACCATTTGGATATGTTTGAAAATAGTTCAATTGATATAAAAAACCTTTCAACATTTTAATAAGTATGTAACCAATGGTTTTTGCCTCAAAAAAATTGTGAAATATAGTGAAAACATTATTTTAAAGCATTATTGTTCAATAATATTTCATCATCATTTGACCGAACTTTTGGTGCTGCATTAGCCTATTAGGACTATTCAAGAATTATTTTAGAAGGTATTACTAGCTATTTTATCATGTTTGCACCCTTATATGATCATTTGAAGGGCATGAATCAAATTACCAAAATGATTGTCAATCATTTGAATGACATTTTGGGGGTCAAACCAAGTTTGATTAAGAAATTTGATGCAATGTTGAAGAATTCTTTCCAAACCTATAAGTTTAGATAATTGAATTTAAATATCATTTGAAAGAGTTATGATGATCCATTTTTTGGACTTTAATTCCACTTGGGGGTCTTGGGAAAAAATGACCATTTCAATGTAATTCTCATGGGGAGCTATAGGCAACAATCACATCAACAATTGAAAGAATCCAAAGAATACTAAAGGAGAAAAAGACACCTTGTAATGCTGTCACTATTACAAATCATGATTTTTAAAATTCTTAAAGTTGACTTATTAGTTTTCTTTTACTAGTGGACATGGACATTTTGTCCAAAATAATGACATGTGTAATTTTTGACTAATCAATTTGATTACAATGATCTATTTTGAGGAATACATCCAATCAAGTTGAACAACCCCAATGGTTTTTAGTTAAATGGTATATTGTATGTTAAGTAATAGGCGAGACTATCTACTAGTTAGGCTAAATTAGTAATTAACTAGACCTACCTACCTACTTCCCACTACCATCCTACAACCTACCTATCTTACTATCTACCTATTTAACTACCAACCCACTTGCCTACATATGTATTACTTATCATCCTACCTACCTACCTATCACCCCACCCACCCACTCACCTTTGTATTACCTACCTCCTATAATCTACCTACCTCCTTCTTACGTCTTACATAATGGTCACCTACTTATGTATTACCCACCTCCTACAACCTACCTACCTATTAATTGTCTAACCTTCCTACTTACCTACATAAGTAGTGTACAACATTTGATGTGAAATTTAAACATGTGAAATGAAAAAACATGACAAAAATATGAAAACACATGTTTTTTCAAAACAATTATTCCATTTGATGTGTTGTATAGAATTAGACCTTTCCTTGTTTGAATTTTTATATTAGATTTTAACATTGGAATATTGTAACAAAGAATGCATATCATAGTTTGGGGAACTTTTATAGTAAGTTTTTTGTTATTATTTATACAATAAAATGCCTAAGATATTGCATTTCTATTGTATTTTTCCACTTATTTATTTGAGCATGCAATTTTTTGAGATTATTTTTCATTATTTCATTTTCTTTCTCTAAATTTACACTTATTTTTGTTTGTAAATTGTCATGGTTTTCAAATGGTTTTTCATATGGTTCATTTGTTATTTCTTCCATTATATCATCCATTATTTCACATCCATTTTCATTACTTATTCTATTTTCATTTTGAGATGATTACTCCATGCTTAATTTCACAACACAATTTTGCTTGATGAATGAATGGAAAAAATCCAAACAATTTATGTTTTACTTTTTATGAAGGGGTTTTAAAAATAATTTAAATGAATCACAAATTATGCCCAATCCATAGTGCAAAATATACAAAATGAATGAAAAAATTATTACAAAAAACCTTCCATCCAAAAAAACAAATGTACATTCAATTTCCAAAAGCAAAAAAAATTTTACAATTTTTAATAACAAATTGACAAAAAGAAGGAATGAAAAAATTAAAAAAAGATAAATCAAAACCAACATTGAAAAAAAACAAAACATTTACAAGTTGGGCTAATGTGGTTGAAGGTCAAAGGTTTGAGGTTAATGTGCATTCCATGTCCAATGTCCCACATTTACACAAAGTAGGAAAGAAGGGAAGTACCTTGTCACTCATTGAACAAACAACAATAGCAAGGATGGCACTAGGCAAATATGACCACAAAGGAAGCATGAACAATAGGGTGGAAACATGAAATAATGAGCCATAGAGTGTGTGGACAATCTTTAAAAACTATTTTTCAAAAATTTGAAAAATCACCATGGGAACATTACATTTCAAAAACTTCATTTAATTTTTTAAATAATTTTTTATACTTTCAAAGTTGCAACTACAAAATTTTCATGAAAATTCACCATGTTTCAAGAGTCATTTTATATGTTTAAAGCGCTTAAAAAAACATGTGGACATGTGGTTTTTTTGTTTCAAAAGTCTTTTTTCCTTATCAAAATTTTCACCAAATCATTTCAATTTTTTTTGTGAACTTTAATATATTTCACAAGAAGGGATCCACATGTTCAAAACATTCAAAAAATAAAAATATAGATATGCTTTTAGATGTTGTTACTCAAACATCCTTAAACATTATTATAATTTTGTTTTTGTAATCATGGTCCAAAGTAAAGTTATAGATTTGACTATAATCTAAAGCTTGATGCAAAAAAAATTGAATTTTCATCATGTTGTATGTCATGTTTGGCCTCAAATTTGATATTTTATTTGATAAATTATGTAAAAAATGTAATATAAACCAATAAAATTTGCCATGTGGAAAATGTAGTCTTTGGAAAAAATTTAACTTTGGCACAATTGGGTCCTTATTTCATGCTTTCACCCAATAGCAACATATGAAAGTATTTTTAAAAAAATCACAATGGCATTAAGTGACCACGATCATGAAGGAAACACTAATAACATTAATTATAGTAATGATGGTGATAATGTGACCATGACCATGAAAGAAGTAGCAGTAGCAACGTGGAGTTATGCAAAAGAAGCACCAATAACAACAACGAAGACATTAAGCAACCATGATCATGAAAGAAGCACAAACAATAACAACAACAATGGTGTTAGGCAACCATAAACATGAAAGAAACAAGAGTATTAACAACAATGATGGCATTAGGTGACCACAATCACAAAGGAAGCAATAACAATAATAGTAATGATGGTGCCAAGTGACCACGACCATGAAGAAAGCACAAGCAATAGTAACAACAATGGCACTAAGTGACCACAACCACAAAGGAAACAATAGCAACAACAATGACATTAGGCAACCACAATCATGAAGGGAACACAAACAATAGTAGTAGCAATGACGCTAAGCAACTATGACCATGAAAAAAACACGAACAATAATAGCAGTGATCACACCAAAGGACCACAATCATGAAAAAAACAATAAAATTGATGGCATTAAGTGACCATGACCATGAAGGAAACATGAGTAATAACATCAATGGTGCTAAGCAACCATGACCATGAGCACAACGGAAGCACTAGTAACAAGGATGGCACTAAGCAATCATGAAATGAAACAAACCTCAAAACAACTAAACAATTAACCTTTCACAAAACATTTGTCAAAACAAAATCAACAATGAATGAAATAAGAGCTTTGAGGCTTTTTATGCTTCTTTTCTCGAAGGCAATGCAAATATAATGATTAACCTAATCACTAACCTAAATTTAAAAACCTAATCTAACCACTAACTTAAACTAACATTATGTATTATAAAGAAACTGTGAGAATCAGATATGGATTTTATGAGAAAACCCATCTGATTTTTATATTTATATTTTAAATAAATAGAGTCTAATTCTCATCACCGGTTTTCACATGGATGAAAACTGACGGGTCAATTTTCTACTTGGGTACGAGGAAATTTGATATTTGTCAATTCTCAATATGAGAACTGGATTGAGAATGGGCTCAAGAACCGATCCCCATTCAAGAACCGCCCAACACTGGTGCAAACCCTTAAATATAAATTTAACAATGTCATAAGAAAATTCTTTGATTTGGTGAAAAGAAAAAAAAAAATGGCCATGCAAAATAAACCTCACCTATATACACTATATAATAAAAAATTTGAGCTATTGATGCAAGAATTGATTTTAATTCTCAAAGTCCCAAGATTTTATTTTATTTTTTTTCAATTGTGTAATATCAAAAAAATCAAAATTTCCAGAAAATTAGCAAAATTATTGAAATGTAACCTAGAAAAACAAAAGTTTCCAGAAATTTCACAATTTATTGGTAAAAAGAATGATGGAAGTTTATCGAAAAAAGAAGCAATGATATTTATTATATTGCAACATTCAATTTATTTAGTTGACAATAAATTGCAATTAATAATTAAATTCTTGGCAAAAGATTAAATAAAGACATCAATAGTGTGAAAATTGTGATTATTATTATTAGTGCTCAAATGATGTGCTGAGGAAGATCCATTTGCAACCTCAACACTTTGCAACAAAACCATTGGACAAATTCATCTTGGTTTTGAGCATCATCAAGTGGCCAATCTGCCTTTTACACCCAGCAGGCAAAAGAAAAAAAAAAGAAAGAAAAAAAAGTCAGAAAAGCTTCAAATGTTGAATTCTAAGTCTTGTCAAAATGACAAGACTGAAAATAGACATGTTGCCTTAATTTACAGGCAATATATATTACATGTCACTAGACTTTCCACTCGGCAAGAAGAGTCCATTCAGGCTTTATGTTGCAAAACACTGTTGTTGAATTGAAAGTGCCAAAATGGGGAAGAAAAGAGAGAGAGAGAGAGAGAGAGAGAGAAGGCATAGACATGACTTCAGACATGAGAATTGAAATCTAAAAAAGCACATCTTCTTCACAAAGTGGTATGTGAGTAAGTAAGTAAGTAAGTACAAATTGAACTTTGAAGATCGGAGTGGCTTATATATGTAGACTCAGCTTCACAAAAAAGCTTTTTTTGTTTTTGACTCAATAACAGACTCTTTTCTGACAAAGCACAAATTTGAGACTACACACACCAATTGCACCTTCTGGTCAAAAGTTTTTCTTCTTTAGCCACCATAACAGCAGCAGCAGCAGCAACAACAACAACAACAAGAAGAAAAAGAAGAAGCTGTCAACAGATGTATGATGCACACCGCAACACCAATTTCTGTTCTAAAATTTCCAGATAGATTCAAAAGGTTTCTTTGAGAAAAGCTCTTTTTTGAAAATTTCAACATTTCTAAAAATAATATAAACCCTTGTGCTAAAACCACCAAGGTACTACCAAAACCTTTAGATTAATTTAAAAAATAAAAGAAAAGCCCCATAAGGCCTTTAAGACCTTTAAAATTATTAATTAATTAATTAATTAATTAATTGGCTATAGGGCTATAGACCTAGGGCTAATGGACCCCCATCCCCAATCAGCTATCTAGAAAAAACAAGAAATAATAGTAAGGAAAAAAAGGGGGAGGGGGAAAAAAAAAAAAAACCCTAGGAAAAAACCCTCCCCAAAGCCCCATCTGTTTTCCTTTACGAAAAAGGATTGCTCTTTGTTTGCTGCGCACGCGCAACACCAAAGGCGAGGACGAGGACGAAGAGCTCCTCCTCCTCCTCCTGCAGCTGCAGCAGCTGCATGGGGCCACAGAAGTTGCGGGAAAAGCTCCCCAGAATTTTTTTCAAGCATGAACCTTTGCGCGCAATGTGCTTATATAAGCAACTGAAGTTGCAACAATCTTCTACCAAAAAAAATTTCTCTCGATCATTAGCATCAGCATCAGTAGCAGCAGCAGCAGCAGTTGCAGCAGCTCTTTGATCTTCAACTCTCCTCCCGTCATCATCTTCTCCTTCTCTGGAATTCCTCAGAATTTCTGCAGTACCCACCTTGTGTGCTCCGTCTGCAGGTGATCTTGTTGCAATTTGCTCTTTGTTCTAGTGCTTTCCCATTCAATTGCAGTAGCTTTGGAGTTTTACAAGCTTTTGCGAATCTAGCTTGCTTTTTGTTTGTTTGTTTGTTTGTTTGGTAGCTATGGTGATGGCTGCTGCAACTCAGCTGCCTACCAACAACAACGGTGACGAGAATTTGGTGAAAGAGGGAGTCCTCGGAGTGATGAAGAAGAATACTCTTCC
>Ga0116227_10004955_pt1 | contig 28537 bp, 28 predicted proteins | sample S1TSphgellanicum_FD_89693 | JGI IMG/M metagenome (GOLD analysis project Ga0116227, IMG submission 89693) | Host-associated microbial communities from peat moss isolated from Minnesota, USA - S1T2_Fb - Sphagnum magellanicum MG | ecosystem: Host-associated > Plants > Peat moss > Unclassified...
GGGGGGTTGACGCTTTCCCCTTGCCGAAGTCCCCCCTTGGCCAAAAGTTTGGGAGGGCACCCACCTCACCCCAAAAAAAAAAAAAAAAAAAAAAAAAAAAAAAAGCTCAAGCTCCCCCTTTGTTGAGACTTGGCGATGGCACCATTGGTACCCAAAACCAACAAAATAGAAAAACGAAAAATAAAAAAGAGCGAGCGCAAACTCCCCTTATGCTAAGATTTCGTGATGGCATCCACCTACAACAAAAAAAAAAAGAAAAAAAAAGGGAACTGAAGAATTCCATTTGTTAATATTTGGTGATGGTGCCCAACTGCATTCGAAAACAACCAAAAAAAAGGGGGAGTCAAATTGTGCTAAGAGTTGGCAATGGCGTCCACTTGCACCTATAAATAACCAAAAAAAAAAGACAAAAGAAAAAAAAGGGAGAGGTGAAGCTTCCCTTCTATCGAGACTTGGTAATGCTGCCCACTTGTGCCCAAAAGAAAAAAAAACCAAAAAAAGGAAGAAGAGGGGGAGCTCAAGCCTCCCTTTTGTCGAGACTTGGCCATGGTACCCCAGAAGCAACAAAAAAAAATGAAAAAAGGGGAGCAAGCTCCTTCTCTGCCGAATCTTGGTGATGATGTCTTCGAAGCAACCCAAAGAAAAAAGAGGGAGCAAGGTCCTGTTTTGCCAAGAGTTGATGATGGCATGGCAAAAGCAAAAAAAAAAAATGAAAAAAGGGCTCCCTCTCTACCGAGACTTGGCAATGGAACTTAAGAACTAGCAAAAAAAAACGAAAAAAAGGGGGAGGAAGCTCCCTTTTTGCCAAAACTTGGCAATGGCACCCACATGCACCATAAGCAACAAAAGAAAAAAGAAAAAAAAAGAAAAAAAAGAGGGCTCCTTCTTTGTCGAAAGTTGGCAATGGAACCCACCTACACCCATAAGTAACAAAACAAAATTAAAAAAAAGAAAAAAAATGGGAGCTTGGGCTCCCCTTCTGCTTAGAGTTGATGATGGAGCCCACTTGCATCCACAAGTAACAAAACACAAAGAAAAGAACTAGAGGGAGCTTAACTTTTTTGCCGAGACTAATTAAGCTTGTGCTTCCAAACTCTCCGCTCCTCAAGCTCCAGGCTCTCCACTTTTCAAGCTCTAAGCTCCCTAAACCCAAACTCTCAACGTGTGATAGAGTGACTACAAGAGAAATGTGAGGAGGATGGGTCAGTAGGATGAGGGAAGTAGATGGGTTGGTAGGAGGAAGGGTGGTAGGGTTTAGGGTTTAGGGTTTAGGTTTGTTGGAGAAAAATAAAGATAAAAGGGGAGGCCCGGGAAAAAAAAAAGAAAAAAAAGCTGGGAAAACAAATTATGAAAAAAATAGAGTTTCAGAGAGAAATTTTTTAAACTGACCAAGCAACTGACCCCTTGAAGGACAGTTTCATCCCATCCATGAAATCCTAGAACGGGATTTTTTGGATGGTGCACTGGTGGGTGGTAGGTCACTCAAGCCCTGCACTATGACATTCCCTCAGGTTACACTACAAAAATTCTAACAGGTTTATTAGGACAATAATTGAGACTAATAATGTGCTAATACTACTACCCCCCCCGCCCCCCAAATATTATAAACAGGGGGTACATTTTTTTCGAGGCTTGTTGTGTGTAATGAAAGTGATCATTAGGACTGAAAGTGTGGGACCTTTATGAACCTTTCATCCCCCAAAATATTAGGTTCCACCTATTGACCAATTAGAGCAACAGCTGGGGCCAATGAAGGACAAGTGTCACCGTTACCGATGAGTCGGTAATAGGTGTCATGAAGCTAACTTGGGGACGGAAGGAGAGGGATTTGCGGGCGGAAAGAAAGGGATTTGTGGGGGGCGGAAAGAAAGGGATTTGTGGTGGGGGCGGAAAGAAAGAGATCGAGGCGGCAATAAAATAAAATCATTGAAAACAAGGCCTCCAAAAAATGGTTGGTCTAGGATGCACCGAATCTTACCCACTTTTGTCCCAAAAAAGAAAAGACTCCCCCCGCTTCGTTTGTTTAAGTACCCTGCCTTCTTACGTACCTACCTACCCTCCTCTCTGTTTGTTACCTCCTACTCTCGAACTCGCGAGAGTTCCTCCTCATCAGTCTCTCCTCTTCTCTGGTTTTCGCTTCGTAGTCTCGTCTCTTCTCCTATTCCGCAGTCGCTTTTCGTTTTCGTTTTGCGTATTGCTCCGCTGGCCTGCTCACGCACTTTGCCTGAAGCGCACTGTGAATCTCTTTTGCTTTCTCTCTTGCTGTCTACTTCCCTGAAGCCTATCACCCAACCGTTTGTGGCATCGGCTGTGGTATGGAATAAAAAAATACACGGAAACCTACCCCACATCCGTCGGCGTTTCGTGGGGCCTCGCTCGCGTGCGCTTGGGGTGATTGATTGCAGTGGAGGGACGAAGAAGGGGCGGGCCTGTGAAGAGAACGGAAAGCGAGAGAATCAGAGCATGTCTATAGTTTGCTTCCCATTCAAAGAGGAGGATGTCTCAGTGGTTGTGCGTAATGTAGAATGTGCTGCATCTCACCCCCGTATTGCAGCGGTACTGTGTGTTGGCTACAGCCAAGGGGAAACGTGGCATGCCATTGAGAACGCAAAGCCCAGAATCGAGAAAGCATCTGGTAAGGTAGTTATTCTTCTGCTGCAAAAGCGAATTGGGGTGGCGTTGAGAGGTGGCAAGGGTGATGGCATGAACACTGCACTCTCCTACTTTCTGGAGCACACCCAGTACCCTCGTCTGCATTTCTACGATGCGGATATCGTCTCCTTCTCTGAGAAATGGATCAGCAAGGCGGAGATACAAGCTGACCTCGATTACGATGTTGTCCGTCACCACTTTCCGAGGTCCAGTACAGATGCGATGATCACATGGTTTGTTACCAAGCTTGGATTTGCAATGCTATGGCCGAACACGGTTCTGCCTTCCATTGAGCAGCCGCTGGGTGGAGAATTGCTTGTCACAAGAAGAGCTGCTGAGGTTCTGCTTGCTGACCCACGTGTTTGCTCGCAAAGTGACTGGGGAATCGACACTTTGTACACCTTCGTGATTGCCCAGACGGGCCTTCGCATGGCTGAAGTCTATATTCCCGAAGGCAAGGTGCATGCTCTTTACGGTGGACTACGTGATCTCCGAACCATGCTGGTGGAGTGTTTCTCTGCGATTCAATCCTTGAAGAACGAGTTTGTGGGTAGCGACGCCGGTGGCTACTGCATCGAGTTTGCAAAGGCTGTCCCGGAGCTTGTGCAGCAGAAGGTAGGATATGACATTGAGAAGAGTCTGAAGCTCCTCAGGAGTCACTGGACTCCGCGCCAGCAGGAGCTTTTGCACCAGCATTTCGACTCTGCACTTGTGAAGGGCCTCCTGAATGCTCGCGACTGGCCTTGCTGGGGTTTTGCTGACGAGGAAGCTTGGACAGGAGCTTACCTCAAGTTTCTTGACCATTTTGAGAAAGGCGACGATGATTGGGAAGAGCTTCTGTTCAAGGTTTGGGTAGCAAGAGTGCTCAATCACACACTGCGCCATGTGATTCGTGGGTACGATGTTGCTCTGGGATCGCTCAGGGACTTTGTGTGGGAAACTCGTCAGCGCTTTGGGATGGAATTGAAAGCAACCGCTGCGGCTCTCGACCCCATTGTCATTGCCGGTCATACTGCTGCGGAAGGCTTGGCCGTCAACGCTGCTCTCAGCAAATCAGGTCGAAAGAAGGCGCAGTGGCTTGACATGGACAACTTGTGCACAGTCTAGCAGTGAAGAAGCACTCACAAGGAAGGAGGCAGGCGCATACCACCTGACGCCTTCTGTTTCAGCCAGTGTTTTCTTTTATTACAACAAAGTTAGGTTTGAGAATTGCGGTCCAATTGCAGAAAAAGGCGTAGAAAAGCTTTACAAACAAAGAAGAGATGTGCTCCATCCTGTTGTCAGCACACCAGTGTTCTCAGAGCACAGAGAGAGAGAGAGAGAGAGAAGATTTCTGTGCCGTAGAAACATCTCCCTAGTCATGGGCTGTATGACTCTGATGCCTACTTATTTTGGATTCTGTCAATTCTTGATCACAGCAGCAAAACCTGATGCTTACAGAAGTTTTGCAACTTGACAAACCCCCCCAAAAAAAAAAGTGAAGAAGATTTCTCAGCATTCTGTCTGTTGCAACCTGTGTCAAGCTTCATGAGATTTATGTTCTAGGGCGGTACCCACTTTTGGTTAAGTGGTCAGGTATGTCTAGAGCATATGGAAAAGATGAGTCAATTGGTGTGAACAGTTGGTCTTGCAGCTTTGATATATACCAGAGCTTTATGCCAGTTGTTGCAAGCAATTGTATGCGGCAAGTTGAAAGTGAACTATAAGAACTTGGGTAGTTTTTTGATGAAATTGGCTTAAACCTCAAAATGAGAGTCCTCAGGTTGAGGTGGAAAGCCTTTTCTGCAAAGGACTGATGCATCTTGCAGTTTGTCTGGAGAAGAAACTATGTCTTCTGTACTTGATGCAATAGTTTCTTTGAAGTCTTGATGTTTACTGGATCATGCAATCCATGTTTGTTTGGCAGATTACGTGTGATTTGATGTTATGAAAGAATGGCTTTCAGGGTTTACTGGACAAACTATGTCTTCTATATTTGATGCAATACTTTCTTCAAAGTCTGGATGTTGACTGGATCATGTAATTCATGTTTATTTGGCAATTTATGTGATAGTTCTGTTTATGAAAGAATAACATTCTTGGTTTACTTTCTCACTGATCATCAAACTTCAATTTATTCAGTTCAATGTGCATGTTTGTGTCACCAATGTGTGCTGCAAGGTTCACAATTTTTGGGAATTGTCATGGCAACTGGAATCACGGATTGCAACCATCAGAGGTGAATGTATGGAAGGGTGTGTTACAAATGGAACATGGGATATCACTTACCAGTATATGTGTATGCATAGATACTACCATGTTTCTGTGAAAATAATACATGGGTCTTGTGGATATAAAAAGGTCTTTTGCTCACTGGAATCTGATGCCCTGTGATGAGATAGATTGAGGAAAGTAAAGCAACCACCTGGATCTGAGTGTACATTTTTCTGATTATCTGCAGCAGCCGCAGATCATTGAAATGATGCAGCAAACTCTTGAGCATCTTGATCAGCAACCTGCTGATAGCTCTTGTGGATGAAGATGTACCAATGTCCTCATGTCCTTGAGGTAAAAGTAGTGTACATGATAAGTGCATACTGCATCTTCTAAATTTTAGTTTGATGTTTTCAATGGCCTTAAACCTTCAAACATGTTCCTTTAGTGCAAGTGTTTCCTCTGTTGAGATAAAAATCTTCTTGATCTTGGTGCTGTTCCTTTCTCATTATATGGAGAGGAAGATCTTATACCAAAAGTTGAATCCATGTATTCTTATGTGAAGTGATTTCTTGTTGCAGGCTGTAGAACTCTTCCTCAAACTTGTGGAGAAGACTCAGATCTCTTCTGTGCTTTTCAGATGTATGTAAGCTCTTTGCTTTGCAAGTTTTTCAGAACAGGATGACAATTATCTATTGCAGCAAGCTCACCAATTTGCAGATTGTTGGAAAACAAGTGATACAAGCTATCACATCACTGAGGTATCACTCAATGATATAGAGTTTATTAGGAGAATGCTGCTGTTTTAGAGAATGATATGATGTCAATTTAGTGGTGGAGACAGGTGTTTTTGGTTGACAGGTTTAAATGGCTTGGATAGCAATTGCCAAACATCGACTTTTCACTGGTACAAGCTCTTTCTCCTCTTGGTCCACTTCTCACTCACAGGTTGCAGTGTATGTAATGATGCACATTTGGTTGGGGCAAGAGGAAAAGACTGTGAACTTGTGTTTTCTGTTTGTGGTGATGTGAGAACCTAGGGACTCTCCTAAGTCTAAAAAATAATTATCATAAGTCGGCCTGGCCATGGAATCTCGAAGGTGTTGGACTGTGGGAACAAGAAATTAGATTTCTAACAAGAAAACGAGACAAATCTTGCAATTTGTTGTCGATGTGTTTCTTCAGTCTTCTTTACATTCTCAGTATGTATGGCTTTTCTTAATTTCTTTACTTGTACTCTTGAACACTTGCAGGTTGCCTCCTTTGGTCCATCACCGCATCACATTACCTATCCACCATGTTGTTGAAATTGACCACCTTCTTCATCTCTCAGGCACCTGAAGGTTTGCTTCCTTCAGCCCATCACTCTATGCACCGCTTCTCTCCACACACTAATACAAACATGGGGTTTGCTACACTAGGAAACTGTCACTAAAGATATGTAAAAGTGAAATGGCACCTGAACACATTTTGGTCCAAAGTTGAGAATAATAGGATGTTCCACTCAATAGTGAAATCGCCCACCTCCACTGACCACATCTACTACACAATAATGCATTTCTTGACATATTAATACTACTTTAAGTAGTATTGCATATTGCAAATTTCATGTGATGTGATGGAAGCAGTGTTTCTTTTGTGGCCAATTTTCTCATCTTGGAAACTAAAAAAAAGTAAAACAAGAATATTCTGTCCCAAATGCTCTGTTCTTTTTACCAAAAAAAACTTGTCAACTATTTGAGAAAAAGATGTTTTTTGGGGGGAAATTTTGTTATGGTTTTGATTCAGTTTTTGGTGAGGGGGCAAAAATTTTCATCAGTTTTTTTACTATTTGAATAGTTTTCTAGAACCCATCACCACTTAATGCTAAATCTCTCTTGGAATGCTTGCTAATGGTACATCAGGAAATTAAAACTAATATCTGTGAATGGAACCATTGCACTAAAAAGAGTGCACACCAGCTTATGTAGGAGTATGGATGTAAAACTTTAGGTACATGAACTCAAAGCCGTAAATTTAAGGATGTTGGCAAATAACCACAACAATGAGGGGATCAAGTTTATCACTTGCGACATTGTGACTGGGGAGGATTATGAAGTTATGACCACTATGTATGCAATAATTCCAATGTCTCTGAACATATCAACATAAGAGGTCATCAAAACATGCATATACAAAATAAGTGTGAAGTTAAAAAATGGTGAAAAATGAGTGTTTCTTAAGGTTTCTGATCACCAAACATTCAAATTTTGAATGCAAAATTTGCCAGATTCTACATCAGTAGGTAACCAATAGTATAGAAGGATGCCTAAATATTTTTACTTTCATACTTTGTTTTTAGCCAAATTTGGCTAAATGGTCTTCTGAATCACTGCATCTGGTGCCACCTCATTATACATTTGAAAACAAGAACACTACTATATGTAGGCCAAGTAATATTCTTCCCTATTCTTGCATTTATGCTAGGTACATTATTGTCAAAGTTGTAGACTCAACTTTGGCTATAGCAACCTCAAACTTCCACCTGTGGGGCATCAATCTCATAACCCACATGGAGAGCACCTGCAAATAGAAGTTAGTGCCATCCACACTACTGGCAACAGTTGTGAGTAACATGGAGGACTTTGCCTAAGAAATCATACACCTTCATTGGTCCACTGGGTTTTGCACTATTGATCTTAATGACCCATTCTTCCATTAAGAATGAAGTCTTGCAATTTTTAGCATGTAAATGTGACAAGAAATTTTATTTATTCAGAAATTTCAAGTTTTCTTGCTTACGTAAAGTGAAGTATTTGTTTAAAATAATTTGGTTAAAAAATGTGATTCTTCAAATGAGAATGAAGCTTTGCAATTTTTAGCATGTGAGTGTGGCAAGCAATTTTGTTTATTCAGGAAATTTCAAGTTTTCTTGCTTGCTTAAGAGATAGTAGCAACATACATGTTGACAAATGTTGCCCACTTAAAGATGTATTGAGATCCACATTATTGATCCAAATGAAATTTCAGGAAAAGCAATTTTAATTACTCAAAGGCATTTTGAATTTCAAGTTTTCTTGCTTACTTGGGAGCCAGCAGAAGGAGACACATATGAATCTAAGTACTGTGATAATCTTCGTTACTAAATTTACAAGCCAAAACCCATTTTCATCTTGGCCAAATATTGTAATAGAGGGGCAGCTTCAACAAATGTTTGTCAAATAATTAATTAATTTTGAAGATTTGCACTGTTCCTTAAGACGGGTAGAGCCCACAGGTGAGGGACAGGGACACTTCCAAAATGCAAGGTTGCACTCAGCAAGTTCCTGGCCAGAATTACTTGGAGAGACAGCCCCCATTGAGCTCTGACCAACGCTCATTTGGGTCGTCTTTTTGCACGCTTTTTTGCAATTTGCATAGTATTGTGTGATTCTCCATGTTTTGATTGTGCAAGTCTCTTTGGGTTATTTAGGTCCTTCTTTTTCGGCTGTACCCCCACCCTGGGGCTTTATACCATACACAAATAACATCTTCACGGACCTCAATGTTATGAGTAGGGTAATGCCTGAGGAGTAGGGCGGGCCTGAAATAAGGCACTTACTCCTGAGGAGCGGCCTACTACTTGGGCATTACTCAATGGAAAGCATGGGCAAAAAATCATGCAGAAAATCCTTCTTCACTTTTTTCAAAAAACAAAATACCTGCCCCTTTTGTGGAGGAAAAATTCTGCTTGATAACCGGATTCTTGTTAGCAGGAGTGCCTTCTGCTAACAAGAATCATAAGTGAATGCTGGATGCTTTTGATATCTCATGTTGGAAAGAAGTCATTGAAGACAGGAGGGGATATTGCTTCCAGTAGCAGGTGGACATCACTGCAATTGTCTCTCTTTCTCTCTTCGTCAACCTCAATATTGTCCCTCACAATATGAAAATGGCCACTGGAACTTGTTAGCAACTTACAGGAGATGCTCTGAGCTTTAGACACTTGCTTAAGTGATAGAATCTTCAGAGTAGTGGAGGGCTTTTGCATGCTCAGTAAATCAGTTTTGATGATCCTCTCTTAACATCATGCACAACTTATGTTCTGCAAGACAATACATCTTTGTGCACACCTCCACAAGTAAGTGGAAGTTGGAGCTGTTGCAAGGCAAATTAGAAGGTTGAGTTTTAGGCTATGGGTTGCTCTCTCAAGCAAAACAATCTTTTGGCAATCTTCTTGGACAATATACACATTGGCAATGCAATTGTCATATGACTGACCTATTGATGGTTTGTAACCAAGAAACTACTTCCAACACATCACAGGAAAGCACACAATAAAGAAGACAGAGAGCTTTGAAGAAGAATTGCAAAATATTTGAAAGCTAACTGACAGTCACAGCCTAACCTCTTCAAAGATAAGAGAGCAAACCCTAGCTGTGTTGATTATTGGTTGTACAGGGAAGCCTCCTGTTTTATCAGTAGCAAACCCCTAAATCCATATCATCAATTTCAAATGGGAGAAAAACACCTCTGTGTCCAAAGCTTGGTGCCATTAGTTCTGTCTTTGCATATGGCCTCTTCCCACATTCTTTTAGCAGCTTTAAAAGTTAGTTTGCTCACCACATCATCAGACTGGATCAGAGACTGGAGACATGGACCTTTCATCTTCTTCAAGAATCTGATAGTGGAGCTGAAATCCTTGCTTCTTCATTGATTTGAAGCAAGTGTCTGAAGACATGGATCTTGGATCTTCTTCCAGAATCTGACATAAGAGCTGCAATCCTTGCTTCTTCATTGATTTGAAGTGTGTCTGATGTGGTGTGCTGTTTAATACGGTCTGTCCCTTTGTAAATTGAAAAGAAAGTTCAGAAAGGACTAATTTTGCGTGCGAGCTGCAAGAGAATTTCAGGCAGAAAACGCCGGCCTTTCATTGTCATAGCATCCCCAGTTTTTGCTTTTTCATCACCTTCATGGACCACAGCCAATATATCATCTAGCAATTTATCAGGACCACCTCGCAAAGGATCCTGCACAATTCACAGGTGCTTCAGTATCACAACCCAACTTGTACAAAACATGTACTTCCACGTAACTTCAAGAACCAATTCCAATTTAGAAGAGATGAAAAGTGTTGAACTGAAGCAACAAACCTGCAAGAACAGGTCAGTGTGTGTCTTCTGAGCATACAAAGTAGTTGTTGCCTTTGCACCCACGGACCGGAGCGCATTCCCAAATGCAACACTGCATGAAATTTACCATATACTCCCATCATTCCTTTTGAAGCTCATACAACATCAAGCTTACAGTGTATGTTCATATTCATCTTCTGTACTTCCATAAGTTTTCAAAATCCTTCAGAATTTGTTTCACACATAAATGGGGCAGAGTTGTATAGAGTTTTATAATTTACCTGGCCTCACAAAGAATAGAACAATCAGCAGTTCCATGAAATAAAGCTACTGGAGGCAGCAATGGCACTGATTCCTGGAAAGATGGGCTTAAAACCAACAATTCAGGAGAGAAAAGCGGTAGGGATTCCTCCCCTTCCATCACACTGCAAAACCCCAAAGACCCAAGTTTCACCATGATTGAAGCCCTGATACTTGTAACACAAATAGCATGTAGATGAGAGCAGTTGATTGTAAGCTCGCAGAAGATGTGCACACTCTGCATTGGAAAGTCTCACATTACCTCAAGAAAATGGATCGGTAAAGACCTCGTTCATTGAAATGGTCTACAAGCTTTGGCAAATTATACCTGCTCCACAGTAAATGGACAGCCATCAAGCAAACAGGTTAATGATAGGGTATTCACTCTAACAGAAAGAGATCTAAAACCCAATAATGGCATCCCACAAAGCTAATCATCATTATGGGCAAGATGTTCGTTTCCTTACCCGCCTGAAATGGCTATAAAGCCTTGGAGCTGACATGAACTCCATGAGAGATTTGAGGGACCATCAAGCACCTCCTTCTGTGCTTGTTTAACCATTGCACATGCCGCCAGATGGGACCCTGCTGATTGACCTGCCAAAAACACTCTGTGTGCTCGAACAAAACACAACTTAAGAGTCCAGATAAAGCCACAATGGAAAGAGGTGGTGCAAAGACTCCCAAAGTTTGCTGTGGATCACAAGGAACTTCTGCAATACATTCCATTCCACTTGTGGAAATTTTTCTATCATTTGATTCTGAGCCAGCTTAAACTTCCTTGCAGAAAGTTCAACCCCAAGCACATCCATAAAAAGAGCATTTGCTTGTGTTTCTGACCTGTTTGGATCACCACCAAAGTGTGTGATGTTCTGGAAAACATAGCCTATTCCAGTAGAGATATCTGTCACCATGTCACCAACAGAGCCCTGGGGAAAATTCCTGCATTTTCACATTCTACTGAGCCCACTGATCCTTGACTTGAACAGCTCTCTACACAACAAGAAAATTGCTCACAAAGTATAAAAAAATGATTTCCAATTTCTTTTTTGGAGGCAAGGACCCCTCTTATGAAAATTGAAGGAGGAGCACCTGTAATCAAGGCATATCACAATGATGTCATGGTCAGCAAGCTGCTGCCCCAGTAATGATCCCCACCCCTTGTACCTGTTGATCAGTCTCAGCATCAGTTTCAATCTTTCCAGAGTATTTTGTCAACTTATGGAAACAATAGAATGAAGACAAGAAGACAGTACCCAGAACCAACAACAGAGAGGCAACTAACCCAATAATCCAAGCACCACCCGTCACAAAAATCACGACTGGCTTTGGGGTGTCATCATCACAATATGGAGGCATGTACAAGTCCAGTCTGCTCAACATTCCAGCACAAACATATTATAGTTTCCCAGGAACCCTCAATAGCACTCTGTCTAAATGAAAAAAGCTTCAACAGCTCAATATATCCACAGCAAATGCACTATTCTTCTATCAACAGTTTCCTTCAAACTAAATGAATGAAATGCGCTTTTGCATGCCAATCTTACACATGAACATTACCTGTTGCGGGGTTGGTCCCCATACACAATGCTGCGGTGAATGTTCTTAGAAAAATAGTAATCAAAGCCAACTGCAAAATCTCCAGAAGGATCACATTAGTGCACATTTTTTTCCTGCAGATGCTGCAAAAACCTGATCACAATAAGCTCAACAATGCAAAATTCCAGAACAGCAGGCCATTGTTGTACACTCACCCTGAATGAAACCAGGTGAGAGAAAAAGTGCATAGAGATATAGCTGAGCCAATCTCCTTAACCATCGAGTTCCTACCCTGGTAAGATGTGCCCAACAGGTCAGATTCATCAAGAGACAGCTGAATCCTCTAACTACAGTTATTGCTTCCTTAATGGGAGTATTTAAGAATAGATCATGCAGTAACTATGGAAGCCTCAGTCAACAAGAAGAGTGGGAAAAATGGTATGAAGCCACTACCCCAGATATCTCAATAGGGTTAATGCCAGTCGAGTGATCAAGTAAGTTTCAGTGGCTGCATGGTGAATGTCATTTTTGAACTCCTGGAGTGAGTGTTGTCGGTGAGGGCCAACCATGCCACCCTGAGAGATGTCGGACACTGTTCTGAGATGCCATTTCCTTGGCATTGGTGGAGGTTTGTGCTGCTGCACCAATTCAAGTATTTGCAAGCCATCAACAAAAAAGCAACAGCAACTCCTGTCATGGCATGAAACATGAAACAAATGTCTGCAAATACATTGTGGTCCTGGATTGATGAGGTTTTATGACATACCCAATGCTGATGTCTATTGATTTCTGCTGCACTGTCAGACTGCAAGCGTGAAATATCATTGAGGCCTCTGCCTGTACTTCTACTTGACACCCCTTTTCCTGGTAATGGCTTTTGCATCTTGCTTGCTGCATCCACTTCCACTTCAGATGTGCCATTGATTTCATGGATATGGCAAGTATGTCCATATGCCCAGTGCACACCATCCGGTGAGTTGACACCTGTGGAAATTACTCGCGATGGCAGCACTGTGTTCTTGAACACATCCTCTGAGCTGAGCATCTTTAACTGTGGCCTTTTGTGGGTGTGAATCTGCCTCTTTTTCACTAGCCAGGAAAATACACACTTCCTAACCCCAGAAACTACCAAAATTCCTGTTCAGGGAGACATGCATTTACCAGCAAAGTTAGGTATATCAACAGAAGTCTACAAGAACTCAATCCAGAGGAAATTCACAGGGTATGACAATTTGTGACTACACTGTGCAGTATAAAAAGTTTCTCAAATTTGCAAATGCGCATTCCTCATGCAATGCAAACAAGGATCCAACAACCCCACAAATCATTTCACCTACCATCTGATTTGAAGGGACCTGATGGTCGGTCTACATAGGAAAATCTACACCCTAACCCTAAATAAAATCCATGCATTTCCTAAATAAACCAAAGCTAAATTTGCTATTTTGTTGACCAAATTGCAAACAGTTAGCATAATTGGAACCAAGAACTATATTTCACACCCAACAAATATTTTTTTGAGATTCAAGAGATTTTAAGGTTGAAGAGCTCACCACAAAGAAACAAGCTATTCAAGTGCTTGTTGTCTCCTCAGTATAACTGCATCCAAAACAGAAGATTTCCAGCTTTCAATAACTATGAATGGACTGTGGGGTGCAAAGAACTCCAGTCTCTTGAATCTCAATCTGCACAAGTTTACTCTGACGACTCCCTAAATAGATGATGAAGTGGAAAAGACGTATTTACTCTTTCATCAGATTTTGTGAAATTCCACTGACAAACTGTTTGAAGTTCCCAAAAGAAAAAGCCAAACCAACACAGATTTTGTGAAAACGTCTATGAAAGCTTCTGAAGAAACCTGTATGCTTCAACCACAAATCACATTGTGAAACCACAACAAACATTTCATGCAATTCCAAAGAACTATATTACAAAACGCCCCACCACAACACCAACAACCAAACAAAAGCTCAACAAGCAACAAAACGAAAACTCAAACCAACATGTATTCGCATCTCACATGTCCCACACTTTCCCCAACATACCTCAAGGAGAAAAGCCGACAACAACAAGTTAACAACCCACCAACGAGAAGTCAAGCAACATTTTGAAGCTTTCAAACTGTCTGGTTGATTCGCCAAACAAAAACTCAATACCAAGATTCACAAATACAGCCTAGTAAAAATCAACCACCATTATAAACCTCCCAATTCCAAGCGCCACTTCCAACATCCCTGGACAATGGGAGAGCCAAAGGACGAAATGTGATCACACACACACACACACATGGCAAAGAGGAAATGGCAAGTGTATATCCTAGGAAATGGCAATGTGCTTAGTCCTTCCTTTTTCTGCCAAAAGCAACATTCCAAAAGCAACTCAATGTGCACTTTGCACATAACCTTTGCAAACACAACCTGTTGGTGAACATGCAAACAAACAAAACAAAACAAACAAAAGCTTGTTGAAAAGCGAGATGATGAGTAGTAAGCAAAAAACTGGTGATGATGATGATGGAATATGGAACCAAGTTTAGTAAGGAAGGGAGTCTCACAAACATGAGGCTAGAGATATGATGATGAGTATGATGAAGAAGAAGAAGAAGAACTTGAGTTGCTTGTGGGAGACTTGGGTTTGTAGTTTTGCATGGCCTCCACTTCCTTCCCAACTACCATTACTTACTAGTGCTGGAGAGATTTTGTGGCCAAGAGAGAGCAAGTGGAAGTTGAGCTAGAGGTGCCTTCTTTGTGTAGAGCGACACCTCACAACGACTGTCAAAGTGCGTGTGAGCATTTCCAGGACGCCACCTTTGTCGCCCCATTTTTAAACCTATCCCTCCACTCTCTCTATGGACAAGGGTTATTATAATTTTCACGTACAAAATAAACACACGAATAGAGGGCCCTTTGGGTCTAGGTTAAAGATAATTAATTGTAGAAAACACACATAAGAATAGAGTGGCCCTTTCAGTGTGGGTTTGATATTAATGTTGAAAATATACACTAGTGTCAAGGGCCCTTTGTATTTGGATGTCAGGGGAAGAAAAAACCTTTTGTGGCCAATGAGATTGCGACAATATTAGGTCATGTCAAATTATGTTTTCTATTCAGGTATGTGATATGAAACAATGCTTTATTTTAACCTCTAGTAATGTACTTAGTGCTTACTGATCATTGTTGATTACACAATGTTTGCAGTTTTTGTTTAGTACGACACCACCTTTGTTGGCCATTTTAACTCCGCTATATAGACAAGGGGTTATAATATTATTGTAGAAAATACACACACGTATAGAGGGCCCTTCGAGTCTTGGTGTGGGGGAAATTAAGCCTTTGTGGCCAATGAGATTGTGAGAATATTATGTTGTGTGATAGATATATTATGTTTTCTAATAGTTTGTGATATGAAATAATGATTTACTAGCCTCTGATTATGTACTTAAACCTTAGTACTATGTCCCACAGTTCATGCCCCTGCCATTAGCCCAGGCCAAAAATGGTGACAAACAGTTTTGGAAATAAAATTTTCTTCATGCAGCCAATGAGAAGGCTCAGCATGAACTCATGAGGGGGCCTGTTTTTTTTCTTTGGGGGGAGAGGAGGGTTAGATGGGAGGTTTTCTTTTTCCCTCCTTTGTTCCCAATGTGTTCCCATGGGGTTCCTCAAGTTTCCAAGACTTTCCCAAAAGCACCTCAGTTTTGTCTCATATGGTTTGCCCAAGTTCAACTCTCCTGTATATGAACTGAAAAGGTATGCAATAAGGGGACCGCATTTATTTCTAATTTGCAACTGGGGGTCCAAAGAGGCACTTCTATTGGGGAGTGCCCAATGTTCTGAAAAAATTGGTGATGGGCCAATCAATATGGCTCCTTCAAAAAAAAAAAAGACGGAGGGCACCCCTGAATATTAATTAATATCAATCACGACACTCTATGTGTCCCACTTATTGATCATTTGTAGACTACACATTATTTGCAGTTTTGTTTACTAGGGCACTACCTTCAATGGACCTATTAAGCTCCATTGTGTAGACAAGGGTTACAATAGTAATGTAAAATACACACAAGTACAGAGGAGCCTCGCTTCTGCGCAGGTGTGTGGAAAAAGCCTAACCTTCGGTATGCTCGCATACAAAAGCACTGCTGTCATGTCCACAATGTATTCAAACGGCACCTCATAAGCATGGAAGTTCCTCTGCTTGAGAGGAGGAACTTCTCAGATTTAGAATGTTCAGTAGCTGTGGCTTTACCCACCGTAAAGCCCTGCGGGGAGGCCATTACGTAGCCTGTAATGCTGTTATTTGCGGCACCATACATGGCAAGTAAAGGATCTGGTAATGCAGAAGAACAGTGCTTGGACTTTGAGTGTCGGAATTGCCCATGTGCTGTCTCAAGTGGAGGTTTCTCTACCAACTTGCACCAATGAACACCCTCTTTGGGAAAAGGCCGTAAAGCAATGTGCAGGTAGTATGTGCGCAAGTAGTATGGACCATAATATCTTGGCAGCTTTCACACTAATTAAATTATTTGCGAACATGTTCAAATTTTCAACAAATAATATTTTTTCACACAACAAAATTTTTTGTGAATGAAAGTCCAGAATCCGTGAGAATATTCCTTCTTTGGCATGGAATCTTCAAATTTAATTAATTATTCGAGGACAGACATGTGTTGTTGAAGGCTGGCCTTGTAGGTACTCAGGTATAGTTTTTTCTTCTTTCATGGGCAACCGACACGGAGCAGTTGAATAGGAAGGAATGTAAAAAAATAATTGCCAGATTGTTGTAGTACTTTTTTTCAGGAGCAGTAGCTGCCTTCACACTTGGTGTTAGCACCTTTTGTGTTAGGGTGGCTAACGCTCAAGTACTTGTTTGAAAAAAGTTTGGTGGCACTTCAGTACCCTAAAAATATCATGATGGCCAATCCTACTTACTTCTAAAATGTTTAACTACATGTGGCCATGTTGGTTCACACATGCAATCATGAGTTTTTGTGGTGGTCCCTAATTGTTGTTCTTTTCTCCATCGTCGTAGCATCTAGTGACACGCATCAACTCCTCTTGTCATCATTCAACAAATTTTTGCCTCCATCATCCTCATTCAAACATTATTCATTGCTTAGTTTTTTTTGCATTTCTTGAATTTGTATTTTGCACTTTGCAATCTCTTAGGCCACCTCTATTTCATCACTTGTGTGCTCTCCGGTTTGCTCATTTTTTCTCTTCGTCTCTTTATTTTTTGCTCACTTCACAAAACACTTGTTGTTGCTTGGGACAATTGATAGCATTTTGTTCATGAGCTTGACACTTTGACCTTTTGTGCATCATCATCAATTGTCGTGGTCTACATTTCACAATCAACATTCACATTGTGATTTTTTTTTGGGTTTTCAAGAACCTTTTTTTATAGTCAAACAACATCTTGAATAGTTTGTCATCACTTTCACAAAGGTAAGTTCTTTTTTGTTTTTCCGTTCATCTCTTGTTCTTTGTTATTTCTTTTCTCATCTTTTGTTGCAACCAAACTTTAATCTCTTTGCTAGAAGCTTGCTTGTTGTATTGTTGTTCCTTGTTCTTATATCTTTATTTTTCCCCTATAGTAGCATTCATAGTAGTTGAATCTTTGCTTGGAAAACCAAATTGGCTCTTTGTTTTGACATTGTTCAAAACTCCCCAACTAAGCATTCTTTTACTATATCATTTCACATTGTTGTAAATCATGGATATAACACAAGATTGTGTGATTTTCATCATGGGATGTATGGCATTGTTCCAAATTGTGGATTAGCTATTCAATTCACATGTCCATGCTCTCTTTTTAAATCTGAATTATATTGCCATGGATCCTTTCATTGCCTTTCAAAGTGCAAAATGTATGTTGTTTATAGTTACAATCAATTATTTTTTTATGTCTTGTTTTCTAAATATTTTGTCGCAAAAATTAGGGTTTTAGGTGAAGCCAAGAAGCACAACTTGGTTTTCCAAGTTCCTATTCACCAAATACGAAGATGACCAATGGGTGGAGAACTTTAGGGATGTTGAAATCCACACTTTTTCTAATTGCTAATAGATTGAGGTCAACATTATTGAAAAAAATACAAAGTACATAAAAGCCATCCTTGCATAGATTCATGTGTCATGTGTTATTTACAAGTTTGCGCATAGCTACAATTTTTTAATTTGTAATGAATTGTTCGCAATTGGGAAGTTTACTATATCCTTGGTCTTACATGAGTTTGTTGTTATAATGAATATTTTTTTTACGAAGTTGATTTCATTGCTAGTGAAAACAGACACGTGCATTACCATGAATCATTTCAAACTATGATGTGGCATGTTTAGTGTATAAGGTGCAATCAATGGCACCCATCTTTTTATTTTTAAACCTTTTATGCATTTCCCAAATGATTATTATTATTTTAAATCTAGGGGATATTCCATACTAGCACAAACAGTGGTGGACTACAAGAAGAGGTTTACTAACATTTGCATTGGTATGTCGAAAAGTGTTAATGACTCATGTGTATTGCATAAGTTTGCATTGTACAAATAAGTTCAATTACATGGATTGTTTGACATCACTAGGGGATCATGCGAAGATGGAATTCCTCCATATTTCCTTGGTGATAAGAAATATCCCCTTTTCAATTAAATCATGATGCCATTTAAAGAAGATGGACACCATAACATTTTGGAATTACTCTACAACAAAAAACACAAAAAAGGTCCATCCATGGTGGAAAATGCTTTTGGCATTTTTACGAAACTTTCAAGGAACTAATGTGTAAATCAAATTTGAATGTTGCCTTTTTATCTAATGTTTTTACCTGTTGTTGTTTATTGCATAGTTTGTTAAAAATTTAGGATGAAGTAAGTATTGAACGTTTACTACACATCATTGAACTAAAGGCAAGTACATTGCATGAAAACTAGCCCATGAACATTCCCTAAAATGAAACAATAAATCAACAATTAGATGGAGAGGAAAAGTCTAGAGAAATTTTGAGACAACAATTGATTCATTACCTTGGTAGACAAAGGAGCTTCATATGAATGTATTTAGTTTTCAAACCTAATTTCATTTTATTTTTACAATTGTCTTGAATAAAAAAAAATGGAAATTATTGAATGCCATTTTTTTTTCTTTTTTTTTTGTCAAGCCAAAAAAATTTGGAAATAAATCAATGTCCTTGCATTTCTAATTTTTTCAGATCAAAAAAATTAGAAATGAATCAATGTTGTTTTGAAGTTTTGATTTTGTTAAATTAAAAAATTTAGGAAATGAATCAATGTCCTCTTGCATTTTTTATTTTGTTAAGCCAAAAATTTTTGGAAATGAATTAGTGTCCTCTTGCATTTTTGGTTCTAGTTATTTACAATAGTCATTTGTTTCTAATCAGTTTTTTGGCACCCATCATCTTTAGTTTTAAGAGTTGGGACTAGAACCTTATTGTTGGAAATTTGAAAAGATGTCATGTTCATCACCTTTTTCAATTTTGTAAAAACCTTCACCATGTTAGCTTGATTTTTCACCATATCAATTTAATTCTTATTGTTGTTCATATCTTTTTTTTTGAAATAATTTAATTGCTTATCATGCATACTCTCTCAAGTCACCATGGTGGTTGCATGAACTTTGTGAAAAATGAAAATATCCTTGGGTGGTACCACTAGGAACCACTTCAAGGAATGAAAAAGGAACAACCAAATCATTTCCTTAGGCCCTTTATTTGAAATGTTTTCACAATTATTATTATTATTTTCATGTTTATCAATTGCATGCACTAATATATGGCTTGAAGTTTATTTTGGAATAAAAAAATTGTAAATTTCAAATTTTTATATTATTAATTAAAATGGCCCCTTCAAAATTTGATAGTTTTAACTTTGGAAATTCATAACTAATCTATACTTATTCAATTAATTGCCTGATAAAAACTTAAAAATAAAATGACTTTCAAATTAACTTAAGAAAAAAAATCCCAAGAAAATTGTCAAATTATGTTTCAAATTTGTGTTCTAGATCAAAAAGTTCAAGGAAAGGAACCAACATTATATTCCTGAAACTTTTTCCAATGTAATGATTAGAAACATCAAAATACAAAATATTCTGAATATTATTAAAATTTCAAAATCTATGGAACCTAATAAATGTACTCATTAAAAAAAATTATGAAAATATTTATTCAAGTGTTTCCTATGATTTTTCAAAGTTTGATGGGTCTAGGAAATCAAATCAATAATTTGCTTCCCTTTTCTATTGCTCTAGCCACTGTCTTATGAGCTGAAAAATATTGTCATTTCACCCTTGTACTTTTTGCAAAATGGAGAGTTGCTGGTCTTTTCTTGCATCCTATTCTATTGATAGATTTTGGAGTTGTTGGATTAGAACCCGGAATGTGCAATGGCATAATGTGCTTTATCAAAGTTCCTGGGTTCATTGGTGGGGGCTTTAATGGTGTGGAGGTATTTGGCATATTGACACGTTTTAGAAATGGCTCAATGGTTAGAGTTGTTCATACAACCATGTTTCATCAGTGTTGTGTGCATAAACCTTGTCGGTTGCATTCAAATCTTCATATTACACTCTTACTTTAGGAATCGTAAAGTTGTCATTGAGCTCAATGGACTGTTTTGGGGTCTATCCAACTGGTTTGAAAATTCCATTTCCATCTGCCATCAAGTTTTTTATGTGTGGTGGTTGGAGTATGGGTTGCTTGCCAAGGAATTCATTAATCATTTCATACAAGCCTTGTTCAAAGTTATGAAAAAATTGTTTATTATTTCTTTCTTGGATGATCATGGCCTAGTTTTCTTGATTTTGTCCAATGCCCACCATGAAATCAAATATTTTTTTGTAATCACTTGTAATGATAGTCCATTTATCCTTACATGCGGGACCATTCCTCACATGCATTGAACAACCCGCATTCATGATTAATGTTAAGATCTTCCTCCACTTTGAGACTAATGTTTCAAACTTGTGTCGATCACCCATTTTTTCCATCATTTCTTCATGTTTCGCTTTCTTGTCTTGCATGAGAGCTAAGACTTCTACATGTTCTCAATTTGCTTGTTGAGGTTTCCTGAATTGCAATTTTATTAGGGAATCTAAATTTTGGTTGACATGTTTCTTACCTTTTTGTTTATTTTTCGATGGTTCAATTGGTAGATCTTTAGTGGGTTGCGACAATGGGCGAGCTATGAAAAAAATTAATGTATTATTATTCATTATATCATCTTCACATTGCAATTGTTTATGTTGTTTGTTCATGTGTAGAACAAACTTCGATTTAAGAATTGCATTATGCAAGTTATATTATAGTTTCTTCTAGACAAGGATGAACAAAAATGCATATGTTCATGGTCCATTGAACTAGCTTATGCATAATAGAATTGTATTCAAGAAATGCATATGTTAACATTGCACTTGTTTTGTTTCCTTTGTTCATGTGTAGAAGAGAGGAATCAACAAGAATTGTAAATAATTTTCACATTGAATTTATTTGTTGTGTTTGATTATGTGTAGATTATGATGATGAATAAAAAATGCATCAAAACATTGCATTGGCCTTGTTTGTTTATCATGTACAGAATTTAGGGATTGAAAAAGAATTTATTTTCTTTTGAGCAATTATGTTCTTCATAGTACTCGAACTGTGAATAATCCATGGTGAGAATTGAACCAAAGTTTGAAACAATGGACTTTGTTGTAGTGCATTAGAACAATGGACTTGTTGTGATGGCCTTTGTTGTTGCACGTGTTGGAGATGGTGTAGAAAGCTTGCATCTTGGAGATGGTGAACCACGAATTAAACAGCGTGCATAGGAAATGATGCTGGTTGCGGAGCTTTTTGGTAATTTTTTTTAGAACAATAAGGAACACATTAAAACATTGCGAAAACTTGTGGGAACCGTTATAACATTGTTTTATCATGCATAACTTGAGTGGTGTTATGTAACATTGAATTAAAGCATCTCTTTCTAGGGTGCTACTTAACAAATCTTCCAAATTTTTTTCGAAACTAAAATTTCAAAAAAAATTGAGATTTTTTACCACCAACCTACCACTACCCTACTACCAATATACCACCAACATCCATGTAGGATGCCATGTAGATTTTTAAGTTAGCTAACAGTTATGATGTGATTCAATAACAAGAACATATTTTTTTACATTGATTTATGGGGTGTTTGCCACCAAGTATGATTATAGTTTTAATATTGTATTGGATTTCAAGTTACTTTGGAAATAATAGTTTTGTGAATGCAATATAAAATATTAAAAACATAATCCTTTCAAGCATGGTCACACAACATGGCATATTAGGAACTTAGTGGTGATTGGCATTCAATGCATGAACATTATTCAGGTCAAGTTTTGGGAGTGGGGAGGGGATGAAGGTTATAATCAATGTTTTTTTAGGAATTTTTGTTTGAAGCCAAAGTGGTAATCATCCTAAGAAATATTTAAATAAATATATAAATTAAAAATAAAGTAAAAAAATTGATTATCCTTCTAAATTTTTGGTTACACAATGAAAATAAAGTATATGAATATGGTGATTTTTATTTTTATTTTCTCACTTCTAGCAACTAACAACTTCAAAAATCATTTTTATCAAGTTTTTTTATTTCTAATTTCTCTTTTTGATGAAATTTTGTTAGTATAAAAATATTAGTTATAATAATTTTGTTCAAACCTTCAATTGGATTTTTCATGGGTTTCATTTGACATAATTTCATTATGGCATTTGATAAAGGTGTTCTTAGTCATTTTTGGATGTTTCATTTTGATGGTTGTTCCATGCAAAGTGTTAAACAAATTTTTGTTTGGAAATGTCTAAAGAATGATTCATCAAAAAATGACTTATGGAACCTAAAGTTGTCGTACGTAAACAAATTATTGGAATTATGCTATGTCCATGGGGAGCCTCAATGTTTAAGGCTTGTTTGTAGCTCTCTTCCCATATATAATTTGCCAAGGCTCGTAAACAATGGGAGTGGCAAGTAAGCCTTGGCATATTATATATATATCATATATCAAGGGACATGTTAATCAATGGATGATATTAAACATAATCAAATTTGAATTATTGGACAATGACCACAAGGTGACAAGGGTTTGCAAGCCTATTTTATGTTTGTTTAGTTCTTTGCTTTGCTCATTTTGCTATGTTGTTGTGCCTTGCATTTTTGTCATTATTATTTTTTTTGAATATTTTAATGTTTGGGTGATTAATGTGTTAGTATTTGTAATAAATGATGAAGGGTGTATCTTGATGAAAAATATTGAAATTTGGTAAAAAACTTGTCATCATACAACAAAAGACCTTGCAAAATATTCTTCCTTATATTTTTTCCTATCCAATTGGCAAACCATAAACCCTTACTACCATGTTTGTAATTGTCAAGATGATGTTTTGTGGTTAGTTCCTCCCAATCTTTCTATTTTGTTTGCTCCCAATGTTTTTTATCGAGATGCAATGTCTTCTTGGATACCACAAATTGACATACATGATCCTTTGGAAAGATATTGCACAATAAAAAATAATGAAGTTTTAGAATATGATGTCAACATTAATGAGAAAAGTTCACCATTTGAAGATTTGTATTATGCCACTTTGAATTCAATAAAATATCTATTTCTATTGTGAATAAGGTGTATACAATGGTGAATAATTTTTTTTTTGATAATTTCTTCATTATTCATAAAATAATAATTCTTAGTCCTATTATTCCATTTGATGGTCTTGAGAAAGATGTTGCCATTATGCATGAAGACATGTTCTTTTTTTATTGATGAGGGTGATTTTAAGGAAGTCAATGCTAGTGGCAAAAATAATAGTTATATTGTTGAATGTTAGTTTAACATTGAACTCTTTAAATGGTCGATTGCTAAAAAACTTCATATTGGAGTTGATCATTGTTGAAACTCTTTTGCAAGAAAGAATTTCACCTTAGTACAACTCTTGTTCAGTTGTTTTGTGCATGCATGGTCATATGGTTCAATGGAAACAAATATAATGCATGTGTGAAATAAGGATAGATGAAGTTCCAATATATTATGCAAAACCATGCTTTCCTTGAAAAGATCAAAATCACCTTGGCAAAAATATGGACCATTTCATCTAGGTTGGAACAAACAAGAAGAGGAAGAAAAAAAACCCTATACCACATGGAAAGATGAAAGAGAATGTCTAGATGGACCAAGACTTGTCCATCAATCATGTAATTACTAGTGTGCAAAAGTGATTTTGCTTCTATTGTTTCTCAAGCTTTGTAATAAGCTTGGCTATACATAGCTATACAAGCTTTTTGATATTGATTTCAATTGTGGTCAAAATGAATATGGTAAGTTTGTTATGTATTCTAATCGCGATTTAAAGAATTAGAAATTTTCCATATTCAATACCAACAAAAATGTTTATGTGATTCAATGATGTGCCATGAGCTTGATGTAATGATGATCTAACTTAACTCATCTGTCATATACCTCCTAAAGTTGAACCTAATGACCTAATGTTGACATCTTTCTTTAAACAACTCAAGGGAGCTTTTAGACTAATGGAAGTATTTGTTTTTTCATTGTTTTAAAAGCTATGTTCTAGAAAAAGAATTAGGGTTCCTTAAATTGTTTCCTTTTTTTGTTGGGAGAATTTGAGGTTTCTTGTTTGCTTCTTATTTCAAGCATTTCTTATTTCAAGCGTGGTATAATAACAACAATGTTGGGATTTAAGTGTTAACAACATGGACAAAAAACATGATATTAAATCTCCTAGCTAGATAACCAACAATGGCCATCATTGACTAAATGATTCAAGCTAGAATTCAAACTCAAGTTGGAGTGGCAATGACAAGGCATAAGAACAAAAGCTTTTATTGTCACCATGATCAAACTCTAGAACTCAAAAAAATGGTGAGCATGAAAAAAAATTGTTGTGGCATTTCACGATGGTATGCACATGATCTATGAAAATGTGTTCCATGACCTTTTTGTTAGTGATGTTGCTTGAGAACTTGCTTGAAATAACACTTTCATACTCCTAGGTATTAATCTTGATGGTAACAATCCTAAAGATAGAAGCTAATCTAGTTGTTGAAAAAGAAGGCATTTTCAATACTTATGCATTGAAGATCAAACATAGCTGTTGTGGCCTGAAATTGTGAAACATGTTGCAAAAACTCTTGAATCTAATAAGGTTCTTACTGTTTTGCCAATAGTTTCACATGAACTTGAAGAGGAATTATGTGGTCTTTTTTATTTCAATATAGTGATGTTTAGAGATTGGCTAGATGGAGCAAAATATATGGGGTGTAACATTGTGAATTTTCACATTACTGAATTTTCACATCACTAGGTACCACAAATGTTGGTATTTCATTCGTTAATTGCATCGATTGCACAATCAACCTATGGTTGGATCCTAAGATTGAAGGACTTGGTAAAGGAGATTACTCATTTTCAAGATGACATCTATTGCAAAATTGTGAGATTATAGTGCAATTATGAGGACATCTATTGATGACCAATGAAAAAATAAAAAAGAATTGTCATTGTATATTTATAGAGCATAACACTACACTCTAGAGGAAAAAAAATCTCTTTACAATTGAACAGTAGAATGAAATCTTGAAAGTTTCTCTGCCGTCCATTTATTGAATAAAACCAAAATTGGAAAAATAAAATAAAATCCCTATGTTACAGAGATGCATTGGCATGTATAGGTGTGATGAAAATTCTGTCCACAAATTTCTGTTGAAGTTGATGATAATTTGTAGTAATTTCCAAATTATCCAAGGTTTAAAATTGGGGGGAAATAAAAAATTAGGGAAAAATAGGGTCCTCATTCTGGGATATTATTTGACCACCTAAAAAGGCTTAATCTGAGTGAAATCCCATTATGTTTTGGAGAGTCCCTCTGGTGATGAATAAATCAATCTCCCCAGTTCAAGAGTGCTTTTGACAATGGTGCATCAAACAAGTATACTATTGTGATGAAACCTAGGCAAACACCAGTCAACAAAGCACCCAGCAAAAGGGGGAAAGAGAAAAGGAAAAAAGTGGGAGAGGACCCAAAGTCTGAGCCGGAAGGACAAAACCCAAAGTGGGTCACCAAGGGGCAAAGGAACAAATCATGTTCCAGAGCCCCACCATATTATTCCTTGCGCCTAATGGTTACCTAACCTAGTGGGAACACTTGGAAACTTGGCAGGAACAACTGACATGGTGGGAACAACAAAATCCAAAAAAATAAAATCTCAACCCCAACCGCCCCAAAGAAAAGATTTTCCCCTCTTTGGTGCATGTTAAATTGTCCCATTGGGGCTGTGTGAAATTTATATTCTATCACAAATTTTGACCTGGGTCCTTCCTAAGTTGGTGCCTATAAACAATAGAGTTCTCTATAAAGTTATGGGATTAGGGGGCGAGAACGCCAAGTTTCGGCATAGTAGGGCATCAAATGTGTAACTGGGAATGAAAATTCTACAAAACTAAATAACTGGGACGCAAACTAGTTTTTCCACTAATTTTGGTGGTAAGCTGAGTTTCACCCTGTCTTTACTTTTTCTTGAGCGCATCTACTGCTGCCACATATGTTTTCAATGGTTTTACCTGCACAATTGCTATAATTACTCTTGAACCTTGTGTATTGAATGCTGAGTTTCAGCATTTAATATAGAGATTTAATTAAATTTCCTTGCTTTGCGGAGACCTCCCAAAGAGGAAATCTATCTATGAAGGATGAAGGAAGGTAGTTTGTTTGTGTGGTAGTTATGAGATCCACCAAACCGGGATGCTTTAGATCCTGTTGTCAGTGTCTTTGGAAAGCTCTGGGTGATAAGGGGTGCATAGGCTTGGTTCCATGGCGTTTGGACTTGCGGTGCAAAAGTTCTTGAATATTGAATGATTTCTTCACTGAAATTTAAAATTCTTGAGTATTGAATGATTGCTTCATTGAAAATTAAATAAAGTTGTAGCTGAAAATTTTAGAGGAATTGGAATGTGCCTTTGGTGTTGATGGAAAGATCTTGATGAGCAGGATCTAATGGAATTTGTTTTGTAAGATTGGGATTCAGAATGCACATTGATTTGTAAGTGATTACTGTCACTGAAAATTCAAATAAATTCCAAAAGACCACGTTTTAAAAGGGAAAACCAGTTGAGGACGTGGTAACACTTGGGCCAAACGGCACAGGACACACTAGTAGGGGGTGATCGAGAGGGTGAAGACAGGGTGACTTTATGGAGAACTCTATTAATATGAATGAAGAAGGAAAAAGTCTCTTTGATATTGGATAGCATTTATGCAAAATGGTGCCACAGAATTGGATTGCAAAAGCGGTTACAGCCCATTCCCTGCGGATCGATTCCATATGACAAGTGGAAGCTGTGATTGCCAAAGCGGTTACTGCCCATTCTCTGCGGATCGATTCCATATGACAAGTGGAAGCGGTTGGTGATCATTATTGTACAAGAGAAAATCTCGTCCTTTTCATTTGAACTAAAGTAGGCAACCTGGCTTTCAAGAAAAAAGTTGCACAAGAGTTGCACAAGAACCCTGCCTGTCTGTACATAACTGGTCACCAACATTGAACTGTTACTTCATTCAAGATAACTGGGGGAAAAAAAAAACACAAATTCAGACCACTAAATCCAGCAACCCCATTGGCCTGAAGAAAATAATCTTCTAGCCTACACATAACCCTATTCTGCTAAACATGGTAAAAAGTGGGTCCCTTTTCAACATTTCCATTGATTTTCACAAACCTATCAAACCCTATTTATGACACATTTAACTGTTAATTCACCTAAGATAATTTAAAAACAAGGCGCTCAAATGTTGTGTTAAAACCCTTTTTGGAAATAACAGTTACACATTATTGATTAGGCTATAAGGGTAGAAAGGTTGGTGAGTGAACACTAAAGAATAAATGAGGTCAAATCCTTACATATTGTTCCTCTGATTTTGAAGTTCAAAGAACATTTTAAACCTTTCACCTAGAGCTTCCAACTTCACAATTTTTTTTTCAATTGATAAAGGAATGGGCAAGATATGGGGCCTTTGCTGAGAGGGGGTTTAGTGTTCAATGATGGACGACTTAAAACAAATTAGGATTTCAATCTTAAGATTGTTGATCATTACATCTTTGTCTTTAGAATACAAAGAAAATTTTAAAAGCCTTAGTTGGTGCACTCATCACATTTTAAATCATTTAAAATATATTATAAATGACAAAAATATGGGGTTGAAACTAGAGAAAGGTCTAGAACTATTTTTAAAAAAAAAATTGAAGCAAACTATCACTCATCCTCTTCTTTTGTTTTGTGTGTTGCTCCTCCAAAAACATTTGTAACCCTCTAGTTTGCAAATCCAATGACACAAAAATTACTCAATTTGGCTAAAGAATTAGGAAAATATTGAAAAGTGTTTGATAATAAATATGCGCTCTCGGTGATGGGTGGTTCTATCTTGCTTCACTCAACATAAGTTAAAAACCAAATTCAAACCACCAAATCCAGCAATTTCATTGTCCATGACATTTTTTCTTCACATCAACACACATGCTTGTTCAACACATGCTTTTGGGATGGGGGCTTAGGCCAAAAATGTTGATGGCTGAATGTGCACTTGGGAAGGCTCATCTTTTTTCCTTGGATGGGGGGGGGGGGGGGGGGGAAAAAAATTTTTTATTTTTTTATTTTCCCCTTACATTTCAAAAGGTCAAATTTCAAAATTTTTCCCAAGGGTTAATTAAATAACA
>Ga0116227_10004957_pt1 | contig 28537 bp, 13 predicted proteins | sample S1TSphgellanicum_FD_89693 | JGI IMG/M metagenome (GOLD analysis project Ga0116227, IMG submission 89693) | Host-associated microbial communities from peat moss isolated from Minnesota, USA - S1T2_Fb - Sphagnum magellanicum MG | ecosystem: Host-associated > Plants > Peat moss > Unclassified...
ATATATATATATATATATATATATATATTTATTTTGCCACTATGCCGTAGGTCAAATTCTTATCAAAAAATTCTTATCAAAAGAGGCATTTGAACCCTCGTGTGTAAATTATGATCTCGTTGTTCTACCAACTAAACTATTTCGACATGTAGTTTGCCATGTTCTTTGAAAAATGAGGGATGGTGAAATTCATATTACATTGAATTTTGTGGTTATTTAAGTTTCATTCCCATTTAAATGTAATGTTATTTTTTATTTAAATAAAATTTACCCCACTAATGACCAAACTTGGGATGTTGATATTATGTTTCCTTCGTTTTATTAAATTCTGAAATATAATAAGAAAATTAACGTGGTCATAATATTTTGGGGCGTTGTTTTCCAATCTTGTGTGTTCTTTTGTGTGTATTTTCTCAAGCATAAAAATTTGATGGATTTTTAAAAATGTATTTTGGACGGCTTTATTAAGTCAAAGATTTCACTTTCGGTGAAGGTGTCAATTGGGCCTTTTGGATTTCAAAAGTTATTGTTTCCATTTTCTTCTTTTTACATATTTTTATTTATTTATACTTTTCATTTCATTTCTTTTCCATCTTCCTAATGCAAAGGAGGACCTATCAAAAGAAGGATGACATATAATGTGCAATTTGCATTAGCAAACTACAAGGTAGAACATTACTACACTATCTAAAACAAACAGGAAAAATATGTTATAAAAAAACTCTTTGAAAAATCTATTGCAAAGAGACAACAAAAAGACAACAAAAATCAAGCACTCAACAAAAAGTGACAAAAATGAAAACAACATCACTCATGAAAACTAATGTGTTACAAATTTGAACAAATAGAAATAAAAATTAATAATACAAGTGACGAGTTACAAATGAAACACAAAACTCAAGATTTGCACAATATTAATAATGCCACAAATGTTCAACACATGTAATAGCCAAAACTCTTCCACTAGAAATGAAATCCCCAAAAATACATGCCAACAACAATCATCCAAGAACATCCTCCTTCAAAACCATTGCAATGATAGATAACACAAAGAATCAACAACATTGTTCCATCATTCAAACAACAAGAAACAACAAAAGCTCAATAATAACAATATATACTCTATATACGACAAATTTTGAGCATGAAAAGATTGGATGACAAGAGGAAAAAGAAAAATCCGAAAAGAAACAAGCAAAACAATGCCATTTAAATAGAGAGAAGTGTAAAAGGGTGTGAAAGCAAAAAAAAAAAAAAGATGAAAAAAAGTAAAAGATGCCAAAAGATGCAAAAATCATCATAAAGATACCAACAAAAATTCGTCATTTCTTTACACACATGAAAGGTCAGAGTATAATCCTTTCCTGATTTTCAACCCCTTTCACTTGGCCTACTAGCATCATGACAAGAGCTTCAAATTTAGAAGGGTCTATACTTAAACCCATCTCCTATACATAAAAATACATGAGTATTATGTCAACAAATCAACTATCATAGTCTTGGGTAGCTTTGGTAGTTCTCTACCGAATAATTAATTTAATCTAGAAATTTTTGTTCAGCAGCTACCCTTTTAATTCTGAAAATTTTGATATATGTGTAACATATGTAATAAAAATTCGTTAGTATTTTAAAGATATTTCATTATGTTAGTGGTCAAATAGATGTAAAATAACCAATTTGGTCAGGCTTGTCCTTGACCAAATTGACTGCCAGCTTGAATATGTTTTTGAAAATTTTAGCAAAGAAAGGCTGAATTTTTTCAGAAAATTTCGACAAAGTTGAAAATAACTTAACTTGTGCCAAAGCTGCCCAAATACTACGATAGTCTCAATCCAAGTATTAATATTTCGACCTTATGTCAATTTGATCATCACTGTAAGTGTGGAGTTCAAGTTAACTAACCTCAATCCAAAGGACTAGGTAGTCAAAATGTCTTGATGTGGAAACCAAAATGAATGAATCCCATAACATGGGAGGTAAGGAAAGTGGGGTAAGGGAGGAAGGCTAGAGGCATATAGCCTAAACACATGACCCACATCACATAAATTCTTCTCATTGGCATCATCACACTTATCTAGGCACAGTTGAATCTTCTTTCCAAGTCCTGCACACATGATTTTTGGTGACAATCTGCTCAAGAACATGATTGTGTGAGTCCCATCTAAATGCATGATACTAGTGTGTGGAATTTTGGAACCACCCAAGCCAAGTAAGCTTACCACCTACCATCTCTATAGACCATAATAGTTTATTAGTTCATTTAGTTGCCAAGGTGCCAACTAATGAACTAAGGGGTGCCTAGAGTAATTATGATGGTCTTGTGCAATGTTTTTCCTTGGATATAGAAAGTTCTCATGAGGTGGGTTTTTTGGTCCTTCCTAGTGAAACAAGACATTCAAAGATGGTGGACCAACACAACAATACCATACCATATCCATTTGACCTTGGGGTTTAAATTTAGCCACACCCACAAGTCCCTTTGTCTCTAGTTCTGCTTGACAATAAATAGAAATGCAATGAAAGTAGGAATCAATTCCTGGGGATTGATTCATTCACTCTAGTAGCCTAGTGCCTTATAACTTGCTTGTGGGTTGAGTTCTTCAACCTCTGACTCACCAGCCAAAAACATTAAAGAGGAAGGGAACAACAAAGCTAGATTCCAGGCAAAACTAGCAGATGGTGTTCAGACACATTGGGGGGCGGGGGGGGGAGGGAGAGGGTTGTAGGCTCCACTCTTTCATCAAAGCAAAAAGCCAAGCCTGACAACAGAACAAAAAAAATTCACCTTGGAATATCTCTGAGACTAGCATGAGGTTCATGGTTTGTTATGGGGAGTGTGAAATGTAAATTTGCTTTGTTTTGGCCTTGTTTTCAACTCAGAATTGCTTGTCACCTCTAGGGTTAAAGAAAGTAGAAAGCTGATCTAAGTAATTCTGGCCCTTTTGTTCTGCTGACTACCCTACTACTACTACTACTACCTTGGCAGCTTCAACACCAATTATAAGATTTTCAGAAATGTTGGAATCCATCCCCCCCCCAATCAAATAACAGAATTTTGTGAAGGAATTTATTGAATCTTCAAGAATATTCTATGTGTCAAAATGAAAAGTTCAAAATTAATTAATTATTCAACAAATTCGTGTTGAAGCTTACACCTTGTGGAGGAATTATTCCTTGTGGTCCTTACTCCTCGTGGGGGTTTCATCTATACCCACAAGGAGTAAGTTAAAAGCACAAGGGAAAGGGCATTACCAAAAGAAGGGCTTGCAAGTACAAGGTGATAGTCAGTCAAGTGCTGCTTGATTTTGTTAATGCCCTTGCCCGCTTTGCTTTATCAAACACAAAGAGCAACCTCACTACTTGCTTTTCCTCAATGGGTATCACCAAAAAATTGTCATCAAGATTTACAAAAGATGGAATACCAGTGGAGTGAGACTTTCCATTTTTGGAAAGCTCTATGGGACTTTACATTTTCTGGCTTTGCAAAAAGGGGCTCTTTAGATACACAAGGAGAAATCAGAGGAGGTCTTTTAGATAATGTTTCATTAGAGCACTTACACTTAACCTCCTCAGTGCCTAGAACACAATGAAATAGACTACAAGAAAGGAGAGAGAGGATGTGAAATATGAAAAACATTACAAAAGGAAAGTTAGGTTGCTAGACAAAAAGCTCTCTGGGTAGTTGTGCAGTCAGAGAGCCTGCAGAGTTTGTTTGTTGTTTGTTGGCTTTGCCTACCAAGGCAAGGATATTGTTGTGTTTAGGTTCATTATAGAATATAGTAGCTTAAGGGATTTTGTTCCCCTGTGCATTCTGTGTGTTTGTTCTGTCCCCTTTGTAATTAAATGGGTTGTTAGTTAATTAAGAGCTTCAAAGGCAATCAAAGCTCAGGAGGGCCTTTCCTTGTAGCCATGTTGCAAGGAGGTGCGGTGTAAGATCAAAGATTGCTTTAGTGTGTGGGTCATGCATGCTCTGGAATCTCAGGGTTGCTTAGTGTACACACACATGATAGCCATAGCCAACAGAGCTTTTGGTGTGTAAACTCTAAGTAGGTGAAGAAGCCATCCAAAGAGAGATTTAGCCACTTCCCCAAAGAAGAGGCATTCATGTTCTTGTTGAATCTTTTTAGGCAACAACAAGCTGTTGGTGATATCCCCAAGTCAGGCCCAATGGTAGAGAACAGGACAAGACTTTCTCACCTGCTCATCACTGGATTTGAACCTCAGACCTTTGTTGTTGGCCTTGCCTACCAAAGGCAAAGGATATTGTGTTTAGATTCATTATAAGAGTATAGTAGCTTAAGGGATTTTTATAGGCCCCTACTAGGTAATAATAATAGGTCTATTTTTATATGAGAATTTTTGAAAGATGATATTTTGGCTTGTGTTGAAACTTGAGATTAGTTATAGAGTTATAATTTCTTGAAGGATTTTGGTTTCTTTTAGAGGTTTTTTTGAAGGTTATATTTTTGCATAGTGAAATATATTTGAGTTTCCATAATTCTTCTTCTTTTGCCTTAAGATACTTTTTAATGTAAATGGCAAGGCCACAGTGTGACACACCCCTTGTTATACCAAGTAGGGAGGACCATACCATTGAGCCATCACCCTTAGTGGCAAAAGTGGATTTGCTTTGGAGGAAAGAAGGTGGAAGTCACAATAACTCTCTACCTGGGCTCTGGCTACCATAGTACATGGGTGAGTTCAGCATAAATTAAATTATTATTTATTTTGTCAAATTTTTTGAATTAAAAAAAAATCTATTGTCAAAAATTCTGAAAACTTAGATTACAGGAATCTGGAATCAAACCTTGGCCTACTACAGACAAGCACATTAGTTTTGAACACACTCATCACAAGGACAAATAAATGTGCATTCACACTCGATGTTAAGGACTCTTGTATTTAAGTCCTCTAACACCAAGCTAGTCATTTAGAACCTAAAGCCATTTACCACTAAGATTTTATGTTAACATTCACTTAATATTAAACAATCACCCATTTGACAATTGGGTACCACTTAAGATGCCACCTAGATTTTCACTTAACACTGACTTAACATTAAGTGTGAATGCAGCTTAAGAGAACTATTAAGTTGAGTAAGAATCTAATATATAAATTTCTTTATATACCAAAACAAATCCAAAATACAAAAATCACATGATGAAACTTGAATTTTAAATTTTAATTAATTAATTAATTAATTATTCGGCACTTGAGTGCTGAACCTGTCCAGGTACTACTATGGTATGCACATACACACACTTTATTTGTTTATTTATTGCTTTCTTTCTGAAATATTTGGCAGGAGGCCATTTGGGATGAAGATCAATCATGCTTGGATTGCAGTCCGGACAAGGTATCATTCTTTCTTCATTCGTGATGGCTACAAAAAATTAAAAGCCTCTGAATGGGGTTTTTTCTTTCCTTTACCACCATGTTGGGACCATGATAATTTCTGACTTTCTTCACCACTACAACAACTACAGAGGGGTGTATGTAAGTAAATAATTTTTGAAAATAAATTTCTTCCATCCAGTCAGGCTTCCCATTTCAACATATCTTCTCTACGACTCATGTTCGACACTAATTAATTCCTAAGAGGGCCAACTGAAAAGGAGAAAGAAAAAGAGCATTTATCCAAATTCAAGAAAATCTAAACTGGTTTAAAACACAAGAAAACTTTGAAAATTAGTAATGAACTTTGCAAACTTAGAATGTATTGTTAAAATTCTGAAATATTCAGATTGAGGTTATTGGATCCTTTTTTTTGGGGAGTCCAAAAAAAGTTATTCCAGCAAGATTTGCCAAAATGGCATAGAGAATTTTAAAAGGAAAAAGATTTTCAGATCACACATGTATGAAAAGCAATATGATATTATTTTGGGCATTAAGGAAGAAAGAAGAAGATGACAAAACCTTCTCTGGATCACAAACACTCACTTTGGTGGATCACACGAGCTTTTCAAAAGAATCAAAAAAGAAAGAAAGAGAGAGATAGAGAGAGAGAGAAAACTTCTTTACAGGCAATTTGTACATTATTTACTTGTCAGGTGATTTTTAACACTTAGTATATATGCCTGCAAATTCTTGACATTTATTGCTCAGGGGGTTTTGGCTCAGTAGTATAGCCCATGTCTGGGACTTCCAGGACTTCTAAACAAGTTTGTGGGTTCAAACCCAGCCACCCACTAGTGTGTGAATTGTGTGGAGCTTGAAAAACCCTGTCAGGTCTCTCTGCCACTGAGCTTGACTTTGGGGGTGACAATGGATGGATGGCTGGCTATTCTATGGATATTCTTGACAATTTGCTGGGCATCTGTTACACACAGAAAAACATATAGCCAACTAAAAGGGGTTGTAAGAAGAAGACCCCAGAGTCCAGCTTTTTTTAGGGTTTAGGGAACCTGGACTCCAGATGGATCTTCCCCATGGATGGGTATGACTTTAAGTGTCCCCACTGCAAGAAAATAAAAATACCCAATACCAACAGCCAGCCCAAGACACAAAAAAAAATATTAACTCACAACTCTCACACAACTCTGTAGGAGAATGATGATTCAGACTATCACCTGAGACCACTTCATCATTGGGGGGCCCTAGGGTTTAGGACATGATGGGCTTCTATCGTTTGGAGATCAGGGTCAAGTTAGCAATCTGTTCAGGCTATGAGTGAATATATATGTGTGTGTGTGTTTTCCTCTATCATGTGGGTTTCGAGTGAAACCCATTTTTGTTTCTGGTGGTAATAATAAAGCTCACAAGTTTTTTGACGAATGAATAGGACCACTGAGTTGCATAATGTTTGGAATTTTTTTACAAATGGTTTGAATGGCATTAATCCCTAAGAGCCTAAGTCCATTTTACAACTATTTTACTTCTATTTGAGCCTTAGTTTAAAATGTGGTTTAATTGATTCATCCATGAATTGAATTGTTAGATTCAAAGTTTACAAGTTCATAGTTTTTAGATATAAATTTCACCCAAAATCAAACAAAGGATGATGAGATAGCAAAGATTGAACTCATACAAGATTAGGCAAGTGCTATCAAAGGTTGGATTTGAATCTTTATCGTCAAAAAAAAGTTTTGACATGAATTAATGCTTGCATTGTAATATGGCATTCACAATAACTAGATTAGTAACTCATCCAAAAAAAATTCAAGCCAAAGTGCAATTCTTTAATTAAAAATGAAGTTTTGCAAGTTTTGAAATGAGAATGTGAAGATCCTTGAAAACCAAGGACAAATTCAAAAGGATCTCTTGCTAAAACTCATGGGCTAACTCTCAAACGACCTTTCAAAGTTAATCTAGTTAGGCTAGGAAGGTGGATTGGGATGGGCTTTGTCCCTTGGGCAATCCTTCTTTCACATGTGGGAAAGTAGTTGCATTGGGTTTTCTTGACAAACCTTTACTTAAATCTAGTTGGCTATGAGTAAAAATGTTGGAACTTAATATCTAATGCACATGATTCAAGAATAATTGTAATAGATATTAAGATGCCCATGAAAATAAAAGGAGGGAATGAAACTCAAATTACCACTAAATTTAGTGGTAATTTGAGTTTCATTTTTGTCTAATAAAAATTATTTTTGTATTTTAAAAAAAAATCATACCCACCTTATGACTAAACATTGGGTATTAATATTGTGTTTCCTTTACTTTATGAATATTACTTTTGTATCAACATCACACGTGAAGTAATATGTAATGGTTTTAACTAAAAACCATTCTCTTTTGTAGAACCTATGTGCATTTAGAAGAATTATCCCTTCTTAGGGTGGGTTTTACATGAAATAACAAATAATCAAATAACTCATCTACTTTACATATTCCAAGGTTTTAACTTCCAATAGGTAAGAAAGTAGCCACAATTGAGTGTACCACTGTAATGTGTAATGTTTGCAAAAAATTGAAATTTTGTTTAGGTGGGGTGTTGAAAAATGTGGGCACAATTCTACAATTTTTAGTATGCACCTTTTACTAACTTATGGCATTTAATAATTTAAACTTCAAGTGTACAATAGACCAAATTGACGAGAAATTGTAAATGGTGTAGGCAATAAGTTTTTTGGGGGGGTGCTTGGTATTTTATACCTTTTAAATGTTTTATTCACCAAGAAAGGTGAAGTTTTGATAAAATAAGTGCATGCATTAGGTCTCTAAGGTAATGCATCTAAATTACTTTAAGGATTGAACCAATGAAACATTCATGTTATTTCATGTAAAACCCACCTTAAGAAGGGATAATTCATACATTAAAATACATGGTTTGGCTTGCTTTGTTTTAAGCAAATATTCACCTTGGTGATCATCAACTCTTGTTTTCATTTTTGGAACTTGTGTAGTTAGAAAAATAATTAAATGATTTGATACATGTGGTGAAATTTGAAAATTAGATTGAAATATTTGTTCATTGCTTCCATTATAATCAAAATGCCTTTGGTAAATTCAATTAAATAATAAAAAGTTCATGGTGGCGATGATGCATTTTGTTTTATCTATATGAGGTTGGTTATAAATGCCCCATCTATATTATTTTAGCTATGGAAACTAATTGTATCTAGAAAAATTAATGACAATATTGTTAAATTGATGTTTAGGACTACCTATGAATTGGTCTTATTACTAACATTAGCCACCTTCAAAACTTACTTAAAGTGAAAACATTGGTCTAAAAAATAACTTCATAGTTTAAACATATTAGCCCCAACCATGTGACCACGTGTCATAAGCAACTTAGTATGGAAAGTTATCAACTATGAAGAACTTTTATGCATACATAACAACAACTAGTTGTAAATGATGGTTCAAATGATTACACATTTTGTTCTTCAAGAAGGAAATTGAACTAAAACAATGTTCATCTTTAACTTAACCAAGAACATGAACCATGGGAATATGTACTAACTTTAAGTATTCAAGAAAATATATTGAAACAATAATTATGATGCACGGTTGAATTTCCATATATGTATGATAGGATTGACAATGAATGGATTAACCTTGTTAATTATAAGGGCCATTATTTTAGCCATGGCCTAAACAACATTAGAATTATCAATTTGAAATTGTCATATTAAGCATTTAATTTCCATCCAAAATGAGGGTACAAACCATAGGAGTATAATTGTCATCTTTAGGTTGCCCACATGGATGCGAGGCGAAGTAAAATATTTTCAGGACTTTCAAATGTCAAGGAAAATGTCAATTGATAGGTGCAAGATAGGGTGGCACATTTTTTGTGTCACAATGGACTTTACATAAAATGTACTTCATTCAAATGTCACAAATGTATCGTAAAATCATCAATATGGCGAAAAATTAATCGATTAAGGTTATCAACTTGAATAAAAATATGTACATAATGATGAAATTGAATAAATATACACCAAACATATAGTCATATACTTTTGAAATAGAATCATGGACTATGATTTATAATTTACATGAAATTCAAATGCATTTTTCAATATCATTTCATTTGAAGATGTCTTATAAGGACTCAATATGTGATACATGTAAGAAAACCAAACATAACTTCACAAAAATCTAAATTGACAAATAACTACAAACTTTTAAATGACTAAATTTAAACCTCATTTCCAAAAGTCCCTATTTTAATCACTTTTGATGGGATTGAAGTTTCTTTCCTTAAAATTTATGCCAAAGAACTATCTAGTGGGGCTCTTATTCATTTGAAAATTGTTACTGCATTAATCATTACATAATTTGCATTTAACATTGGGTTTTTTTAATTCCGTTTTAGTGCTAAAATATGTATTTTTGGGAATGTTGCATATGCTAAAAATGAACCATCCTATTTCATAATCACCCCATTTTTACATATGCCTTTAGCCAATATTTAAAATGATTAACCCCATGGCATCCATTACTAAATGTTCAAAAACATTTAACTCCACAATTAATCTTTTAGGAGTTTTTGCCATGACCCTAATATAACACACATCATTGATAAACAAATACATGTGTTTACATCATAAAACACATAACACAAAAACTCCAATAGGAAAATGTAGACCTTTGGCATAGACCATAGACCACAAACATTCACTAGATTAGTCCAAAAAATGCACATTTTTCCTTATAAACCACATACCATAAACATTCACCTTGTAAAGTAGGCAAAATTAGAGTTTTACAGTATGGCACAAAACATAAACATTTACCCCATTAATCACCAAATTGAAGGTTTTTGGGCAAATGCATAGTTAAGTGGCTCATTTTTGGCAAAAAAGAATCCCTAAAAATCTTTTTTTTGGGTGTCGAATTAGCATAATTGGGGGACTACGGGGTTGGTTAATTAGCTAATTAAATTCATATGAGAATATACCCACTTAAACATCTTTTTGACATACATTTTACAAGGGAGAAAATCATTAATCCAACAAAAAATGACCCATGTAGATACTTTTGAAAATAAGGTCCAAATTTTGGTCATTTAAAAGTCCATAACTATATTTTGATTCAAGCTTTTGTAATGAAGTTTTCAAATCTTGTTTATTTTTCTTTCATCTATCAATATTAATTCCCTATAAGATATATTTTCAAAAAATGATATTTAGTGTGTATGAGAAGTGCAAAATGGTCAAGATAGTCCATATATTTTCATTTCAAAAGTCCATACTACATAATGGGTGCACATTTTTTGTGCACCAAAAAAAAATAAAAATAAAATCATATATATATAAAAGTTGAGAATCTTAAACCAAATCCCAATTGTGCATATAAATGGTTTTCCAACATGTTAATTCACTACACCTTGTAAAAGATTGCAATGGGACACCAAAAGTGAACCATTGTAGCTTGCATTCACCCTTTTCCATATACCACAATACACAAGCATTAACCCCATCGAACCCATTAATTTACACAAAAACATAAACCCATATTGGGTCCATCAAATTGAAAACTTTGCCATAAACCACAAAACACAAACATTTGTTCCATTAGTTTAACAAATTGAAAGTTATGCCATTTATATTATAAAAAATGTCACAATTTTAACTTTGGATTCAAGATTAAAGTTTGGGAACAAGAGAGGATATGGGTTAGGAAAGTGTCATGGGATTCAAGCACACTCCCACAAATGTGTGAAAGTATGAAAAAATGAATCTTCCAAGTGTAAATAAATTTGGAAATAATAGTCCAACAAAAGTCCTAAATTTTTAAGACAAAAATGCAAATAATAAAAAAGGTCCAAATTGATATTTAAATACACCATTGGAAGGGTTTTCAAAATGGGATCACATTCTCTATTTGAAGTTGTAAACTAGTAGTTATGCCAAAAGAAAGGTTGAATGTTGCAACCCTAGCCTTGGGTTCACAACCAAAGTAAGGGATGGCAAAGGTGCGAGCCAAGAGTGAAGCTTGGGAATCACATTTCATGGTCGTGGGAGTGTAGGAAAGTGTGAGGAAATGAACCCCCACACTCCCAAGTAAGCTCCCACTTTGAAAGTTGGAGTCCCAAATTTTCAGAGGGCAATTGTAGGGGCCAAAATTCATTGGATTGAAGAGTTATTTATATCATTGGAAAGTTCTTGGAATGTAGACGTCTAAAATGGGCTTGCATGACCCATTTGAATATTTAAAACATAAGTTATGGCCAAAAGAAGGGCTAGGAATCAAATTGCTAATTTGATTTCCAACCACTAAAAGTTGGGAATCGCCCTAATTTCCTTGTGTGTAGGTGGCGTTCCAGATACCGTTGGAAAGCTCTCAATGAGGGTTACAACTTTTCTTTAGACCTCACTTCAATCAAAGGTTTGCACATAAAGTTATGTGCCTCCAAAGTTGTAGGAGTCCTAATTTCAAGAATTTCGAAACTCTAACTTGGGAGTCCCAAGACAAAATGACATTTTAGTGCTAGCCCCATGGCTAGACACAAAGATTATTATAAGGAGCAAGGTGGTGGTTTCCCCTGAGTTCGGGTCGTGGTGAATCTTGTGAGTCCATGTTTGCCCGTGGCTTGTTTGTGCACTAAAAATGCTCCGACTACACACTAACCAACTTGTTGTTTGGTTTGTGCAGGTTCGTGTGAGTAATTGAATCGTTTGTCACTCTACGTAGTCCCCATTTCGGAGCTCCAACACACCCTTTTACCTCAAAAATGTTGCGAGCCAGGGAGTGTGCCTCAACTCTTTATCCTTACATTGTTTTCACTTTAAACTCACATTTGAGTCTATCAAAAAACGTGGGAGTGTGTCATTGAAAGTTTAATTAACAATTAGACTCCCAACCACTAAAACCTAAGAAAAATGGTCAAATGACTTCCAAATTGAGCATGTAATAACCCTTTAAAAAGATATTTTCAAGTTCTTATTACTTTTTTGAATATATTTAAACAAAACTCATATGCTAAAATTATGAACCTGCAAAGTTACAATACTCATAACTTGGGAATTTTTGTGACTCTCAATTGGGAATTCTAAAAAGTTTAGCAATTTTGATGTAACCTAAACCATTAATCATAAAATATATTACAAAGAAGATAATGGAACCTTCTCCAAAGGGTCCAAACAATGTTAATGAAATGAATTTAAGTTGCCCATGATTAAGTCTTAACAACATTTGGTTTCAACTTGTGTTAACCAACTTATTGTTTAGTTTGTACATGTTTAACTTGTCCATGAACTTGCACTAGCACCGTCATCTTAATCCCATCCCAAAGGTCTTACACAACCCTTTAACCCCTAAAGTGCATAAAACTGAGGAACGCACCTTATATTACATTTTGTTACAAATTGAAAACTAACAAGGTATATATTTATCCACAATACCATTTGACAAACATACAACACATCAAAAGTTCACAAACACTCACCGTGTTATTAATCAATATGAAAGCTTTATGGGTTAATCATTAAGATATAAACATAAATTAAATGTTTTGACAAATAAAAAAACAACACATAACCTGCATTATGTCCAAAAAATTGTGTGTGTAGATACACCATAAAAACAAAACACGCATTTGAATAAGCAATCAATTTGAAGGTTTAACCATAGACCTTAATACATAAACACAAGACATATTGGTGCACCAAATTCAAGGGTCTACCATAAACCACAAATACACGCACATAACATTAGGTCCAACAAATTGAGTGTTTTAGAGACCACAAAAACAAAATAGTCATTTGAATAAACAATCAATTTGAAGGTTTTACCATAGACCCTTGTACTTAAACATAATCTCAATTGGCAAACAAATGCTTTCATTTGCCATAAACCACATAAACACAAACTTTGACTTTCATCAACAACAAAAAATGCAATAAAGAAAAATGACATAATTCAAAGGGAGTAGTAGCTTGAACTTATATTTGCACTTTGTTTTCATGAATTAAAAAATGTGTGCAAATGCTACATGTGTGACAAGAAACATACCTCCCATCTCTAAGTAAATTGTGCCCTAATGAGCCCATGTCTTCACATCATTTAAAACAAAGGCAAAATGTTCAATATATTCCACATTGTAGTCAATCACCCACTTCAAGTGAATATGCTAATGATCACCTTGTAGCAACCCATGAAAGGATCAAAATCATCACCTTGAAAAGAAAAATTGTTGTCATAACAAAAAATATATAATTGACCTTGGCATACCTTCACCCCAACTATGAAGTCATGAATGAAAATGTTTACCTTTGAAGCAAATTTCAAAAGGGATTTCATGGTCTCCATTGAACTTAGGTTGAAATAGAATCAATTTGCATCATTATAAGTATAGGTTTGGGTGCAATCATAATATAAGTAATAAAAAAAATGGTAGATCCTAATGAAAACTATCAAATTGTATAAATATGTTTATGCATTGTTAATTATGAAAATCATGGTGATCATGGGAAGTCAAATTGGAATCATGATAATCAATTCGGAGTAAGTTATGAATTTCCAATATCTCCTCATTAAAATATTTTACTAGTCAATGCCAAGCTAACATGATGTCTTTACCATCTCAATAGGGGTACCATCCAACTTCAATTTTCCTTTAAAATAAATTTATTTTAATTTTAATTTATGATTTTAATACGATAGTTTTGCAAAGGACTAAATTAAGGACTTCCTTAATAAAAAAATGTTTGTAAGAAAATTGAAATGATATTAACCTACTATTCACACTATAAAAAAAAGTAAAAATGTTAAATTGATTTTTTTAGAAATTCAAAATATGTTTCAAAATTTTTAAATTTCAAAAGTTTCTTACCACATGTAAATGTGGTGTAATATACATGACAAATAAAACAAAGTTGTAGTTTATAATTAAAAAATTAGACTTTAAAATAATTAACATTATACTACGTGATTTGAAATTATGATAATTTTCAAAACAAAATGGTAGATTTACACACTTTTGAAAAACAATGTTTTATATTTTAACAGTGATTAAAACATGACATGTGATGCATCAAGGCAACTTCAAGCATATTTAATATCACGTTGCAAAAAAAATCATTCAAAATTTCCTTTCCATAAAATAATTATATATATATTCCAAAATGGCCATGTAATCTTTACATTTAATAATGCAAGTGGCTCCTTTGAGTGTGATTTGACCCACTTGTATTCGACCATGATCTTATAAAGACATTCCAACACATTCATCCATCAAGTTTTAACATTTCAAAATAAATTATTCCACAAGTTGGTATCTATAAGTTGAGCTAGTTTTTGAAACTCCAAATGTTTTTTGTGACAAGTGATTGAAATGTTTAACATGAATGCTTCAATCCAAGAAATGATGGTAAAATGAAACAATAATCAAATTACAAGGTTAGTCTTATGTGCAACACAACGAACACCCATGGAAAAAGGTGTTTGAAATTATGTAGTATACTTAGTGACTTTTGTTTTGCCCCTTAAACACAATAACCCCATTTGCATCAAAACACAACAAGTTTTTTGAAATATCCTCCTTAGTTATCCCCCCATTTTTCAAATATGCATTCATGATGACTTTAATGAGGTTCTTAAAGTTTGAACCATCCACAATATTGTCAACATGTACATAACAAAATGGGTGCCTTCCTTCAAGATTTAACCATTTGTGCATGCATAAAAATCCAAGACCAACTGTCAATTGTTTTAACTTCATCACAAAAGAAAGTTACAAACTAAACACATTAGATGACGTTTATAATGGCATTCTAAACTTGAATGTATATGTATTCAACAATGTTCAAATTAATGAATCATACCATTGTCACCAAAAAGAGAGAGGGATCAAACCACAAACAAACCCTTTTAAGGAGATCTCACTCTGACAGAGCGAAGAAGAGACATACACACTTCAAAGAAACATCACAACAATCTCCAGAGAAATAGATTCACATAATAGATTTATTGTAGTGGAAAGAAAAGTCCTTCCGAAGCCTCTGCAGACTCGGCTTCCACACAAAATCGCAAGGACCCAAGCAGATGGTTCGGATCTCATACAGATCCTCGGCCACACTATCTTCCTATAACTATAGAGAGTTCATCAGTCCGCTAACAACTGCTCAGATACAATCGACCTGAGTCCTACCAAATTCAGGAGCTAGCCATTCGCTAGTCACTAACGCAGCGGAAAAAAAAACAGCAACCAGCTATCTTCTAAGCTCCTAGCATCTTCACTTCAGCCAACCTCCCCACTATATCCTGGCTTGATCTCCTCTTCTCCCAAAACTTGATCTCGCGCTCCATTGGAGCACTCCTCCTCATTCAATTCTTAGCATCGGCGCCGTCATGCATCCAAACCGCATCAAATCATAAAAGCTAGCACCTCCCTTGCCATAATTCCATGCCGTCCTCCTCCAGTGTGGTGAGCATCCATGATCACACCAGAGTAGCCGCCATGCATGGTTGTAGTAATGAGACATAATGCGCAGCCAACTTAACAGATGGTGCAAAGATCAGGATCGAAATCATTGTAGCTCCAAATGTTCGGTCACCCCATGTCCGGTTACACCATGATTGCATTGTTAGAAATACTATTTGTTTTTAATCCCCACGGTTGATTAATGTGTTAAACAATCATAAAAAAAGATGAATAATATTCACATCCTTATGGTAGTTAGGTTAGGTTGGATAGTGGTGGCTAGGGTTTACAAATGGAGGTCACATCAGGGTTTGATGACGGCTATTAGGGTTACATGATGACTAGGTTAGGGTTAAGTGGCGACTACTTTAAGGTTAGGAAATAGTATGTATTTTAGTGATTTTGAGTAGTCTTTCATTATTTTTTATCAAGTTTTTGAATGCACCTAAAGACTTTGAAAGTTGGATTTAGTTTGCTACAAGTTATAGTTTCATGATTGTAGTTTGTGACATCTTTAACTCATGTGATTTATTTCCTTGTCATTTTAATATAATTGCATTTAAAATATAAAAAAACTTTGGTGTTTCAAATCTTGCTTGTTTTTTAGTTGTTTCCAACATGCATGTTAGGATTATTGGGAACATTGAGTTAACAAACAAATTATTAATAAAAAATATCATGTATTTTAACAAAAGGAAAATATGTGTAAACACATGATATTACAAGGTCTTCATTAAAAAGATTCCTTGATTTCCCTCTTGTAAGTGTGTGTTCGCTTGAACTAGATTTAATGAAAACCTTTTAAACATACCACATGTTTTTCAAATGTGCACAATCCGTTATAATTTGTCTTTTTAGTGTTTCAATTTTAGTGTTTGATTTTTTGGGGTTTTGTACTTTAAGGTTAAGGTTTAAAGTTTTAATTTAGGGTTTGGTTTTTTTATTCTAAATTTTACAGTTTTTCTTAGGATTTAGCAATTGCAATTTCTTGGTTTAACATTTAGAATTTCACTTTAAGGTTTATTTTGAAAGGTTGATATATAACATATGTAAGGGCTGATTTTTGGATTTAAGAGGTTAATTCTAAGGTTTGGATTTTTAAGATATGGTTTAATTTTCAATTTTTAGGGTTACAAGTCAAGGTGTTGGGGTTAAAGTGATGATTTATACCTATGTAAAATATGGAAGCTAAAACATCAAAGATTTATAGTTAAGATTAAAAGGCACAACCATGGAATAAGATTAATGATCAAAACAATATTGAAGATGTTATGGGTTCATTTTTTTGTGTTGTAAATAAAATGGTCAAATCGAAAAATTAATCCAAATAGCTAGGTTTAGATGTAGGGTAGGTTAAAACCTAGGTTGTATATGAAGACTCCCATGTGGACTATATAAGGAAAAGGTATTTCTTCTATTCCTCTTGTTTTCATTTGAAGCTTTGATAGATGTTTTCTTCCAACTCTTAAAATGGTTCTTCAAACAAAGACGATTTCATATCATCCTCAAGTGGTGAGGATATTTTATAAAATATGGACTAAAACAACTTTATCATTTTTCAAATGATCACAATAGTGGCTTCCAATTCCAAATACTTATTCATTTCACTTCAAATAGAAGAAGGGGTGAACCAATCTATGGACCTAATCATTGGTGTTCATGATGTTTTGGGTATTATGTGAATCACATTAACATTATTCAAGACTTTGACAAACTTTACGTTGGAAAAATTTGATGAATTACATTCTTGAATAATCCCAACCATTATAGCCCATGTTAAATCCACAAATGAATATCATGTTTCATATTTATTTTCAATTTTAAGCTAGGTTTTATTTTTTATGTTTAGGGTTAAGGTTAGGATATGATTTTTAATGTAAGGTTTTAAATTTTTTAATTTGAACATTATGCTTTCAAGTTTGATTTTTAATGTTTACGATTCAAGTTCATGTTTTCATGTTTGATTTGTTATTAATTATAATATTTGTTAAGGTTTTTAGGTTGATTTTTAAGGTTTAGATATAGGGTTTAACGTTTTTGGCTAGGGCTAAAGTTTAAATTGGGTAAATTATGGTTTAATGTTTAGATTTTAAAGTTGGATTTTTTAAGGTTTAGTGTTTAGGTTTTAAGGTTAAGGTTTTCAAGTTGATTTTTAGGATTTAAATATATGGATTCATGTTTTAAGGTTAAGGTTAATGTTAAATTGGGCTTTTTAAGGTTTAAGTTTGTAGGGTCCATTTTTTTAGGGGGGTTTTTTTAAGGGTTTTTTTAGGGTTATTATTATTATTATTATTATTATCAGGTTTTTAGGTTCACTTTTGGGGTTCAGAGATAATGTTTAATGCTAAAGGGTTATGCTTTTAAAGTAACGATTTAAGTTAGGGTTTAAATTGGTTTTTCTAGGATTTAAATATAAGTTTGATCGCTCAAGCTTTGGGTTTAGGTTTTTGGGGTTAGGGTTTAGGTTTTAAACTTTAAGGTTAGAGTTTTTGTGTGTAAATTTTTATTTATGGGCCTAATTTTTGTTGCTTAGGGTTAGAGTTAAGGTTTTCAAGTCTAAATTTTAAGGTTTAAGTCCAATATTTTTTTGGTTTAATGTTAGGGTTTAAGTTTAGGTTTAAAAAATAAGGTTAAAGTTAAAAATTTCAGGTCCATTTTGGGGTGAAGTTTAGGTTTTTCTAGTTTGATTTTTTGATTTGCATTGTCATGGTTGAAATTTTAATTATATTAAACAAGCCATCAAAGTTGATGCCTAAACAACATTTGTTCAACTTTATTCTCTACATGAAGCATGATAACATCATAATAAGACCATGAAATCAACAACTTAGTTATTATCACAAAAAAGGTTATTGGGGGAAAAATGAATAAAAACAATGAAAATACACTTTTGAAAATGCATTTCCTTGACAAAATTAAGATTGGAAATGGAAGGTTGGAAGCTAGTTACCTTCTAATCCTTGGATGATACCTTTTTCATGGAAAATACATCACCAATTTGTTGCCTTCATCCTTCGTAATTGTTGTTTTCTTATTGGTTTCCTTCTTATTGCAACTACCTTCATATTATAATTATGTTCATGTTGTAGCTACATTCCTCCTACAATTACCTTTTTTTTGTAGTCACCATCTAATGACTAATTTCTAACAAGCATTTTAAGAAATGTAAGATGAAAAATTATATATTGTTCCTCATCACACATGATTATCCTTTATCCTCTTAGATTTTTTCATTGTATCTTAATTTTTTCTACATCTTATAGTTAGTGAACATTACCTGATCTTGTTGAAACTAAACTATTTTAGTGGCTTCATCTCATAATAAGTAAAGGATGGTAAATATGAACCTACCACTTTTAAATAGATAGTTATTATGAAACCTTTTTAATTAGTTAAACTAAAATATTTATGCATTAATAAAGTTTTAATTGGAATTTTGTCAAAATTTAAATTACGATTATTTTCCTTTCAAGGTAAATCATTGACAATATCCTCATCAAGTAACATTTCCATTCCATAATGAACCTTTGATTATTTTATTTTATGATAATAATTATTGTTAATTAATAGTAAGTATGTATGACATTTTCATGTGAAATTGGTTGAAACTTACATTGTGTGACGATGTATTGTTCATTGCATCAACATCATCATGCATTTATGGATGTAATTTGATAGCCCATATTTGAAAAAAAAGTTACCTTGGCTACACATTTACAAGAATTGTTAGGTTGTATTGAGTTCATTAAAGGCACATTGATTGAATCCATAATCTTTAACAAATGAAACACATTGTACATTGTTTAATGGGTAGAAAAATATATATGCAATTAACAACATGGTCATTTTAAACCATCATAGATTGTTCATTTGCATGGACATTAGGTATTTTAACTCCTATCACAATGTGAACATCTTATGACATTTCCAATATTTATAAACATTGGCATCAACATGAAGATGAATACTTTAAATACCTCTTGGGAAATTCAAGTTATATGGGTGAAATATGTTTTTTGTGCACAAGGTAAAACATTGGGAACTAGCACCATATGTCAACCATCTTGTAATGTGAACTTACAACAAGATGCTTGAAGGTTTTAACATGCAAGTAAAGTGGGGCATATGTGGGTTGAAGAGAAAATGGAGGTGTTTCATGAAAAGGTTTGATTCAACAAAATCATAATATTCATATTTGGTCCAAGCCACATCTCTTTTGACTAACTTCATGCAATATAGAAGATGTATGAGGTCATTGGTGATGAAAATGTTCACATGACTACACATGGTTGGGCTAGGGATTTCTAGCTATAGGTGCAAAAAAGTTTTAACCCCTATTTTAAATTCTTCCTCTATGATAACAACCAGTTCTTTAATTACCTTCAAGTAGTTAATCTTCACCATTCCAACTAGGAAGGTGAGATTGGATTTTGGAGGTTTTGGAAAAACAAGGCTCACCATTGTTACCATATTTATAATTAATTTTGTAACATTTTTGCATTTTTCATTGACTTTTCATCATCACTTTCAAATGGTGTAAAATCCAAAATAAAGTTTAAAGATAGATTAGGGTTAGATGCAAAACCTACAAGTTCCTAAGAACTAAATGATGGGGTTGATGGATTAGGGATAGGTGCCCCATCAATCCTTGATGTCTTTTTAAGATTTTATTTGTTGTGGGTTCATTTGTGGCCTTTAAGCACATTAACACTTGATCACATTGTTTTCCAAACCTTCTTGATTTGAAGTTCTTATTTTTAATTCTTTCAAGGTGTTGCATAGGTGGTTTTTCAAGGTTTATTCCACAAAAATTGAATTGGCATAAACTACCAAATAATTGATGTAAACTTGTTTCCACACAATAGTGGGTATAAACTAAGTCATGTGCTTCTTACCCATGTTGTGGTTCACAAAATGTAAGTTGTAGGAAACTTGATGGTGTTAGACTATATAAATTCCATAATTTGCCTTGGTACCTTTTTTCTCCTAGGGGTTTTGATTTTGTGCAAGGCAACAATTTTAAATTATGGTCTCTAATATATATATTTCCAACATTGTGTTTGCCCAACATTTGGTCCTCCTTATAAGCATGCACACAAGACAAAAGGACTATTCACATTCAAATTAAAACCACGATCATTAGCTTAAAATTGATAGACATATCCAAAACCAAACAAGATGCCACCAAAATAGTCATTAGATTTCAATGAAAGAAATAGTCACTAGATTTCAATGACAAAAAATAGTCACTAGATTTCAATGACAAGATGTAGTCATTAGATTTCAAACCAAAATTGTCTATAGAAAATTTAATTTCATTTTAATCATTAAACATAGTCATAAGGAATAGTTAGTAGATTCTTATCATTGGAAATATTTATTACATTTTAATCAAAAATAATCATTGGAAATATTTACTAGATTTTAATAAAAAATAATCATTGGAAATAATTGAATTGACACTAGTATAATCACCATATTTTAATCACTTGAAGCAATTATTATATTTCAAACATTCAAAAAATCATTTAATTTCAAACCCACATAGTCCTTGGAAATAATCACAAGAAACAATTTGAATAATTGAATTTTTACCATAATAGACCAATAGTGGGCAAAAGCATGGTTAGGTGTCTCAAAAGTGGCATTTGAAAGTCCATAATCTAAAACTAACAGATTTTTTTCAGTTTTAACAATTATCAAACCATAAATCCTATAATTGTCCTTAAACATGTGATTGATAAAAAAATCCATGCAGAAGATTAAAAAATTTAATGTGAAATGAACTCCCAAGGATAAAATTTATAACAATCATGACATTTAAATTATATATATAAAGTTTCAATGCACTTCACAAATCAATTCTTCATTTGATCATGCTTAATTTTTTAATTTTTATTTTGACCTACTTTAATGTTTATTTTGAGTCCACATTTTTCATTTTCTCTATGTGATAGGTGTAGTGTTGTCATTTCAAAAGTCCATTATGAATCCATAATCTTCTTAGAATTCATCCAATTTTTTATGATGATTCCCATCAAAGTCTACATGACAACATGAATAATTAAAAATTTGATAATGTTAATTTTGATATGGTTTTAAAATTTACATTTGTATGTAATCCAAAATAATTACAAGTGTAATAGTCCAAATAGTCCCCCTATTCATGCTTTCACCCTAGTAGACCTAATGACCATCTACAATTCCAAATTAAGGGTTTGTTTCATTACTACACAAATGAAGATCAACAACATCAAAGTTTAAATAATGAAAATTTCATTAGAATTTAAAGGAAGATGACTAATAATAAGCATAATATGGCACAATGAAAACCGTCGAGGCAATGATCATTAACAACATGGGCTAAACAAGGATTATTTCACCGAAATATGGAAAAATAACACCAATAGTAGTGGTTGATGCATGATCAAGATCACCAAACCCATCATCATTACTTATATTTGAATGTTTAGTGATTGTTTCATTAAAATTTAAAAGAAAGCGATTGATAGTAGGCTTAATATGGCATAATGAAAACCACCAAAACTATGATCATCTACAACATAATCAAGGGCTAAATAGGGACTATTTCATTAGAACCTAGAAGAAGATCACCAACAATAGTGGCTAATGTGTAATTAAGATCACCAAGACCATGATGACCATTTGAATTTCAAGGTTTAACAATTGTTTCATTAAAATCCAAAGGAAGAGCACCAAAATTATGAGCTAATGCATAATGTACACCACCAAGACCATGATAAGGATTATTTCATAATTTAGACCACCATGATCAAGGATTGCTTCACTAAAACTTAAAGGAAAATCACCAATAATAGTTGCTATTACATAATCAAGACTATGATCACCAACTACATTGTGCATAAATAAATATTGTTTCTTGAATTGCAAACCATAAGGAGGAGGTTTATAATTCATCAAATATCCATACAATTATGTTGTTTTAGATGTTGTAGACTTAAAATTTTAAGTTTTCAGGTGTATATGAATATCCATACACATAAGAACCAACATAATTTTCAACACAAGCATAGATAGAAACCATACACCTTTGATTCTTATTCATGTGAATACCCATAGACATCAAATATAACTTAATTATTAAATTTCTTGAACTACACACCATACCATTTGGTTTTGAATGTTATGAGTAGCCATAAACATCACATGAGCCAACAATTTAACTACAATAAAAACATAGCTACATATTATATGCCTTAGATTTTAATTCGTGTAAATATCCATATTCATCAAAATGAACACAATTATACTTTTTTTTGAATTGTAGACCTTAAAAACTAGGATGTGGAGTCATGAATACCCATACACAACAAAGCCAATAGAAACTTCAATATTCTTGAGCTAAAAAAAATAAAAAATGGTTTCAAGTTTACTTCAAACCCAACCCATGTCCAATCATAGCCAACCCAAATTTCACCTTTATTGAGTTTCCACCTAATTACAACTCGGTTTTGAGGTTCACTTTAAACCCATAATCATCATAACCAACCTAATTGAATATTTTCATGAGTTGCAAACTTGATTTTAAATTTCAAGTTCAATTAATTACCCATAAGACCAAATTGGATCAAAAGAACAACATATATACAATATGGTTGTATTCAAAATAAAAATCTCAAATGTTCGAATCATCTAGGAAACAAAGTTTTAAACAATTCATTTCAAATTGCAACTGTTGTTTCAAAGACTGCCTTGAAGGCCCTTGTTGGGCAATTTTGTGGCGGTAGAAGATGTGATGTTTCACAATGTTTAAGGTATGCCATTCAAAGGATTCACAACTTTATGCCAAACATGGTTTATTTGATAGAAGTGCCACATCATAAACAAGTTTATAGGCAATTTTGGTAGGATATGTTCAATCATGAATGCATTAGTGAGATAAAGGAATATACATTTAAGGTATTCAACATGTATTCATTTGGGGTGTTGATGTAAAGCTTTGGACAAGAAAATTTTGTTATAACTCTTCTTCAAAATGCTTGAAGTCAAGCTTTTCAAAGTTGCACTTGAGTTTTAAAAAACCTTATTTTGTGTCATAGACTTCCAATGCAAATAATTTTTGTTGCGTGTATCTTTTTTTCCCTTTAAACCTTTAAACTTTTAAGGTTGTGCCTTAAACTCAAAGGTTGTTTGAAAGCATGAAAAAAAATAAAATTAGAATTCATATGTAACAAATAAAAGTTGAAGAATGTTTTTAAGATGAAACTTATGCTTGCATAAGAATTTTATTAAACATGAAATGTGGGCTTCTTTGAGTGGCAGAAAGATAGGAATCTTGGCATGAATTGTATTCATGTTGAGTTTGGGAGGATATTTGAATTTGGGGCATGTTTGACCCTTTGTAAAAATATTGTGCCATTTCTTTGATCCCATCCCACTAATTACACAAACATGAGCTTTAAGTGTTGTGTTTCCTAGACTTTACATATCACTTTATTAAATGAGTGTTTTTTTTACTTTCCAAAAAGGCACTTAAAATTTGCTAAACAAAAGGTTTGAATGTATAGTGACAATAATGCACCAAGTGCAACTAATGTTTTTTTGTGTGGAAATGCTTCAATACAAAATAAAAAACCCAAATTTGTAAGTCTTGAATGAGTTTATATGATATATTTTAATTGTATTGTCAATAATTATGGAACAATTTGAGAATACTCCAAAGAATACATTGAATATTCAATAACTTTGTAATGTTACCTATGCTTTTCATATTTAATTTTATTTCTAAGTGATTAAAAATGCCTTGAAAACAACATAATCCCAAACAATTGTTATATCCTACACCTTTGCATATGTTTTTCTATCATGAGTATTTTAGTCATTGTAAAAATCTTGTAATTAATCCTAGTCTATCACATCATTCCAATTAAACAATGCATGTCTCTTTTAAGTAGATAGATAGATAGTTTGACATTTTTTCCATTTGAAGATCTTGAAGGGTGTGTTTTGCTCTTCAAGAAGATGTGGATTGTTACACAAATATGTAACGAGCTATTGTGTGCATTTAACTTGCATGTACATAAAAATATACATTTAAAATCATGAAAATTAATATTAGAACTTCTTTGGGCCCTCTTTATATTAATATTTTTTACAAAAATATGAAGATGATCACAAATTATGTTATTTTTTATCACATTGATTTATAGTGCATTACATTGATGGAGGTTCTCATGATCCAAGGGTTAAGTTTAGTGGCGGATAAACATGTGTTCAATAATTGAAGTTTCATGAAATCCAAGATTCATAATTGGTTGATATTTATCCTTTAGTTTTGTGTGTCTACATGTTTGCAAAAACCTTTTTTTACACTACAAAAATTTCCTAACAATAATAGAGTGAAAAATTGGTTAGTTAGAGTTCACCATTTACCTTGCATGCTTAAATCTTTATCCACAAGTCCCCAAGGGCTTGTATTTGCTAAATATTTTTTGATGTTGTGTGGTTCTACATGGGTATGTAGGCATGAAACATTTATTAAATTGATATGCAATAATGTTTAAGTGTTTTCTTCCACATAAAGGAAGAAATTTAGTTACTTTATGTTTTTAAATTTTGATTCCATGTGAGCTCTTGGATATTAATTTTTGGTACACAAAAGGATGGAGTTCCTTGCCATTTATTTCCATGATTTCCACTGATTTGGTCCCTCCCCTTGATAAAATCCTACCATTTTGACTTGTAGGTGGACATGATGCTACAATTGGTAGAGTCTTTTAGGATTGGTGTTCAATGTGTTCACAATTTGCAACCTGTTGGCGGACACACATGAAACAAAAATTTCACTATTGTTTGTTTATTTAAAAATAATAATTATTGAAAATTAAACATTGGTTGACAAAATATTCTATTGTTGCACCTCGTACATCATTGAAAATGTTCACAATGAAAAAATGACATGTTATGAAATAATACACAACCAAAAAAAATCAGGTCATATTTTTTTTATAATGATTTAAATTTATTTGCAAAATATGCAACCCATTCTTGTCCAAGGTGAGAAATGACAAAGCTTCTCAAAATGAATATAGAAATCTTTGAGTATCATCCAAATAGGAAGGCAAGTTAGAAGTCAAAGGGAGGCACTCGTAAAATTCCAATATTCATTTCCTACTTTGAATTTGGGCTTCAAGTGAGTCCTCAATATTCATCACAAAATATAAAAGATCAAATTAGTGATAGTTATACCACAACAAATATTCAAAATAAGACAATAACATAATGACTTCAAATGCTTACATGAAATACAATTTTTTGCTACTTATGATCGTTTGGAAATTTGTCACTCTAAATGTCCCAAGGAATCCTAGAACTTAATAACATAGTTTTGGATATCACGTCAAAATTGTGTATAATTTTATAGCATATGAGAGCTATTACTGAAAATATAAAATAATAAGATTACATGCCCCAATTTGTTACATTTATTGTGAAATTGTGATTTAAAAATAGTTTGAGCTAAGCATGGGAAGTTACAAGCCAATTAAAACAAATATCATTTTTGTTTTGATCCACTTTTTAAGCTTCTTGAACTCTCCTTACATGTTTTTTTCCCCTAGCTATCCTTATTATTCCAAATGATACACGTGTTATAAACTAATTTAATGTGGCTTCTCATGCATACAAATACTTATTAACAATGGGTTCAAGTGCACAACATGGTCTTAGATTAATCTTTTTACAATAGTTCTTGACCTTGATGTGCTCTACTTGTACACCCTTAAATGACAGTAGGGTTTTGGATTTGTTTGGTTGCATATCCTTCTCTTATTCTCTTTTTAATGGAGCTTTTCAAATACATGTTAAACATGTAAAACCCATTATTGCTTCAAGTACTTAAGAGATAAATAAACATGATTCTCATTTTGCCCAAGTAAAAAAAAATCTTTCCTAATGTGCCAAGTCTTGTCCCCTATGGGTGGTAGGGCCCTAACAAAGACACCCATGTTGTTCATTGGGATGCTTTTGCTTTGCAATCTTCAAGAAGTTGGATTACATGTCCTCATAACCTAACACATGTGCTTGGTATGTTTTTTATTGTCCATATTTCCTTGAACTTGAAGACATGTCCATATTATCTAATAAAAAGATGCTCACATCTATATATTAAAATAGGTGTATGCTTTGGTTTGAGCACATCATATCTATAAGGTGCTCACGATATTGCTAGAAAGACCTTTGCAAGGTGGTGTGCACATTTGTCATTTTGTGATTTTTGAACTATGCTCTCTCTCTATAGAGCTTAAAAGTTATTGAATTTAGAATGATATTTTTCTAAAAAAATAATGAAAATTAATGTTGCAAGGTTGAAGTAATTTTGAATTATTCATAGAGCTTGAAAGTTACTGAATTAAGAATTATTTTTTCTAAAAAAATAATGAAAATAAATTTAGGAAGGTTGAAATAATTTTGAATTATTCATAGAGCTTGAAAGTTATTCAATTTAGAATGATTAAAAAAAAAAAAAGGAATAAAAACTAATGTAGCAAGGTTGAACTGTTTTTGAACTATTTTTGAATTATTCACAGAGGTTGAAACTTATTCAATTTATAATTTAAAAAAAAAAACAAAAATTAATGTAGTATGGTTTAATAAGATTTCTGAAGTTAAGCTCACTTTGAAAATAATAGTATTGGGATGAGTGTCCCTACAAGAGGAAAAAATTAACAATTTTTTCTTCAATGGTACCCGACACATTTCTGGTGGTTCCTGGCGGGTATCATGGAAAAAAAAAAAAGAGTATTTTTTGGCTCTCTATTAGAACCAAACATAAAAATCTGGCCATTTTCATTACTATATATTTTTAGGATTTTGGCGATTGGACACCCCAAAAATCCCTTCATTTTCACACTTTAAATAATTTTTTTTCACTTTACGCCAAAATGAATCCTTGGGTACAAACCAATTGCTTTTCCTTCCAAAATGGTGCCATGTAGGTTTAGCCTTGATTTGCCACTTCTAGGTCTTGGACCCTCATCAAATGGCCACGTGTCCAATATATCGCTCTTAAGCAATAGGATTGCTCTATTTCATGGGACCCTAGACCCTGGAGACCCCTCATCTAAAGTGGCCCTAAGTGACTCTAATAACACTAGTAGCTTAGCTAAAAACAATGAGCTCACATGCAAACCGGCCCTAATTAAGGTCCGTCTCATGAGTCCTTAATCAGAATCACTTTCTTTGAAGCCACAAAAGGCTGAATTAATTAGATTTCAAAAAATTGCAAAGTTTTAAATACGTCCATCAAAAGCCATATAATTAAGGGTTACCAGCACACCATAATAATAATGATTATTAATTAATTCCTTTAGGCCACAGGTTTTAATTACACTTGAACCTTCTCACGTACCTACCTATGTATCTACCTACCCATACCTACCTAAATACCCATATCTACCTACCCACCCACGAGGGGATGTGTGACCTACCCTCCCAACCAAAGCCCCACCCCCCCCCCCCCCCCCCCCCCCCACCCAACAAACACCCAACAAAAAAATTAAAAAAATTTTCACCAAAAAAAAAAAAAAAAAAAAACACTGAGTCTTCAAAGCTTACATAAAGACACAAACAAACAAACAAGTACATTTTATTTTGACAAGGAAAAATATTTTTATTTGAAATTGGCTTGTCACTAGTGTTGGGGGGGGGGGGGGGGGGGGGGTTGTTGGGGGGGGTGGG
>Ga0116227_10004958_pt1 | contig 28522 bp, 22 predicted proteins | sample S1TSphgellanicum_FD_89693 | JGI IMG/M metagenome (GOLD analysis project Ga0116227, IMG submission 89693) | Host-associated microbial communities from peat moss isolated from Minnesota, USA - S1T2_Fb - Sphagnum magellanicum MG | ecosystem: Host-associated > Plants > Peat moss > Unclassified...
AACGAAATCATTGCTTTTTACAACCATATTTTTTAAAAAAAGATGATTTTTTCTTAAAAATTTTCCTTGTTTTTTTTTTTTTTTTTCCCAACTACATGTGTTCAAAGTCACCACCTCACAAATCTATTGGTCAAGAATTGAATAGTGATTGCTGTGAGTCAAATTGTGACCCATCATCATAAAGTGACATCTTGATTTTTCTTCTTGGGGTCATGTTCTCAGAGTTCGTAACTCTGATTAACTATACATATTTTCAACCCAATTGCAGCTCTCCAATGGAAAGCACTCATCAATGCAGCAAGAAACAAAGGCCTTATGTCAATGGCTTTCCATGGCTTTCCATTAGCCTCTGATCAACAGCTCAAGAAACAAGGCCTTATATCAGTGACTTTCCATTCGCCCGTGATCAACAGCACATTCTGATCACATCAGCTTAACCCCTAGATGTCCCCTAAGGACCAATTAGGTCCCCTTTTTAGTGTTTTTTTTTTTGGGTCTTTTCCTAATGTTTAGGGGTTAATGGAAAGAGACCCTTGGAGGTTCAAAGTCATGTGAAAACTTAGAGGTCCAAAGTCAATTTTGCAATGTTAAAGGTTATATACTTCATCCAAACTATCACATATAGACCATTTTACATGCCCTAAGCAACAACTGTCCTAAACCCTAAACCCAACGAATTGCGCAAGAAAGGCCATTTGTGAAATGAAGCTGTCATTTGTGAAAGACACATCACAAGAAAGACCTCACATGAAATCATGTGAATCTATAATCACTTTTCAAAAAAAATTGTTTCAATACCAATACATTTCAAAGTTTAATTGAAAACTTTTTGAACTCAAATATATAAAGCACATCATGTACATGTAGCAATTAGAAGCTCTAATTGCATCACATTATTCAGGTTTCAAGAAGCATAGGAATGTCAAACAAACTTATTACTTGAATATAATAAACTAACAAAATATTATTCATCACCTTTTACCTGTTTTTTTTTTTTGTGCAATATGGCTAATGCAAGAAATCTAATTACCCAAAAAACTATGATAATTTGGTGCCAATTGCCAATGTCTACTTACATATCTATCTTCAAACATGTGTATAGGATGAAGTTCAAAGTTCAATATTGTTACAAACACTCATGATATTTGCTAGGATGCATTAATTCGTGATTTTTTCCAAATTGCAAATGTACCCTTATGTACAATGTGTTATTTCAAAAGATCACCAAAATTTTGAAAAAGTTAATGGCTTGTCTTCTTCATAATCCTATAGAACTCCTCTTCATTGATTTCACCATCACCTATCGGAAAATGAACAACTTTGGTAAAAAATTAAGTGGAAAAGTGAATATTGTAACAACCATATCCAGCTTCATCACATGAACAAAATATTGTCTTTTTATATCAATAAATTGGCAACAATTTGGCACCATTTATTATTTTAATGAATTTGGAGTCTAACCCACCTTTCTATCAACAATCTCAATCTTTATTTTTCTTATTTATTAGCAATGAAGCAAGAAAGCATTATCATAGCTTTTGTTTCTTCGATTGATTTTTTCATTTGAAAAACAAAACAATAGGTGACTTCCTTTTTTCTTTTCTTTCTTTGATTTGTTTGCTTAACTTGATTTGTGCATTACCCATTCTTCATCTTTCAAAAATATTTCAAAACTTATCCCATTCTCTAAAAATGAATGTAATCATATGTAAGTTGAACAAAACATATGCATAAAAAACAATTGAAAATTTGTATTTATTATGTAACCATGATGTTTGAATCAATGGAAGTAATTTTACCATCACGGTCAGCTTCATCAATCATTTCTTGTAATTCTTCATATGTCATGTTCTCACCAAGCTCTTTTGCAACCCACTTAAGATTCTTGAATGATATTTTACCCTACATAAATTGTGGAATTTTTAAAATAATTAAATAGTACAAATAACATCTATTGTGTAAAATTGTATATTTTTGTAAAGTATCATGTTACTAATTGGTGATATAATTGCTCATGTTTGACAAAATATATATTTTATGTGAGATTAATAGTAGTGGAATGATAATCCAACTTTTTATATACATATATTCTTTACAATATATTGTAAAACATACAATTTCATCATCATCAAATAAACGAAATGCTTTCATGATCTCTTCTTTAGAATCATGTTCTTCCATCTTGGTTGTCATCATTTGCAAGAACTCTTCAAAATCAATAGTCCCACTACCATCTTTGTCAATGTCTACAATCATTTTCTTGATTTCCTATTGCCAACACATTGCAATGTTAAACTCTTGAAGGAAAGGATTTGGATATTAAGATTTTTAATATTGATACTAAACCTCAATTTTGATCTACAACATTTTGGGTTTTACTTCAATTTACAAAAATAACCAACAAAGTTCTATGATATATAGGTAGATCAAGTTATAATAAAGTTTATAAGTCATGGAACAAAAACTTGCCATGAAGCAAAAACTTCCAATCCATTAAACTTGATGAGTTTTCAAAACAAAATTGTAAAAAATATCTCAAAAACTTAATTTGACACCAAGGATCAAATGATTGTGATTTGTTTATTGGGTGTTAGGGACTTAAAACCAATTGTTTTGGGTCCACTAACCTCCTTTTTTGGTTCAAAACCAAGGGCCTTGCCATGAATTGCCATAATATTTTATATGAAAAATCATGACAAAAAAACCTAGGAAAACACATAAACAAGAATGAAACAAAAAAAATGCAGATTAAAATATTTTAATGTATTTAATATTTATGTACACACATAAAGATGGTAGGTATCCTACCTCATTGCTACTTTGAGTTTCTTTGCATCAATTGTACCTGAAACCCAAAAAACATTTATGATTAATGTCACAACATTAATCACTTATTTACAAAACTTCAATAACTTGAAAATATAGAATTTTCAAAAATACTTCAACAAGTACATCACAAAATGGAGACCTTATTACTACCCAAATACTTGCATTTGATGGCTACACATTATGATGTGATTTTTATCTTTAACAATTGTGATGTTGAGGTTCAAAAAATCAATCCAACATGACTTCAAGAAAGTAGATATTCATATAACATTTCCAAAGGTACATATTACAAAGACCAAAAATACCATAAAACCCATTAATTAGTTGTAGAGATTACAATATTGGATCGATTACCATACCCATCTGCATCAAAGAGGTCAAAAGTTTCACAAATCTCTTGTTTTTGTTCTTCTGACAAGCCTTGTGAACGGCTCTTGTTCTTGTCTCGTCGTGTGGGCCCAACTCCCTTGCGAAAACTCTACCTTCGCCATTCAAGAAGGAAAAAATCAAAGTTTGAATCAAAAAATTAATTAAATTCTAATTTTAAATCACTTTGTTATTAAAGCTCTAATTCAAAAAAAATTACGATTGAAGCTCCCATCTTTTTCTTGACTTTATCAAAGTGTCACACTTAAAATGAAAATGGTCACAAGTGCAACTCCCATCTACATGGCAAAAATTTGTGAATGTTCACCATGGTTGATGTTGAACTTCCCAAAGGTTGTCAATATGAAGTCACAACCCCACTAGACACCTTGGTAGATGGTTTTCTGAAAATGGAAAAGGAAAATCCTTTCAAACTCAAATCCCCATCCAAAATTTTGATATCCACAAAAAATCCCTTTTGAAAATATTCAATCACAACTTGCATGCAACCAAATTGATCAAAACAACAATCTCCCACCCAAAACCCAAGTAAAAACAAATATGATAATCAAAGATTTTTTTTATGGTGTATAAAACACACCTATGTTATTCATCACTTTGATAGAATTTAACACCTTTTTAAAAGACAAAAGACACAATAGCTTCAATCCAACATTATAGTTCAATTATCAAGAACACACACCTATGAAGAACAAGTGAGACATATTGTTTATGTCACAATTGTTTCTATTAATATGGGAGTTGAAAGGAAAGAAAATTGGTTGTAACAATTTGCAAAAATGCAAAGAAGAGTGCTTCAAGAATTGAAGGAGTGGTTATGGGTGGGTTGATTAGGACCATTGGATAAAAAGTACTTTATATGATCCCAACCATTGGAATATTGTGATGACTAGGTATATGTCTATTTGAATTAGTTAAGTAATTGATTCAAGTGCATTAGGGTAGTTGATAGTAAAATAGAACATAGAATTTCAAATGACAAAGGAAATTGCCAACAACTTGAGAAGGATACAACATTTATCACTATGTATTACATGACTTTCAATTGGATGACAAGAGTATAATAAAAACTAAGGGTATGTGGGGGCTTGGCAAAACAAGTGTAGGTAAAAGAGATGTCTTTCCCTAAACTAAAAAACTTGAAATTCCCTTTGTTATTTCAAAAATTACCTTGCCAAACATCATTTCCTACTCCAAGTTGGCACAAGAGGTTTTGTGTAATATCGTCTTTGGGGTGGAAGGGGGGGGGTTGGGGAAGGGGAATGTTGACCATCAATTTTAATCAATCACAACCATACACCATGTATTCTTCAAAAGCCTTAAGAAAAGGTTTTAACTCCACTAACAATAATGAATTGGTTTGCATATATAGTTTGGATGAGATACAATCATTTTATGATAGAAAAAGTCAATAATATCAAAAAATGTGTACATGATACAATGCTTGTAAAAGGCATTAAAGATTAAAAAGATTGTTCATGATTGGCTAGGAACTATAATGTTTGCCCATGTGGTTGCAATTTGATAATGCTTTATATTATTTCATTTATCATGTTTATGGATGGGGATTGGAAACAACTAACACAATGTGTTGCATGTCATAAATGTTGGCCCAAATAGAGGGTATGGGTGGAGCTATTCTTAAAAGTTAAATATGTTAAAATTGGTACATTCATCAATTTATGATAATCTTATGTACGCAACTTCACATTACTTAACCAAATGTGTTGAAAGACAAACATCAATGTAGCCCCCTTTGAATGTCTGATTTTATCAATCAAGTTATGTTAAAAGCATGCAATAATTCATTTTTTCAACATAGATATCATAATACATGGGTAATTTTGGCATTTGTGTGTTGAATAAAATTAATAAAATTAAAATTTTATAATTTAGCACTTGAATCTATAATTTGAAAATTTCAACAAATAAGGAATACAATTAATAAAACCATAGTTTTCATAATGTTTTTGTTGTCCTTGTGGTTAAATGGTTCACATTTGTTATTATTTAGCAAGACATGTTCAATGTTTGAATCTAGTTGCCTTTAAATGCTACTATAAAACTTTGATTGGATCTTTGAAAATTTTGGTTAAAAGTGATTTGTTTTTTAAAATTTTGGTCAAAGCTCCCTAGGTTCTATGGTGATCTATTCACCAAATCCACAAATTCATGCATTGAATGCCTACCTATATTTATCAAGTAATAGTTATGTGATTGGCATTAATGGCTATCAATGTGACCATGTATATTATTTGCATTGAATTCCTTTGTTCATAATTTTTTGTGAAAGTGATTTGAAACAAAAAAAAGGCAATGGAGATGGTGATGGAACATATTTGGAGACAAGTAAAGGAGGTTTGGAGGCATGAAAGAGGGCATGGGGCTTCTTCATGGCAATTAAGATAGATTAAAGTTGAAAAAAAAAAAAAAGGAAGAGAGGAAAGAGTAGGAACCTAAAAGTTTTATTTGTGTGTGTGTGTGTGTGTGTGTGTGATTTTTTGAGTAAAAAAGAAAATAGGAAAGAAGAACATGCATTTGTAAATAGTTCTCCCATAATTTTAAAGTTTGATTTGTGTGGTTTTGAAGAGGAAAAGGGAAAAGGAATATGTGGAAAACATGTTTTCTGAGTTGTAAATAATTTTTCATGGGTTTGGATATTCTTAGAAGGACGAAACATTCTTGTCTTTTGAGGTTTTTCTTGGTCAAAAGAAGCTATTGGGGAAAAGGAAATTTTGATTTTTAGGGTTGTAAAGCTTGATGTTAAAGGTTGAAAAAAATTGTTAGTATTTTTTGTAGATGAACTTGATAATCAAATTTTGATTACCAAATTTTAGTACCAAAAACCAACTATTAAATTAAATGACTATCGAAAAAAAACTATTGAAAATAACTACCAGAAATCTTTTACTTATTTTTAATACCAAATTTTAATGATGAAATGAAAACTACTGGTTAGGATTTCTAAATTGTAGATAATATATTTTTCTAATTTAAAAAAGATTATAATTTTTTTGTTATTCTCAATGAAATCATTGTTTTAAACTTGGAATTTGATAGTTATTTGGATATACTTGAGTTGGGCTTGGGTATGTTCAATAAAACTTGTGGTTTATGGTGTATTTTATCTCGAAGCACTACAAGTTATTTCTTTATTTGTTTAAAGATTTTTTTGCACTACAAAATTTTGGATTCGTTTTCTTTCAAATTTGTATTTGTTTTGCAGCTTGAAAGTTTGGAGGTTCATTTGCTTTCATAGGTGTGTGCTCTATAACTCTATAACCGATGGACAGGGACAACATGGTTATTTTTTACAATGGTGAACAAGAGAAGCTAGAAGATATTACTAAAATGATAAAACTAGAAACTAAAATCAATCTACTATTAAAAATTGGTGGAAAAACCTTGTCAAAAAAAGTACATTAGAAGAAATTTTGTCCATTCCAACAATATGGTTATGACTATAAATGCTACTAGTGTCCAAATCAACTATTTTTACAAGTACAATTGGGTTAATCTTACGTGTCATTTTAGTCGTAAATGTGTGTAATCATATATGCAACTATTGTAGTCACATATGCGACTATAGTGTTGACATAATCGAATGAAGTCGCAAATGTGACTATAATTTGTGACTATTACATGTTTGGATGGAAAAGTAAAATGAAAGTGCACATTTTCATCCAATATTGTGAATGGATCCTTGGATGGATGAAAACCTAGTTGTTTTTGCAATTGGTCATAGTTGTTTTGGCAATGAAAGCCAATAATTTTTCCATTTACAATATTTTGATGACTGAAACATATGTGGAATCTTTGGAATTACAATATTTGTTTGATAATCAATTTGTGTCTAAATATTTATTGGTATTTTGTTTTGTTTATTGATATTGACAATACAAATTATTATATTTTTATTAAATATATTTGAGTTATGATTTATTTATAAATATTATATATGATGATTATTTAATTTTGTACTATACATTTAAATTAAATTTTATTGGTAAAATACAACTCATTATAATCATAATCAAATATGATAAATTTTTAATCAAATAGAGGTTTAAGATTTCCAAGAAATATATCATTTATTTGATCATAAGACTTTTACCATAATTTTAAATAAAATTTATATATTATATTTGTAAAAGTATAAAACTTAAAATTCCATCAAATTCATTAATTATCTAACATTACTAAATGTGATTTATATTAAAATTTAAAATAAAAATATATATACATCATAAATATTATAACTAACATTTAGGAAAAAAATTATTTTTTGAAATGTGATAGATATATTATCCATTTATAAAAATTATATGTGAATTACTTTATATTATAATATATTATAATCACATTGTATAGATTTTTTGTATGAAATGAAGGATTAATATGTGGGTGATAAATTATTTATTTATTTACTATTAAATATTAATCATAAAATATTTTTCATTTATAAATTATGTGCTTGAAAAAAAATTCTAGCAAATCATCATCAAAATGTAATCAATTTAACAAAATTCAAAAAAAATTATTCAAATTAATGTACATTTTTGGAAGAAAAATACATTTAATTGTGTATCTCATCAAAAGTACTTTAAGAATTAATTTTTTTTTTTTCCATTTGGACAAATATCAATAAAATATGAAATATTGAAATTGATGTTTATGCAGTATTTAAAATCAAGTATGGTTTAAATAGAATGCATTCCAATATATTTGCACATCAAGTGGGGTGGTTGATGGCAAAGGAATTCCATCCTTGGAGTCTAAGGATCAAACTTCATAAATTACATAGTTGTGGTCAATGATGGTACGTTGACTATGTACCCTACATAATTAGGTTACTTAACCTAGGTGCCTACCTAGGCCCGCCTAAGTACCTAGATTAGGTGGCTTACCTAGTTACTTAAATTAGATTTATCGCCTAACTTAAGTAGTGATACATGTCAACAATTCATAGGTTGAAAATTTATGAAATTACCAATAGTATGAATTATTATATTTTATTATTTATATACATATAAATAAATTTCTTAATATATGTGATTTAAAATATATTAAATCATTTGAATTTAATTATTTAAAAAATGTTGCCCAATATTTTATGTAGTCGTATTTATAGTTGCATAGTCCTACGACTAGTCAATGGATGAAAAATCCATGCAGTTACAACTAATATGTGACTATAAGGGTGATTGTACATGCCACATGGAGTTTTGTGCAACTACTTGTCTTTTGTCACTTGTCCAAAATGAACACAAGGTTTGTAGTTGCATGTGTTCGTTACAACTAAAATTTTGTCCTTTACAACTAAAATTGTAGTCATTTATTTCCAAATTTCTTCTAGTGGTATAACTACATCACAACCAAAACTTTTCAAGAACATGTTTGAAAGAATATTTTTTTCAACTCTAAAAATAATTGGAGGAAATATGACAATTTCAAAACAAATAAACTTCCAATTGTGGACCTAATGGTTTTTCATTAAAAATGAGTTTCACATATGTGGATTGTGGACATGATTTTCTTAAGAGCCATGGTATTTAGTACCTACTATGGCCCCAAATACCTCTCATACAAAAAAATTATTACCTTACCCCATCTACACTTTTAGTATTGACCGTGATTCTCATGTCAAAATCTTAAAGATTTTTTTTCAATCTAATGGGGAGAAGAATAATTTTGATATAATGAATATTTTTTGTTTCACTTTAAAAGATGAAATTTTTAAATAGGGATAAAATTTTATGTAATATCACATAGGTTGCAATTTTGAAAAGTTGGAAACAACTTTCTACAAAAGATATAAGAATATTCAAATTAATGAATAGGTCGGCATGGCATCCAAGGTGGTCAAAAACTTCAAATGAAAAAGCAAAAAAATATTATGAGTGCATATTTGAGCTTGCCAACTTCCTTCAACATAATGCAAACAATAATTTTTTACTATTTTTTAAAAAGTTGGATTATTGCCTTATTTGAAGGTTTTCGCAACAAGAATGAAGAATGACACTTTGTTTCACCACAAGGAAGTTATTATTACATGTGAAGAGAGCATGGGTGATGTTAATGATTACCCAAAATTACTTGAACCTCGAGCAAAATTTGAAAAATCAACTAAGTCTAAAAGGGCAAACGTCATTTGCAATCACTATCACAAACCAAAGGCATACCAAAGAAAGGTGCCACTAGAACCTTGATAATCCCAACAATAAGTTGAAGGAGGAGAAGGATGTTTTAGTGAATTAAGTTTTAACAAACACTGTTTTAGCACAACAAACCAAGGGAACCACAAATTAGTCTACTAAACAAGGCAATTGGAACCACTAAGGACTTAAGGAAGAAATTAAGGTTACCTACCCCTATACTAGTTACTTCTACTTTCATGATGCAAATTAGATGCATACCAAATTAGTTGGGTTGATTAAAGACCTTAAAACTCACATTCATGATTTTTTTACATTGTTACTTTTACAATTACAAAAAAAATGTATTGGATGATAACTATTTGATGTTATTTGAATGCCTTTGATTGTGTAATGTTAAGGTCACCCATGATGGGGATAACAATATGATCATTGAAGGCAATGGGATTGTGTAGACAATAACAATAACTAGATGCTTTGGAGAATAATACCAAATGCCCGAAAGTTTTTATTATGAATGTTGCTGAAGTCACACGAGGAGGAGGATTTCTTAGTGAAAGCAAAACTAGATTTATTCATAATTGGGACCATCACATTACCATAATCAAAAAAATTAATTGCCATAATAACTAGCATGAAATTGAATAATGATGATATCACTTATGAATTTCCTTGCATCCCATGTGAAATTCTGGTAGATGCAACTCTTGCTAGAATCAAGGTACATGAATTGAAGATTTCCAAATGGACACTATTGGAAAAGGTCTAGGTTACAACCTCAATATTGAAACAAACCCACAATATGGTGAAAGTTAATACAAATTTGGATTAAAAAAATGTAACTATGACTACATGTGTAAAAAAAGTATCCCTCATTAACACACTTTACCATGCTTTCACCCTTTTGGATTAAAAAATGTTCCTTCTACATATTAGCAAATAGTTAATATGATTTTTTGAAAGTATCTTAAAGTGTTATGCAGCCATTTTTGGATGATTTTAACATGTTCAATGATTAAAAAATTCATATTGACAAATTTTGGTTGTGTTTTGACAAGTGCTGAAAATTTAATATTAACCTAAGTCCCAATAAATGCATGTTTATAGTTTATTCAAGGATAATCCTAAAATATATTATATCCAATGGAGGGAAGCAATTGAATCGTAAGAAGATTTCCACCATTGTCAACATGCCACCTCCAAAGATTCCCAAGGACATACAAGTTTTCAACAATGTCACCCAATTCTACCATTGTTTTATTTGGGATTTTGCTTTCATCAAGGCCCCAATTAGCAAGTTGTTGATGAAGGTTGAGGCATTTCATTAGACCCCCTAATGTCAAGCAACACATAATACTATCAAAAAGAGGTGCATGGATGTTCCAAGGTGGGACCTAAAATTCGATGTACACACAAATGTCTTTAATATGGTAGTGAAAGTTTTTTTAAAAAACAATTTGACTTTTTAAGGCAATTATGGACTATGCAAAATAGTCCATCTTTTATGAAAAATACCCATTAGAAAAATGAAAAAATCTAAAACAAAAACTTATCGAGATAAAAAAATAGTTTGTAATCCAATATTTAAAAAAATTGGATGATATTTTGGTTTGTCTTAAATTTTGTTGAATTATTCTTCAAGCATTGCAACTAATGAGTCATAAAAAGATTTATTTTAATTATAAAATGGTTAATATTCATGGAACTATATTAGTTTAAAATCCTACTAGAAAATGTGATCAACCAATTACGTATATACCCCATCTTTTCAATAGTGTAAAGACTAACTACACCATTACCGAAAAGGAGGCTTTAGTTATGGTTTATGCCTTGCATAGATTTAGACATTAGTTGTTAGGCAACTAGTTTGGTTTTTTTGTGGATCATATGATTTTTTGATAATATATAAACCTAAATGGTTTCATTTAGTGGTAGATGTTATGTTCATATTACTAGCTATTATTTTAAAAAATTAAATCCCATGTCAAATTTTAAATGCCCCTTTGTTTTTCATACAACCTATCTAACTACAAGAAATTAAATATTATTTCATTGTTGGAAATATTCTAATACAATTTTCTTAGGAATAGAAAAAGAAATTGGCCTTAAAAGCCCTACCATTTATAATGGTTCTTGAGGATAACTATAAAAATAGGGGCATTGTCAATTGTTAAAAATATATGTGCATATACACAAATTCCAATTATTTTACAAGAAAAGTTAGGAAGATTTTGGACGCCAAATATTGGTGGCCAACTTTGCATAATAACATTCTACAATGTTGTTAATCTTGTGATGAGTACCAATGTATAGGAAATTTGGTAACTATTAAGATTGCCAAATCAATTGGATTTTATTGGCCCTATAAAGCCTGATAATAGGTATACTATAAATAAATATATCTTGGTAACTATTGATTGTGCTACTAAATGGTTGGAAGTTATAACCATTATAAAAATATATAGATGTAGTTACAATAAAATTCATTCTTGCCATATTTGGATGCCCACTCATATTGGTGAGTGATCAAGGTGTGCATTTTATCAATGTGGCAATTGAAATTTTCACTATTCATTTTTTCAATGAAACATTAATTCCCACACTTACTATCCATAGGGCAATGGCCAAGCAAAATCAACCAACAAGGTGATTGGACTCCTATTGACAAAACTAATCAATGACAAAACAACATATTGGGATGAAAATTTGCATACATTCCATTATGTGTATATATTACACTTTAGTGACATAGGTTGAGTGACACATGTTGTAGTGATATAGACCTATGCCCTAATGATAGAGGATGAGTGAAAAAAGACCCAATGATATAAATCTAGGTCCTAGTGATAAAGGTTGAATGACACATGTTGTAATGATGTAGACCTATGTCCTACTAATAGAGGATGAATGAAAGAGGACCTAATGATATATACCTAGGTCCTAATGACAGAAGTTGAGTAATACAACTTAATGACATAAGCCTTAATGATTTATTATAATTTAATGACCTGGGTTGTAGTGATGTAGATCGAGGTTTTAGTGATAGAAGATGAGTGACATTGGACCTAGGTCCTAGTGATAGAGGTTGAATGACACATTGTTAAAGGTAAAATTATTGGACCTTTGGTTGGTTTTATTATTATTTATCATAGTCTAATATTGCAAAATTACCAAAAGTAGATTTAAATTTAAATGTTTGAAAAGCCATTCTATCCATTGATCTAGGTTGTGGTTGATTTGATTCATCCATCAAATGGTAGGTTAAAATGTTCTATAATGTGGGAGTTAGGTACATTTTGAGTTTAGTTAAGAAAAATGGGATTTAGGTTGAGTTTGCAACTTGACTACCTTAATCTAGGAGATAATTACTATAGTAGTGGTAATTGAAGGGAAAAGTGGAGAAGAAATAGGATCGAAGTAGTGTGTTAGCCACTGTTTACCTTGGTGGTGCATGGTTATTTGAAGGAATAAGATTTTAAAATTAAAGCTAATAGGAAGGGGAGAAAAAAACATTTGTGTTTGTGTATGTGTGGATGTTTGTGAGAGAAGGAAAAAATACTTGAAGTAGAGCCACAAGGTTACAATAAGGTAGTTTTAGTAGTATAAATGATTATAGTAACAAAGACTACAATTGTACATGGATTTGGTTTCAAATAAAGGTTTTGTTTGGGTTTGAATGAAAAGAGGTTGTTGTTCACACCTTGTTGGACATACTATTGCCTTGCATGTCATTTTTCTAGCTTTTATTTGTTGTTATAGGACATAGTCAACTTGCTAAATTTTATTCACAAAGTATAACAGCCTTTTCTCAAGGCATAATTTTGTGATAATAGTTCGAAACACATTGCAATTTCTTCCAATAGTAATGTAATGGTGAATATAATGTCCATTTTAATGATGGGGTAGCATTGATGTGATATGGCCATCCCATTTAACAATAATATACATAAACATTTTCACCAATATCATTGTGTTTATGGTGGTTTCAATCATCTTATGTTGCTTGAATCCATATATACATGTTAAATTTCTCATGACTAGATCAATGTTTTCAAATCCATTACTTGAGTCTTCGTGGTACAAATACATTCACAAGTAAATTACACATGGTCTTAGGGCATTATGGAAAATTTCACATAATATATTAATGCACATTCTGTATGACACCTTGCCCATTGTCCATCCCATGCACTTGAGATTTCTTGAATTTCAATTTAGTTCCATTAGAATCTAGCATGTAATTATAGTTGCATGTGACAAACATATAAACAAATTAAATATTTTAAAATTTATTTTTGTACATAATCAATGGTGAACATGCCCATTCACCCTCCATTCAAGCATCCAAGAAATGGGCAATATCACAATTGCTTTCCACTACAATCTATGTATGGTGGAATGGCACAAGCCCCACCCATTTAGATAGTCAAGAAGGTGACATTATAATGTCACTTTCACTACAATCCATGAACAATGGAATGGGGCAAGTCCCATTTCACTCAAATTGGATTTGAGCGGAAGTGCATAATGGTGTTGGACCATGTTTTTTAGTAGTGCATATAATAATAAAAAACAACATAAGTTAGAATAACTTAAGGTAATGTAAGGTAAAATAACTTGAAATAGCTTAAAATAGTGTGTGGTAAAACAACCTAGGGTATTCAAAACAACATGAAAAAATCTATCTATTGTAATTAATTACTTCAATTAATAGTGTATTATGTTAATTAGTAGTGAAACATGATGATTAGATAATGATGTTATAATGACATAATTTTAAACAAGGTGAAATGATTAAGGTGAGCAAACCTATTTCATTTAAAAAATTACATAATGATTTAGGCCAATGATTTGTGATTTGCACCCAACTTTTGTACTAGTATAATTTAAGTCTACATGTGGTGTTCAAAACCTTTAATCTTTTTTTTCCTCCCTAAATTTTAGATCTTCCCCAATTGACATTTAGGTTCACAATAAAAAATTTAACAAGTTGCATAAAATGTTCTTTCATTTTTTTCATTCACATGAACAAGAATAAAATGATTTATGTACACATAGATGATTAGACATAATAATGAATTTAGCTTAGGGTGCAAACATGGTAAAGGAAAAATAAATAAATAATTTTGCCTCATCCCTTCTCATTTTCATCCTACATTTTGCATATGAAAATAAATAAGTAACATAAAAATGGGTGTAAGTATGATAGAAAACCCAACATCCCCTTTGTTACCTTTTAAAGAATTTATTTCCAAAAAATTAAGAACAAATAAGTTTTGAAAGTAAACAAAAAAATCCCCATCTATTGGATGGTAAATTTGTGGTTGGGGAACCTTTGACACAATATTTAATTAAATATATTTATACAAGGTTAAAATTAAGAAATAATTGTATTATTGATAGGATGATCAAAAATTTATTTGTTAAAACCTATTTGACACATATTTTACAAAAAATCACATTACAAAAAGTAAATTGCAAAAGTTATTTGTATTTTGAAAAACGTATTTCTAATTACTTAAGCATGATGCAAAATTTGAAAATTAATCCACAATAATGAAAAATTATCTTTTTTTTTATCATTGATGTAAAAACATTCAATGTATAATAATTTTATCTAGGGTTTTGTTGTTAAATTTTAATGTATTTACAACTAACCTTGATAAGGTAAAATATGTGTTTACTTTATTATGCTTACCCCCCACTTCAAGTGATATAGTGATAGGGCAAATTTGTAGTGTAGGTAATAAGTAGGTTTTTAGAATAGGAGCTAGGTCTACATAATGTGCAAAACCCTTGACTTTTTTCATCTTCCTAAAACCCAAACTTTCCTAACTTCATATTTTAGCCCACAATTTAATTTAACAAATTTTGACCCATATAATTAAAATGTACATCACTTGTCCTTTCATTTTTCTTGTCCATGTGAACAAAGTATGCTTAATGGACATGTGGGTGATTGGACGCATGATGAATTAACCCTGGTTCAACTTTGAAAATGGCATGGTGACAAAAAGGTTTTGTAAGTTTAAGTTAGAAGTAAGTTCATAGAATAAGGTAGGTTGAAGTAGTGTGCAAAACCTTTGATCTCTCCTTTTTGTTCCCTAAAACTCAAACTCTCTCCACTTTCATATTTTAACACACAAGTACAATTTTAACAAAATTTTGACCTAGATTACAAATTGCATCATTTGTCATTGGATGTTTTTGCCATGCAAACAAGAATAAAAATGGATTATGGACACATAGATGATTGAATATGACAATGAATTTAACTTACCTCAAGGGTGATTTTAGGACCTAGTGACAAGTAGGTTTGTAATGTAATCATAAGTAGTTAAGTTCTCAAAATAGGCTAGGTTTGCATAATGTGCAAAACCTTCAATATCTCTATTTTCCCTAAACCTTGTATTGTTCCCACTTTCATATTTTAGCCCACAATTAATAAATTTAACAAAATTTTGGCATTGCGAGTTGTGTCACTTGTCCTTCATTTTTTTCATTTGTGTGAATAAGGTTTTAAATGATTTATGGACACATAATATGTGATTAAACAATGATTTTAGCGCACCTCAAATGTGAAATGACTTGGTGACAAATAGGTTTGCAATGCAAGTCATAGGTATGTTTGTAAAGTCAAAGGTAGTAGGTAGGTAGGTTTTTGAAGTAAGCCAACTCAACATAATGTGCAAAACTCTCTCCTTTCCCTAAAACCTACCCATTTTCATATTTTAGCCTAAAATTATTAATTTAACAAATGATGAATTTAACCCATTCACTTCAAGTGTGAAAAAGGACATGATGACATGAATAGGATTGTAAGTAGTGTAGGTCATAAGTAGGTTTGTAAGGTTGTTAAGGGGTCAAATTCATTAAACTAAGATCATTAGTATTTATAGTTTGAATAGTTATAAATTTGAAATTGTAATATAGTCATTTAGATTATTCACCAGTCATTTTGATTACTAGCCAATTTATTGGTTGGATTTATCAACTATTATTTTTCAACAAAAAACATCTAAATAATATTTGTAGAGTTTTGGGCATAAGAAAATTAAAACATTCATATGTTTTGAGTTTCAAGATGAATTTAGTTTTGCAAAAATATAGGTTCATTTCAATTTTGAATTCTTGTTCACACATTTGTGTTTTGTAAAATTGTAAAAGTTTTCTTGAGTTTATTAATAAGTTTTGATTGCAGATTGTAAATGTTATTCAAAGATTAATTTGATAAACTTTCATGTTTTTGTATTTAATTTAAGGTTTGAAGATTTTGAAAGAAGAAAATATTTAAATTTAAAGATTTTAGGATGGCCTATAACATTTTCTCCTTAACACTACGCATTAGATTGGGTTTTCCCCATTTTATAGCTCATGTTTTTTTCTGATGCATATGCGGCCAACCCATTCATTTGACAAGGATACACTTATTTCATTGTGCTCATGGGGGAGAACGCATTGGCACACATGATGCAGTTCGAAATTCCTTTGCCTCCATTACTAAGGATGTCGGGTTCTATATTTTGCGTGAACAAACTCATGTTTTCTTGGCATTATCTCTCTAGTCATCATAATGATGAAGGGATATTGTGTTTATAGTAGATGATATTTGCACTTTGATAAACATAATCATTGCTAACCCAATTTGTGCAAATTTTGTTTCACAAGCCACTTTTTATCGAGGAGTGACCACGATGATTTTAGCTTAAGCAAAGGTTGTGTCATATCACAATCGACACCCTGAAGATGATTTCATCTTTCAAATAGTAGAAGTATTTGGATGTTTCCACCAAGCCCACGATTTCTTTCATCAATGTGCCAACATGGGATGGTCAACGAAGGGTTCCAACGGTCCTCCTTTTTTGATTTTATGTTCATTTTATAAACAAAAGGTGTCGATGGTGCTTTAGAAAGTTTAGGTTGTCATTATCTTGCAATGAATAATCTTGGTAGTAGGAGAAGCATCTTTTAGGTTTGGTGTCCTTCTAGCTTTTTCGCCCATTTCCTTGCATGATTTGCTTCCTTCTACTAGTGATGGGTTTAGGTCCTAGGTTTTTTTAATTTCTCTTCTTAAGACTCCCCATTGTGTGTTTTGTGTTTTTGGGTGTGATCTTTTGTTTGGACTTCAATCTTTTTAATTTTTCTTCTCTTGTTCCCTTGCCGGGTGTTTTTCCTTTATTTATTTATTTGTAAAAAAAATTCCATTACCTGAAAGTCATAAGGTCATAGGTAAGTTCCTAGAGTAGTAGGCTAGATCAACATAGTGTGCAAAACCCTAGACTTTTCCTCTCTTCTCTTTGTTCTAAACCTTCCCACTTTCATATTTGAACCCAAAGTTACAACTTTAACAAATGATGAAGTTAGCCTGCTCACCTCAGGTGTGAAAAGGGCCATGGTGACAGGTAGGTTTATAGGTAGTGTAATTCACAGGTAGGCTTGTAAGGTCATAGGTAGTAGGTAGATTCCTAGAGTAGGCTAGGTCTACGTACCTACCTAGTGTGCAAAACCCTCGATCGCTCTATGTCCCTCTCTTCTCTCGGTCCGCGCGCGCGCGTGGGTCTCCACTTTCCCGCAGCGCGCGTGTCTTTGCGAGCTTTCGTTGCAGCAGCTGTCGAAAATCGTGTTGGGTTGCATCAATCGGCAGTTAAATCAATTCTCTTGTTGCAGGATTCGATTATGTGTTGTGGGTTTTTCCGGGGGTGCTTGAAATTGGCCTGATCTGTGTATGCTTTCCAGGTTTGTTTGGTGAGAACCATTTAGGAGAAGAAGTGGGGAAGTGGGAAAGCGAAAGTAAAAAGAAAAAGAGGAAGAGGAGGAGAAGGAAGTTAGAACTGCAATAGAGAAGAACGGGAAGAAGAGGAGTTTAGAGATTTGAGAAGAATAGAAATCAGGAAAAGAGGAGGAGGAGGAGGAGGAGGAGGCAGACGGGAAGACCCATCAAAGGGGGGGAAAAAAAGGAGAGAAGGTGAGAGAGGGTTTTTAATCTTTTTTGTTTGTGCTATGAGTTAGGAGAAAGGGTAAGGCGGGGGGGGGGGGAGGGGGGTGTGTTTCCAGAGTAGGTATGCATCGGGGGGGCAGCGCGGGAAACAATGCGAACGCCTCGCGCCCGCGGAAGGAGAGAAGACTCACATACGTGCTGCGGGACTCCAATGATTCCAAGGTTCTAGTGAGCAAAATCTTCTTCGCAGTAGTCGCTGCTGCTAGTTTGTGATGAGACAGCAATTGGGTACTCTCGGGATTTGCAACCAGTTCACAGCATTGGCAAAAGCTTAGGAAATAAGTTTTAGGGTTTGCAGTAGCTCACAGCCAAGGACCTACATGGCTGAGGATTTTAGTGTTGAAGTGCTGTTGCAGCCCATTTTAGGGTTTCTTAGACGAAGTGAAAGACAGACCAGGGTAGCCAGGAGTGTAAGTACTACTGTGCAAATGGTCCCAGAATTCTAGAGGCAGAGAGGTTTGGCTTTTCTGGATTATGAGTTTCTTCTTCAGTTGGGAGTGTTTGGAATCTCAAAGAAGATTGGTGGTAATGATGGGGTTTTTTTTTTTTTTTTTCCTGGGTTGATGCAGCACTGCTCAGGGGTTAATTGTCTGATACTACCGGGTGTGGATGCTCCGGGAGGTGGTGGAGATGGCGGACACTATTTGTTCAGTGGCAGCCGTGATGGGACTTTGAAGAGATGGGAATTGGGCAATGAGGGTGCTGTTTGTGGGGTTACATTTGAGTCTCATGTTGATTGGGTATAGAGCACATGCTCCGCAGTGTTGTTTTGTTGTTTCGTATGTGGATCATTGTTATAACAAACAGTGATCACCTACCCACAGACTCTCTGCTCATGTTGCATGTGATGTGTTTTGGCAATGTAAAATAGAGTGGACTTTTATGGTTATGCGACTAGTGACAGTTTGACTTTCTATGTTCAGAGGGTCATGCAGGTGTGGTTCATGTGTGAACGGGGTTGGTTTTTTCCCCCCCACTTTGCATACAATTCTAACTCTGTACATGTTGAACCATTTTGGCAGGTGAATGATGTTGTAGTGACGAGCAATGATACTTTGGTGTCTTGCTCCTCTGATACTACACTCAAGGTATATTCTCTTGCCTTCAGAATTTCTGCTGCCCTTTTGTCCTTTGGGTAAAGTGTTCCAGAGATTTATCTAATGGTCATTGAACCAAATTGGCATGTAGACAATGCACAAAAGTGTGAATTTTTCTAGTATTGTTATTTTCATTTTCTGTTGGCTGGTATTCCCTTTCAACTGCACTTGGTTGCAGCATGGGAGGAGGAGCTATTTGGTGGGTTGGTTGGGTGGTACACACTCATTTCAGTGTGGTTGAGGTTTTGATTTGCAGACATGGCGAGCATATGCCAATGATGGGGAGTGCACTCGAACATTTCGGCAGCATTCTGATTATGTCACATCACTTGCATCTGCACACCAGGTAAGGATGTTGTATTTCCTTGTTTGAACTGTGTAGTTATTTATTCACATGGAGCCCATGTTCTGTATGACCTAGCATTTATATGTTGGTATTTTTCACAGATCTTGTTCTATGAGATGCTGATAGTCTCTGAACAAAACTGGACCCTGGAAAATTTGAGATCTTGAAGAGGTTTTGTCCTAACAATGTGTTGCCTTGATGGCTTGTGATTATTTAATGCAAAGATGAGAAACTTGTCATTAACCTCCATGTCTAGCTGAGAACAATACTATGGACTGTAGTATGTGAGGCTGTAGTGGACTACACAAGACCAGATGTTCTCTGTTTTGTTCTCAGCCCATTCTTGTGGTCCAATGATGAGGTTTTGTGTTGCAAAGGTATTTGAACTTTTCAGGCGTCACTTGTTGGTTTTGGAAATAACTGAAGCAGCTGCTAGATTGAGAAATAGAATCCTTAGTGTGATCATTGTGTTGTTTTTCATATGCTGCAGAGCAACATTGTGGCATCTGGTGGACTGGGCTGTGAGGTGTTCATATGGGATTTGGAGGCAGCAATGGTGCCACTTGCAAGGGCTTCAAGTGAAGCTGGTAGTGAGGGCAGGTATGATGGCTTCCCATCAGGTTTGTCAGTACCTGCTGAAAGGTTATCCACTGCAAACAGCACTGGCAATGCTTCTGGGGCCATGCTGGCAAACAGTTATGCCCCCATTTCAGCCAAGGGACACAAAGAGTCGGTGTATGCATTGGCCATGAATGATTCTGGCACCTTACTCGTTTCAGGGGGCACTGAAAAGGTAAGTTGTCAAATGGAGAATAAGACTGTGTTTTCTTTAGTCTTCTTGGTGATCAGTGGTTGCCACTGCAAAGTTTGTTGCAGAGGGTTTTAATACTTGATGATGATGGTACCTTTGTCTTCTTTCTCTGCCTTGGAGTATGCAGGATGTGTGTTGACTTTCTGTGATACTGTGTACAGGCTGTGAGAGTGTGGGATCCAAGAAGTGGAGCAAAGCAAATGAAGTTGAAGGGACACACAGACAACGTGCGAGCCCTTCTTTTGGACCCTACTGGCAGGTACAGTTTTGTTTTTACCTTTTTGGAAGATTAGTTTTGGATAGTTAGTTCCTGTTCATGACTTTTGTCCAAAGGGCTCTCTGTGACACTATCCAACATAGGGGTGCCATCAGTGACACCCAACATGCTTGTGGGTCTAATGTATTTCATGTGGCCTTGACTTTGAAGTGACACAATAAGTGAGAATTGTGGTGTTTGTTGGAGGGCAGGTTGTGTTTGTCAGGATCATCAGACTCCATCATACGGTGTGCATCTTTTTTTCGACTGTCTCCATGGGTTCTGAATTGTGCTTCCCCTGTGAGTGCAAGAGTCTAGGTCTACAAAGTCTAGGTCTACAAAGCTTTTTTTCAAACATACAGTAGTAGTAGTGTCCTTTATTTCAGTCAACAAGGAAAAAGCAAAACAGAAGGATAGGCAATGAAAGAGCAATCTGTTTCTGTGCCCAAAGTGCCAGAAATTTCTGGTCTAGAGTACATTGACTTGTGTGCTGTATCTTGGAGATGTTGCAGACTTTGGGATTTGGGCCAGCAGCGTTGTGTGCATTCGTATGCAGTGCATACAGATTCTGTGTGGACTTTGGCTAGCACCCCTTCATTTAGCCATGTGTATAGTGGAGGCAAAGATCTTTCGGTAAGAGAGAGGCTTCATTATTTGTTCACTATCTGTGTTACGATGTACTTAATCTGAACTCCTGGGACAATGCATAAAACTACATTTGCAATTCTCATGTGTCTGATAGTTTCCATGGTCTCAAGACATTTTCTCTGCATTGAAAGTTGCCTTCTTTTGAATCTGCTGAACACTATGAGCTATATAGTGGTTTCTGGCCTCTGTGTTCTCAATGCCAAAAAAACAAATGGTGCTATTTGTAGGTGTACGTGACAGATTTGGCTACACGGGAGAGCACATTGCTGTGTACAGAGCAGCAACCGGTACTTCGGTTGACATTGCAGGGAGATGAGTGGTTGTGGGTGACCACTACAGACTCAGCACTCAACAAATGGCCATCTCAGGAACGAGCTTCTCTCAAGGCTTTTCAAAGGGCTAGCACATTTGTTGCTGGCTCCCTTCCATTCACACGTGCGCGTGCATGCATGGACGGCTCTGCACCTGTGAGTCACTTTGTATTCTCTCCTCTTTTTTCAATCTCTCTCTTGGCATTATATGATATGGCAGAATTACATTTTGTTGTATTGAGGCTTTGTAGTTCTAGAGTTTTCTTTTTTCTCCAATGGTCAGTCTTAAATCATCCTTGTGAAGAACAAAGGCTACCCTCTAAATATTCTCTTAAAGAGGACTAGAGGGTTGCTCCATAAAGAGAAATTTCTTTTTGGAATTTCAGTGTTTGGAGTCTTCCTAATGATTCTGTATAGAGTCTTGCAAGTGGGGATCTTTTTGAAGTCCACTTGGTCCTTGTTTCTATTTCCCCCATTTTCTGTTAGTCTTTGTTTTTTTCTTCTTTTTTCTTTTTTTCCCTCTGCTTGTCAATGTGTTTTCCCCTTCTTTGGTGTTAGTTGCTAGCCAGTATCATGCTTGAGTCTTCCTGTCACTTCCAGGTATGCAAGAGAAACTCAGTATGCAGGTTTGTGGTTGCACTGGCCAATACCCACTGTAGGAAGCTGATGAAGTCAGTGGGTACATTGCAATAGATAAATTGCTTACATGTTACTGTTGATGGGTCCCTGAACAAGTTAGAGATGCACTGTTGTTCATGCTGCTAGTTTGATTGTTCTTTGTTTGTGTTCTCTCCTGTTGGGTGTGTTTTGCTCCTTCCCAGTTCTTCAGGCCTTATCTGGAATTCTTTCTTTGACTTCAAGAAAAAATGTTTTGTACCTTGTTCTGGCTTTCCTAATGATGAGCATGGAGATTTCTTGATTCTTGATTTTCATGAGAGTTATTTGTTTGCATTGTTCACATGTTTTCCACCTATGGGTATGGTCTAAATCCTAATCATTGTTGGATTGGCAACATTTTATTTTCATCTTCACATTGTCCTCTCAACATTTCCAACGTGCTGCCCATGATGCTGTTCAATTGGGTCGGTCCTAGAAGTTTGCATGAATCCATTCACAAAAGGAGTTGATTGAAGACAGGGTGAGAAGCAAATTCTAATAAGACTGAATTTGTTCCTTGGCTGGGTTTGGTTGGTTGGTTGTGATGGGGGTGTTTTGGGGGCGTGTGTTTTGAAGGTTGCTTTGTACACTCATCCTACTTCAACAATTCCAGGGACAGCTGGTATTGTGCGTCATTCAATTCTGAATGATCGGCGACATGTGCTTACAAAGGTCTGTGAAACTCTCAGAATATGTGATTGGCCTTTGATGAGCATTTGTGTGAGTGCTAACAAATAACTTCTGCTTTCACAGGCCTACAATAAGGAACATAGAATACATACGTGTTTCAAAAACACCCCTAGGATTTATACTTGTGATGAGAATTTGCAGTGCCGAAATATTCCTGCTCTCAAATGCATCTCCTTGCATATTCCTAATGTGTTAAGGTGAATAGAGACTGCAGCTCCTTCTGGATGTGCTGGCTTTTTCAAGGTATCTGTCTATGCACAGGAGAATGGAGATGAAATACACCAAATGATTGTGCTGGTGTTTGTCTGTAGGATGCCACAGGCAATGTGAAGCTCTGGGAGATCACACGAGGGACTGTGATTACAGACTTTGGCAAGGTACAGTTTTAATGCCATTACTTCCATTGATTTTTTCAATGTGTATATCAATGGCTCTTCTGCTGCATCTTGAAACACTTATCTCATGCATGAACATTTCCCAGCAGAGAGATTGTTTGTGGGCTGATATATTGATCCCACAGGTTTCATTTGAAGACAAGGAGAAGGAGCTGTTTGAAATGGTAGAATCACTCTGTCAACTCTTCTTGGTACTTGTGTGTGCTGATTTTAGTTTTTGGGAATCCTCCTGATCAAACTTGTAAATAAGCCCTAAACCCTAAGCACTTGTATATAGATGGATTTGTCCAATTTTGACTCTTAGTGGTGTGTCAGTAGTATTCATGAAGATCTTATTGCAGATTTCCTTCTGCAGTCATGGTGTGTCTGTGAGACTGATACAATCATTCAAGCAATGTGCAGTTCTCAAAGTGGTTGATGATGGGAACAGGTAAGTGTGCCAGCATGGTTTACCATGGATACAAGGCTGGGGAGCATATCTGTGCATTTGGATACACCCCAGTGTTTTTCTGCAGAGATGTATGCAGCTGATTTGCATGTGCCTGGCGCATCAGAGGAGTTGAAGGTAAATGTCCTGGAAGGTCTCATGTGTTTATTCTGTGGAGCCTTGGGATATTTGTGGTTACAGTGGAGTTGGTAATGATCTGCTCAGGGATGCTGTTGTCCCTTGGTTGGACCTTGCAGTTGAATATTGGTCAGGAAACATTAAGGGGTCTCATGGCAAGTTGGATGACACGACGAAGACAGAGGAGTAGTATCACCAGTACTGCTGCCAATGGGGATGCAGAGTCTGGGATTGGAGAGCATCACCCTGATCGTCGGCCATCCTCTGATGACTCTCATGATGATTCTAACAGTCACCAACCTTTGGTCTTACCTGCTTTTGAGTTTTCAACCTCCTCTCCACCCTCCATCATCACAGAGGGTTCCCAGGTATGTGCACACAGGACACATCAATTTTCTGAAGTCCAGGCAAAGTTTTAGACAAGTTCTGTGCTGCAGACCTTATAAGTATTTGAGTGGGTTTTATTATATCTGCTATGGCAGGGAGGCCCATGGCGGAAAAAAGCATCAGAATTGGATGGAAGTGAGGATGAGAAAGATCTTCCATGGTGGGTCATGGACTGTGTATTGCACAATCGCCTGCCACCACGCGAGAATGCAAAGTACTTTTCTTCATCTTCAGACAGAGTTTTGTTGCTGAGTTTGAGACTACTTAAATCTCTGCTATCAAGGGCTGTGAACAAATCTCTCCTAGTCAAAGTTGGATAAGGAGATCCACATCTTCATTGCTGTAGTTCTAAATCATTTTTTTCTGGGTGTGGGTGTGTGTACTGATAACTTGCATACAGGTGTAGCTTTTTCTTGCAACCATGTGAAGGGACATCACTCCAGATTCTTACACAGGGAAAATTAAGTGCTCCCCGAATACTTCGAATGCACAAAGTAAAGTGCTTGTCCTTCTAACCTTGAAAGAGTCTGAGGTACCCATAGATTGATGAATTCTAGATTCCTTGCTTCCTAGTGATCAATTGTTTCCGTCATGTATTTGAGATGGGCACCTGACCAGTATTTTGAGGCTTAATGGTGCTTGCCATGCCCATCTGGATGCAGGTGGTAAATTATGTGCTTGAGAAATTGGTGATTGACAAGCCCTTGGAGGACAGTGTTTCTGAAACAACATCCACAACAGGGCGACAGGGCAGCCAACAAGCTGTTGGAAATGGTTATGGTCCATTTAGGCCAGGTTCAAGAGTCTGGCAACAACCAGTCAAACCTGTGGTTGAAATTGTCTGTAATGATCAGGTATTACAACAATATTGTTCTCTGCCACCAAGTTGACCTGCTCAAAAGATCTGTCAGTTTTTGCACTTTGCCATCTTGTCACTGAGTTCTTCCGAGTTTTGCATCACATGTATCTTTGACATTTGAGCATTCTTTTGTTGAAATTTTAGGTACTGCCTTTGGAAATGAGTCTGGCAACAGTGCGGGCTTATATTTGGAAGAAGCCAGAGGATCTTTGCCTGCAGTATCGGACTGTACCCAACCGATAAGGGGCCTCCCTATTTACCCGCTTCTTCTTGTATTGCATTTTGTTGGGCTCATCCCCTTTTGTATGCTTGACATGTGAAAAGGGACTGAAAGCGTTTGCCCTTCTTTTGCTTCCAATTGGCAGCATATAGTCAAGTTGGGGGCAACGACAAACTGTGCAGTAGTAATTGGGCCAGTGTGTATTAGGTCTAATTTTTGTGAAGGCAATGAGAATGATCAGGGGCAATGTATCTTTTCGACAGTAGGAGATTTGATTCTCAAGCCTTTGCACTCTGCAGAATAAAAAACTAGGTTTATTCTAGGTTCCCCGTCTCTCGAAACAGTCACAAAATAGCTTACGTTGAGTTAAATGTATTGGACAACCATCCGTACAAAGGAAGGGGTCTCTCCTCAAATGATGGCTGGATCAATGTTGATGTGCTTGAGGAGATTCAACTTTTTACAAAGTATATATGTTTTGAAGTCAAGTTCTGTCCCTCTCTTAACAGAATCAAGTGAGCATACAACTGAAGTGCATCTGTGTAAACCTTTCAGTTGACCATGAGGATTTGAAAGCTCATTTTACTAGGTCACCAATCAGCAAACATTTTGAGAATTTTGGTATTCTCAAGTTGCCAGATCAAAATTTGGGCAACAGTTAGAAAGTTGATAGGATGTGATCACTCTTGGTATTAGAAGGGGAGTGGGTTGGGCTTATGAGTTTCTTTCAAAGATTCCACAGGAATATTTGGGCAGCAATATCACTGAACTCTATTTCAGACAGTAAAGCCACTTCTACTTTTGACATAGAATGGATAGAAGTGAGATATTATGGCATTGTTCAATCCAGTTTGGTACTGTTTGATGTTCTCTGCAGATCCATTTGCTTTTGGACAACAACTTCTGAACCCAACGGTGAGATCTCTCAGCCTGTCATTGCTGAAGGTTCATGGATCCACTTTTGGACAATGGTGGGAGAGGCTTCCAATTCTGCTTTTTCAATTGGCAGCGGTGTTTGCAGAGTCTTTGATTGGGTATAGCTCTGTGATGTGTATCTGCTTGAACATATTGCCATGCACCTTTTAGCAGGTAGGCACTGAGGCAACTCCCAGTGGTTGCTGTCTTAGCAATGACCTTTCTTTTGTGTTGACTCAATTTGTCAATAATGGCATCTTTGTCTTCATCCTCATCCTCATTATGGAGACAGTCTATAGTCTCATATGGGTAAATATTCTCTAGCTTCAGTGACAGCCATGGATCTTTTTTCCAATGTGTTGGACAAAACTTCAGATGCCATATTTTGGCTGATGGAAGCTCTAGAATGAAAACCTGCCAGCATAGAAGACGTGGAATTCTGGAGCTAATGTGCATGACACGAGCATCATGGCAAATGAGAGAATGAGAGACAGGAATGAGTTGCTGCTGGGCCTGATGAGATGAAGCCTAAATAGTCACTGATGGATCTGTTGTTGCCACCATATAGTCCATATCCTTGGACAGACAGTAATGTCTTTCCATGTGAGTGTTGAACATGAACTAGTGATGTTTATTGATTAGGCTCTGCCCACCCCGCGGGGGAGTGGGGGGCAGGGGGGCAGGGGGGCAGGGGATGGACTATTGCATCCAACATTGATGTTGGGTGCTACCTTAAACAGCATCATCTACAGTAATGGGGTTTGGGTTATATTTGCATCATAGTCAGGTGAGAGAAGGAGGTTTGCTAGTTTCCTTTGTGGGTTCATTGTGCTTAGTTTGTGTTTTTGTGTGAGTGTGTGTTCTTTTGTGTTGGATGTTGAGTGAAGGAGTGTGGTGCCATGGGGTGCTTGAGTTAAGGAGCATTGTGTTTTGTGCATTGTGCTTGCTAGTGATGATTTCTGTGCAGTTTTGTTTTCCTCCCGGGAAGCTGTTGGTGCCAGTGAATGTCACAGGCTACTTGAAGTAAGTTCTTGGACTATCTGAGCTTTTGTTGGAGTGCGTGGCTTGTGCTCGAGGTGAGTTCTCATTTTATTTTGCTTTTGATCATTTTTGCTCTAATCATTTTGCTTGCTTTGATTTCCAAATTGAAAACAACAATTTTTGTTTTAGTCAAACCAAACATTGCTACAAACACAAGCACTGTCTGAGTGAGACTCACATGGAGATTGTAGTGCACAAGACTCGTGGGGATCATGGGAATTTAGGAATGGTAACATATCACCATGTATGACTATTGTGACTAAAGCATGCTACTTCTATGAAGGCTTATGAGGCATGATGTAAACGATTCTCCAGCTTTTTAATTAAATGTAACTATGAATTAAAAAACCTATGAAATTCTATAATCAAATTAAACTTTGTACTTCACATGTGAAATGAAACTATGTATTTGCATTATTTTAATTAAATACATTATATTGGGATTTTGGAAATAAATATTTTAAATCAATGTTATGTTTTTACATTTGGGATAAAATTGTTAGTAAATCAAATGTTATTATGAGATAAAAAGTATTAATTGATTGAATGATCAATTGACACATTATAGAATTAGATTTAAGTGATGAAAAAAATTTAAAAATTTAAAAATGGATGTTCTTTAGATGATTATATTCAATTTGTAACCAAAGTTGGGATCCAATTTTCAAAACATTATTTTTGGAAATTTGAAATTCATTTTGAAATAATTATATTGTCTTTACATTGTATTGTTATTTAGTGCATTACAAAATCCAATGCAAATATGAAAATCAAAATAATCAAATTAAATAATGAAATAAGGAATGTCAAAAATGGTGTGATTGTTCTGGTTCATGTATACATATGTAGAAAATAAAATAAAATTACAAATAGTAAAATAATAATACAAATATATTTAAAAATATAAAAATATAAAAAGCAACAAAAAATGAAAAATAAACCCATGCCCCTTCCA
>Ga0116227_10004959_pt1 | contig 28522 bp, 23 predicted proteins | sample S1TSphgellanicum_FD_89693 | JGI IMG/M metagenome (GOLD analysis project Ga0116227, IMG submission 89693) | Host-associated microbial communities from peat moss isolated from Minnesota, USA - S1T2_Fb - Sphagnum magellanicum MG | ecosystem: Host-associated > Plants > Peat moss > Unclassified...
CTTTCTGCAACTCTACATAGTTGGACCCTCAAGTGGGTTCAACAAGGGACTTGGGAGTGCGTCACACCATCAAAATGATAAAAATGGAATTGCATTTTTCTTGGTTAAGATATTTGGGTTAATAGTTTGAGCTTACATAATCTTAATCCATGGAAAACATTGAGACCATTGGGAAGGTAAGAATCAATTGATAATGCCAATGGAAAGGTAATTGAAATTTTTTCTTTATTTTTAATGACAAATAGATCCTGATTTCAATCTTGTCAATGGAAAACCTATTTCTTGCAATGTGTTTTCTCATTGGAATCCAAACATTTAGAAAAAAGGAATGGAACCAATATCTTCATCAAAAACCTCAAGAATAGATAGTTGTTTTGGGATTGTTTTTAGATTATTTGACAACAAATACTTGAACATTAAGAACCTTGACAAAACAATAGATATATTTTAAACATTCTTTTGCATCTTTTGCATGATCCCATGGTGTGGCTATTATAACATAATGTTAGTTCAAAGGAGATGGCAATAATCAACTAACAATGCCATTAAAATGGTCATTTGTCATGTTATTTCAAATTTAATAGAAAAATGGACCTCCTTGGTTCCAATCACATCATGGAAGACCTATGTTTTTCATTTTTTTTTTGGTTGTAGTCCAAACATTTAGAAAAGTGGAATAGCCAATATTCTCATTAAAAATCTTAATTAAGCCTACTTAAATACTTGTTTTGGATCTTTTTAATGCATTATGCAACAACTAATAAAATTTTTCATTAAAAACCTTGAAAAATAATTAGGTAATTCTTTTGGATTTTTTTCCTACATTTCGTAATAATTAATTTGTTTATTCATTAAAAACATAGAAAAATAAATAGGTAGTTTGTTTTGGATATTTTTATGCATGCTATAATAATTTTTTTTTTCATTAAGAATCTTAACTAAATAATATTTTTTTTTAGGTTTTCTTGCATTACGCAACAACAAATGTTTTCATTAAGAACCTTGACAAAACAATAGATTATTTTTGACATTATTTTGCACCCTTTGTAAGATCCCATTTTGTAGTTCTTATTACATTAGGTCAACACAAGGGAAATGGTTAGAATTAGTAGATATTGCAATTGAAAAGGTAAATGTCATGTTGTTTTAATTTTAATAACAAAATGGGTCTGTGATTTGAATCTTGTCAATGGAATTTTCATTATGTTATGTTGCTGCAATCCTAACATTTTGATTAATAGAACAACCAATATATTTGTTAAGAACCTTGATTAGGCCTATTTAAATAATTGTTTGGGATTATTTTCTACATTTTGCAAGAAGAAATATTGTGTGTTGGGTAATGTTGCAGTTCTTTTGATCAATAGTTCATATGTTCAATGTGGATTATATGGTTGATTTCTTTTTGACATTATGGTTTGGGGTTTTCATGGTTGTTGTTTAAACTTCATATTATTTTTTTGTTGGGATCTTAATGTGGTTGGTATAAGGTTGAAGGTTGAAAGCACACTAAGGATGAGCCATTTTTCAACCAAAAAAATGATGTATAATAAATATCATGATAACATTGAGTTGAAATTTTGATGACATCTTTTGATTATTTAAACACAAGAAAAAAACTTTAAAATTTGCATGACAAAATTTTAGAACTCAAAGGTTCATTTTGAGTCAAAATCAATCTTGATCCAATGGTTAAATGATGAGGATTGGATAAAATCAATGTATATAGAATATATAATTTACATTTTTTGTATGGCCATAGGGTTTCATGTTTGTGATTCATGAAATATTACCAAACAAAAGAAAATTGAAAAAATAATGCAATACCCATCTATTAAATCTCCCTTTTTTTGATATGGTATTGGTTTTTTTAATGAAAATTTTAATGCATTTATTGTTTAAAAATGCAAAAAAAATGCATTTTTGAAAGACATTTAATCCACAAACTTAAAATTTATGTATGGTCTTAGATCAATATCATGCACCATAAAAAAAATTCACCCAATAATTCCACTTAACATGTTTTATTTTGTTAAAAATATATTCCAAATGTTTAAAAATTTCAATATTTGTTGAATTTTTTAATTGATTATATTAAGTATAAATTTAATAAAATATACTTAAAATAAGCAAAAATAATCCAAGATGTGATGTCCATATGTTGCCGAACAAATTAATTGCATAAATATTATATTTGTGATATAATTTTTCATGGGCTTAGTGCATTTTCACCTTAAATCTCTTTGATGACTAACTAAAATGGTCAATTTGATATGAACAATACCACCCACATCCATTGGACTTGTCATCATAATGATACAAATGGAATTACATTTGTGTTTAATTATGAAACTTGGGTCAATATTATGAGCCCTCCAAAACCATAGTCTGCAATCTTCATTAGGAGATTAAATAACATGATAGCATGACCATTGAACTTTAGTTGAATTTTAACATTGTACATTTTGATTGAAGGTTTTAGCCTAATGTTGTCATGGCATTTTTGTTTAATGAAACAAGGGGTTGACAAAGGGTTAAAACTAAATATGAACAAATTAAACAAGCTATTGAATTTGAATCTTGGTATGCACAAAAAAACAAGATGATATTTGAAAATGTGTGAGGAGGTGTAAAACTCGAAAACAACAATTATTATTGTTCAAGTAGAAGAGGTTACCACTCTTTAGGGAATATTGTGGGGAACCTTTAGACATATGCAACGATATGAAAAAACAACCTTAGAACACAATGTCAAGATTTCAAGGAAATTGACATTGTTTTCCATAAAATAGATGAAAAGTTGGATTATGGTCTATAATAAAAATCATTTAAAAAGTTCATCACCATCCTTTTGTTATAAATATGATTATTTATTACCTCAATGACTTAGATTTAGTCAAATGCAATTAAAATATTTTGACCAACTTTAAGTCAAATTTAACAAAATATTTATTGGGATTTTGTAAAATCAAACTTGTGGGTTGCTAAAGACATGGTCTGCACTTTAACATTTAACCAATTTGTTAATAATAATCTAAGTGTTGCTAAAACATCGAAGGTGGACAAATGGAACATTAAAAAGGCAATGGGTAAGTGAATTAAATTATATATAATTTAGAATGTTTGTTAAATAACCCAAGGCGAATGGGCCATTTAGATGATGTACCATAATCAATTAGAGATCTCATTATAGATCAGTGGACAAAAAAAACAATGATATTTTTAAATTAAAAAAATGTTGTGAAAAGGCAATTTGTTTTCAAATGCTTTGAAGAGCATGTTTGATCCCAAACATTCATTATTTCCAAGTTTCACAAGTAAGATGGACAATAAAGTACATCAATTTTTGTTTATGGCTACTTGTAATTTCTTTTGACACAAAACAATGAATTTACCTTGCTTTCCATTAACAAGTTCATGAACATTTCATAAGCAATTCAATAGCACAAATCAAACAATGTACGTGGTTAATGTAAATGGACCAACTTTGGGTCATGGACTTGTTTTGGACTCATTACATTCACACAACCAAAACTTGGGAGGAGGCCATCACCCTCTTCCCTATAATATACTATGGATGTTCTTGTGGGGACTACATTGAAATGATTTTTTTCTTGGGATTTTTGAAAATTTTGAGTCCAAAAAATTCGTGGGTTCATTATTTACTCATATGAGCTTTGATTAAAAATCTTCCAGCTACAAAATTGTATTCCTTAATGAAATTTTTTGAACACCATGTTGCACACTTTCATTATAGGTCATTTGCCTTTGTTTCTTAGGTTTTAATGGTTAGAAATTAAATGTCAATTTGATTTTTGATCCTTAATTTGGCCACAACTCTTGGGTCACATCTCAAATGGGAAATGCAAGCTCACTTTTGATATTTAAACATTAAGAGCTTTCCAACTTATAAATTAAAAAAAATTGAACATGATTATCCCATGCACTTTTATCCCAAAAGTTTGGAACTACACAACATACCCAAAGTGGGAGTTCGTCTCAAGAGCTTTGGAAATGTTTCCTTTTCACTCCCCTAATGTGTTTAAACCTTTTTTTGTGCTTTAATTTGCTTATGACCCATTGCCATTTTGTTTTGCCCCATCCTTGATCACAAGCCCAAAACTAAAGTTGTAACATTCACTATAATTAACATGGAACAAATGTCATATCTTAACATCTAGTTAACAATTCAAACTTGGGTGCTAATCATGGTGAGAAATGTGAACATTCAATTACCTGCTTAGGCACAAGTTTGTCTTATTGTTGTTGGATTACACTTGATTGTTTCTAAGATGTTTTATGGCCTTTGGTTGATATTATCCAAAAGTTGAAAAAAAAACATCTACGGTTTATGACCCATTCAATTTGCTAGGCGATGTTTAGATCATATTTGGCAAATCAAAAAGCTCAAAAATGTTGATATGGCTAATTTCAATAAGACGATAGGAAATGAAAAATGGAGGTTTGGTTGTTTTTTTAAAAAGTGATTAGTCATGGTGCATTCACACTTGATGTTAAGTCAATGTGAAATGAAAAGCTTGGTGGCATCTTAGGTGGCACCCAATTGTTAAATGGGTGATACCTTAATATTAAGAGAATGTTAGCCTAACATAAAATGTTCATGGTAAGTAGGTATAAGTCTTAAATGACTAGCATGGTGTTAGGGGACTCAACACTAGAGTCCCTAACACCAAGTGTGAATGCACCTTTAGGGTGGTAATATGTAAAACTCTATGTAAGGATTGATTTATGGTGGGTACGTGATTTTTGTGAGATAAACCCTAATTTTGTAATTTTTGTGAGGTAAACCCTAATTTTGCTTTGGGGTTGTTGCGTAGCTGTTGTCGTTGCAATTGTTTGTGCGTGTTTGCTTGTGTGCGCGCGCGCAGGTAGCGAGTCGCTCGCTCGCTCGCTTGCTGCGATCGGGGAAACTGTTTTTTTTCGATGGCGCTCGTGTTATCGTCGCCTTTTCGTCTCACCCCGCGCTTCAATGTCCCACAGCAGTTGAATTTTCAATCCGTGGTTACGGCTTGCTGCCCTGCGACGTCAGGAAGCGCAGGAGCAGCGGCAATTGATGCGTCTTTCCCTTCCTTTCAGCTTGCCGAACAACATGTGAGTGAGGAGAAACTTTCAGTGCCCTTCTCCCTGTAATCCTAGTAGCCCCACATTCCAGATGCTTTTCTTCTTTTTTTCTTGGCCTGTTTCGGTCTCTCTGTCTTTCCTCTGTTGCCGCCTTTGGTTTAGGGTTTAGGGTTTAGGACCTAGGGAATAGAACTTTCTTGTTCGTTGTTGTTTTAGAGCCGTGCGTGGTGGTGCATTTCTATGCATGCAGTTTCTCATCAACGGGAGGCGACTGACAGTGATCCAACCGAAAGATGTGGACGAGGTTATCGATATGTACATAGAACAAGGTACAATTTGCCCCCCCCCCCACCCCCTCTTTTGTTAGAAGGCTGTGGACAGATGTGTGGGAAATCAGAACCATCAAGTCCTTGTCTTCTTTGTATTGGTATTTATATATGTGCTGGACCCTTGGCCTGACAAGTCACATTGCCGGAATGCTGTTGCCTAAGCTCTGTGCAGGGAGGCTTGACAGAGACCCATATTGGTGCCGTATTTGGCCTTCAGCAATTGCCCTTGCAGAGGAAGTATGCCATGCAACTCTATGTTTCCCTGTTCATTACCTTTTGCAACAAGCTAAAGAGTTCAATGGGTAATTGTATATGGGTGGCTGCTTCCTTTTCTAATCTGCTTTTTTCGTCCATTGTTGTGCTCACAAGATGCATACCATGAGACGGATTGCCTGAGTAAATTTTCTCAAGCTGCTGATCATCTTCTCTGTTTGCAGATTCTAGCACATCCAGAACATGTCAGAAGCCTTCGTGTGTGTGACCTCGGGGCTGGCCTTGGTAAAGTCTCTTTTGAACTCCGTGGTGGGAGCACTAGGGGTTGATTCTATCCTGTATATCGGTTTCATCTTGTTGGGGTTAGTCTTTTTATCATGCTGATGATCTTGTTGTTCTGGTGTCCTGATTGTCCTCACCTTCTCCATTTCTTGTACACATAATACAAGTGCCATTGTGATTATGTGATATTTGATTTCTAGCTGCTTAAGAAATATGACACTAGTTGAGATGTTTAGTTAAGCATTCAGATATGTGATAAAAGTTGGAAGGAGTTTTGGGCAGGTCTTGCAGGGCTTGCAGCTATTTTGGCTGGGGCAAGTGAGGTGAGAGGTGGGCTGCATTTCCTTTGTGATTATAGGGCATATCTACAAAAGTTTGGGATTTGATGACTATTCTTAGTCACTTTGCTTTATATGGTTGGTCATTTCTTGTCTACTTCTGCCTGTCACTAAGCAATCCACCAACAGGGATGGCCTCTTACTTCTGGTCATGGAATTCCCAGGTGGTTCTGTATGACAGGGAAGTGCAAGCCCTAGTGTGTGCACTTCTTACGGTTCATGCTAATATTCCAGAAGTTGCAACAAACTTGCCACTGGTTTTACAACCCACCCCATCAGAGAGTGCTGTATTGGATCCCAGAGGTTGCTTTAAAGATGTGATCAAGGCTCTTCCTTCATTTTCAAAGAGGTTGGAGCAGTCAGATGCAGGAAATCTTTTTGGACAAGGGAGCTTGACGACAAGAATAGTAAAAGCAGAGCTCCTGGACTGGACAGATAAAAAAGCTCATGGTCACAATTTTGATGTGGTGAGCAATTCTCATCTTTTGTACTGTATTCCTGGTTGTGATGTTTGACTGATACCATTTATGTCACTCTTATCTCATGTATTGTGATTTTATCTGGTACTTTTTTGGGGCAATTTGTTTCTTGGCTAACCCCAAGACATTAAGTAGTTGAAAGTTGAATTTCTACCTTCTCATGTTACAGAGACCCAACAGACAATCACACCCTAATACCTAACGTTTTCTTTTTCATGTACAACTTCACACATTGCAATTGTTTGCCTGACAGTTTTGTTTCTACAGGTGTTAGCGTGTGATGTGCTGTATGAGAAGCTTGCAGTTCCACTTATTGCAGACCTTGTTCCCAGGCTATTGTGCACTCAGTATGCTGCTCTTTCCACCTCTGTTAAAGTCTCATCTTCTAATATGTGCAACTTGTGGTCTTGGTGACATAGGTTGCTTACAGATAGTTAGCAGAGTATTAGCTATTGATGCAAGCAAGTGGAGGGAGGTGACTCACATTGGATACCTTGATAGTACAGTAAATGCTTCAGCACAGCACTTGTTAAGGAAAGAGGAACAATTGATTGGCTAAGATATACACTTCTGTTTCAGATCTCTTTAAACTTATGAAATTAATATGCCACCGTGTTTGTTATATGTGTGACAGTCCAGGGGCAAAATTGATACTGGCTGATCCAGTAGAGAGAAATCCAAGGAATCGAGAGAAATTCCTACAAATTTTTCTGGAATCATCAAGTGTGCAGGTGATACCTCTGGGCATCTTTCTGAACTGAATAACAGTAACACATATATCTATAGAGCAGCAGAAGCTTAACCTGAATTCATTGCAGGTAACTCATAGTGAAGGCAAAGAAGATGAGCTATGCTTGACTGAAATGTAGCTGTAAATCATGGAGGTTGGAATTTTTGTGGGTTGTGTTTATCATGGCAGAACATATATTTTAATATGAAGCTGCTTATGGGTACAGCCAGTGATAGTTAACTTATTGCAGCAATGGTTGTTTGGCAGAGATTTGAGCTTGAGAAGATAGAGGAGCAAACACCCCACATGGATGGCAGTGCTCATCCTGTCAAAGTCTTGCATTTCAAATCTGTATGAGCTTGGCCAGCAACTGTGTCTATTGTACTGGACCTGGTTCCATACCAAGCCTGAATATCTTGTTTTTGACTCTCACAACATCCAAACAAATGCTTTCAGCATACATGACATGAGGTTGTTTGGTAAACTCAGACAACAGAACATGCAGAAGTGGACTGCTTTATCTGCACAGAAAAGTGTAAAAGTTTATGTTTTGCCCCCAGTCCCAGATATTGAATGCAACAGGAGGTTATAGAAGCACATCAACAGATCCCATGCAAGACGCTCAATCTTCAGATCCCGCTGTGTTTTTCTCAAGCTTTTGCTTGGAAGTCAAGAATGCAACTCATGAAGATCACCTGGCTATATTTGTGTACAGCAGAAATAAAACTCTATAACGCAAATCCCACATCCAAGGTTAACCCACCATAGTGCATCCTTCAGACCATCAACATGATCTTTGCATTTACCAATTTGGAAGCTAATTTGCACCGTGAAGGATGGATGGTAAGTGGTCAGGAAACAGTTTTGTGTTGGGTTCCAGGTCCCTAGCTAGCTAACCGTGGTGGTTAGCACAGTTGCTTTTTTTTACTACCTACTTACTAACAGTAGGAGGTGTTAGTAGGTATGTAGTGAAAATAGCCCTTACCTATGCATAAACCATAAACCATCTACTTACCTAGTATTTAGCTAGTGGTTACCTATTTTCCTACCTATCTACCTGTATATGAGACCTATTACCTGTACTATTGGTTACCAAGATGAAACCAAATGTTAAACCAAACTCAAGGTCAAACACCTATGGTGAGTTTAGGGTTTATCACCTATCCATGTTTATCACCTAGTGTGAAGACCAACCTATGTAGGTGTTTATGTAGCCTAGGTGAGAAGGTAGGTTGGTAATGAAATAGTAGGTAGCATGGGTAGGTCAATAGCCCACATATGTAGGTATGTAGGTAGGTTGGTATATTAAGTAGGTGGGTATGTAGGGAGGTAGGTAGTCTACGCAAGGTTAGGTTATCTTTCGTTGCCAAGGTATTTGCATGAAACACAACTTGCTCAAAGTTTGAAAATTGTTGTGCATGACCTTGGAATAACACTCCTTCTAACAACATGCCATGCCTCCTACTACCAACATGTCGTCAATCTCTTTAACTATGACATTGGCATCCTTAAAACAATCTTGCAAGGTTGTGTAATGAACTCTATGAGGTGATGTTCATACCTAGGTTGTGTGAGGGTCACATCCACATGTTGAACACCAAAAACATTAACAATAATCATGGGAATATTAATATCGATCTCCACCTTGACCATGGCTGATTTTTTCATAGTAGTTTTTTTTTTTTCAAAGGGTGATATCTTTTCATTATTGAGTCATCCATCCATCCATGATTTTTTTCCATGTCTAATTGAAGTCTATGGTGTGGTATGCAACCCTTTGGAAATCCCATGTAGGCATTAGGGGTGGGTGTTTGGCAATCTAAGTATGTGAGATCCAAGCTCTTGAAAAGTTTGCAACTTTTGGAAATTCCATTTAACGTTTAGTAATTTGGGCATGCGATCTAAACTCTTGAAATGTTTGAAACTTTTGGAAATTACAACCTAGGGTTTAATGTTTCGCAATATGGGGGTATGTGATTGCAATTCTTAAAATGCATGCCTTGCTTGGAGATTGCTTTTAAGCCTTACGATGTAGTTTTTAACATTTCAAGTATGTGATCCTTAAGCTCTTGACAAGTTTGCAACTTTTGAAAATTGCTTTTAGGCCTTACGATGTAGTGTTTGGTAATAATTTGGGTATGAGATGCAAGCTTTTCAAACATTTACAACTTTTTGAAATCTTGGTGGAAATCATTAGCTAATGTTTTTCCAAAGTTGGGCTTTTTTTGTAAGGTGAATTTTTAGCATGATTAAATTTAGACAACTAGTTTTGGATCCAAAATTTTGCATGTGTCTCCATTGAAATTTAACTTGTTATTTGTTATTGTTGAGTGGTTTTATTGTTCCAGGATGCATTGATTTATTGAAGTGCAATTGCATTATGTTATAATCGATCTAATTGGTGGCACTACAATATAATCGTGTTTCATCACCAAAAACTTGGGCTACTTGTGAAAGTATGATGAAAGTACTATCACCAATTATGACTAGTTGTGTTTTGAATTAGAGTCACGAGCATTGGTTGTTTGGGGATGCTTTATAGTTTGTTATCACAAAGACTTGTGAGTTTCATAATGAGGTTGCTAATGTGATTTTCCTTGACAACATGGCTAATCTATAAGCAATTATTTTTAATGCAAAGTTGGTAGAACTTGTGCTCCACATGAAATGCCAAATGCTAAAGGTGGTTCAACCTTTCTTTTCCTTTTTGCATGGGTTTGATAGGGAAAAAAAAATGTTGACATTCATGTTGGATCTAATGTTCAAGAATTTGTGATTGGTGTCCAAGTACTTAGGTCATGAAAATACATCTACATTAGTTGTTCAATACGATGAATAGTTGTTGTTGCCTTTGTTGATTAAGTGTTATAAAATGTTGAATCCCTTTATTTGTGATGAGGAGGTTTATGTGTAGAACTTTGAGCTTAAATGTGAGGATTTATTTCAAACCATGAAAATTACTGCAAAAGTTTTAGCCCAACTTACGGTATGGGAGTTTGATGCATTGCGACAATATCACAATGCAAATATGTACAAATGCACAAAGGAACACAAGTTAGTTTCTAGCTATGGCTTTGATGGTGCCACGAGTTTCTAGGATTCTGATGAACTTTATCAAAATAGAAAAGATCTTTTCAATTGTTGCAGTCTTCATTACATTTTGAAGATGTTACTACAAATTGACCTCCTTGACCAACTAATATTCATGAACAAAAATTGGCCTTACGATCCAAGGGTTGCATATTCCATACCTTCTAACCTTGCAAGTGCATGGAAGTAAAATTAAAGTTGATGGAAGAGATTGATACAAAGTTTCAAAATGAGGTTGAGTGAGAAGAATTTTTAAAATTTTTTTATTTTCCTTTTTTATGTTCCTTTTTTTTAAAAAATTATAGATGTCCCTCCCTCCACCAAATGGGCACAAATTTGAATTTGTTGATATTGCTCATTTCTAAATATTGTGGAACACTGAACCTTCATGGATTATGTCCAACTCCATGGATTATTTTATACTTGAATTAAGGTTTTTTTTTCCTTCTTTCTAGCTTCATTGAAACTTAAAACATGGATGATTTAAGGGTGAAAGCATATTAAAGTGGACCAAAACTAGCAACTCAAAGTCCCTTTTGAAAGTTCACTTCTAGTGTATTCAAAATTGGCTTAAAATTGACCATGTAACTTTCATTCCAAAAATTCAGATTTTCCAATTTTGTTTTGGGGCCACCATGTTAAAAACCATTTAAAAGGTCTTCCTTAAACCAAAATCAAGAAAATCAACATTTTATGTGCTTTTATGAGCTTTGCAAAATATTTCAAGGGTTGCATATTTAATGTTATGGAACACAAAATTTAAAACAATGTTTCATTCACTAAATGAACCTTTAATGTCCTAAACTTCAAATATTTTATATCCCAAAGTTTCACATACATTGCATAAACACATTGTGAAATAAAAATCCATATCCAAGATTTTGTAGTTTGTGACACTCTAGTTCACCAAGATTGTAAAGTCCATTACTAATTGAACATTCATGATTTTAATGTGTTTTTTTAATAATGTTTTTATACATCATGTGTTAGTTTCACATAAGTGAGTCCCTTTTTGTTATATTCAACAAAAGTTAAGAATCGTATGTAAGAACATTTTTCAAATCCAAGAAAAATTGTCATTGTGACTTCCATAATGGTCCATTGTAGTATGCAACCACCTTTAAGGGGCATCAATGGTGTAATTTGGAAGTACCTTCATTCAATGAAAATTCATTGAGTTGTTTTTTTATGGCTCCATTAACTCTTGAAACACGACTACTTTCAAAAGGCTCTATAGTGTAAGTTGTGCATGTTTTTATTGAAAGAAAATTCATTGACTTACTAGCTTCATTGAAACTCGAAACATGGTTCATTTCATAGGGCTTTGTAATGCCTTCATTGAAGGAAAATTAAAATACCCATTTTTGTTAACAATTCAAATGATCAATCTTGGTTGATTTAATAATTTTAAAAATATAGCCAATCATGGGTTTTGCTTCAAAACCAATTCATGTAACTAGCCAAATTTATCTGAATTACCATAATAACCAATGAAATGTAGCTAGATTAAAGGATTTGCTTGAGAATCAATTCAAGTAATTATTCATTTTTTCTCAAAAAATTAACTAATAAAATTGCCATTTAAAGATCCCAAACCCCTAAAATTGATTGGTTTTTAAGATTTTTTTTTTTTTTGAAGAACCATAATCAATTGGTTGTATAAAAATCTAAAATATCAAAGAACTAGAATTGACCAATTATGTAAAACTTGAAAAGATAACTACTTGAAATCATTGAAAAATCAAAGAATCACACAACATTAGTTTGAATCCACATTATGAAATAAATAGGAACAAATGCCTACCATGAACCTACTTCATTGCATTTACAATAGTGTTATTTTTTATTGTGTTTATTTATGTTTTTGCAAAACAATAATCAAACCTTGCACAAAAACCATGTAAGGTGTTTGAATGGAACATTAATTGAACCCTATGCATTGAAACAAGCTAATTTAAAAAGACATTAGAATTATCTAAAGATGAAGTTGAAACTTAAAAATGAACACATTACAAATTCCTTTCAACAAACAACTATATTAGAAAAATCTCAACATGAGAATTGAAAATCTTCACAAGCCTTTCAAGCAACTAGTCCAATTGATCAACCTCAAATGCTAGTAGTGCAATAAGAATGCAACCTTAAAGGGTTACAACTAATGTTGGCTACATATATTATTGAGTGCCAATTATCAATATGCATAATCATCATATATTCAAAAATACATATTTGATTTTGGTTGTTTTCCCATATCCAACATTGCAGGTTTTTGCCAAAGCTAGATCCAATGTATATCCTTGTGAATATGTATATATTCACTTCGAGTGTGACCTTGCAATATGCATATCTAGTGATAACTATTTATGGGATCCCAAATATGAACATGCATCATATCATGGCAAGATACTAAAGATATCATTAAAATAACATAAATAAGGGGTTTACATTATAGGACTTTAAATTATGACTATCCTTTTTAAATATGAAAATATAGGGGATCAAACTAAAAATAACACTTAATTTTGGTATCAAACTAGTTTGGTCCCCTATCCTATGTTTTCATCATAGATAGAAAAGACATTTCTAGGTTATTTTCCTAAGTAAGTAGCCTAAATAAATAAGTAATGTAGGTGGGTATGAGGTGACCTACGTAAGTGATTAATTAACTAGCTTAGATAGGTAACTAGGCACCTTAAATAAGTAGGTACCCTATGTGGCCTAGGTAAAAAGGTAAGTAGCCTAGGTAGGCAAGTGTGTTTAGGTCAGATGGGGAGTAGGCACACATGTTGGTAGGTAGGATGGGGGCCTAGAAAAGAAGGTAGGTAGCCTAGGTAGGCAAGTATGTTGGTAGGTAAGATGGGGGCCTAGGGAGGAAGGTAAGTAGCCTAGGTAGGCAAGTAGGTTGGTAAGTAGGTAGAGCCTAGATAAGTAGACCACCTAAATAGGAGGGTAGGAAAATAAGTATGTAGATTCACTAATTAAGAAGGTAGGAAAACCCCAAATAGGTAGGTGAATAGGTAGACCCCCTAGGTAGGTAGGGAACCCCTTAGGTATATAGGTAGGTAGATCCCCTAGGCAAGAAGGTAGGTGGGTAAGTAGATCCCCTAGGTAGGTAGGTGAACCCCTAGCTATTAAATACGTAAGTAAGTAGATCCCTTAGGCAAGAAGGTAGGTAGGTAGGTAGACTAGGTGTAGTTGTAGTTTATAAAAAATGTTCATATGCTCATGCATTATTTTGAGTTTGGGTCTTTATTTGTTGGACTTCAAGGAAAAATGCAAAATTAGGGTGAAATGAAAAAGTCAACATGAAATCCAACATAAAACATGATGTGACTTTATGGATATCTCTATTATAGAGGTGGGGTTTTTGTGTGGGGTAATTGGGGTGGGGTTTGGGATATGGTTGGGGTAGGCAATTTGCACTACAATGGGCATGGTTCTTTCAATCTAACTTGATTTCAACTCCTTTACAACTTACAATTTCGGAATCTGTATGCTTTCATGTGAATCTGAAAAATTGTGATAATTTAGATTTTGAATATGCATAATCTTTGTATAGATCCATAGTTAATTTAAATTTTAGAACTGAAGAAATCATATCCACTAAAGGAACAAATTTGAACTTGAATCCTTATTCACCTTAACAAATAAATTGTTAGAATTTTCCAATGCATTTTTTTTTAGTAAAATTTTAATACAAAATATGTTTTATTAATATCATGAACTTAATTTTAAAATGTGGTATTCATCCACCAATAGTTACAATTCATTTATGAATGAAAATAAAATAAAAGGTCTAATTATAATTTCAACCTCCAATGAAGGATCCAAGTGTGACATGCTCCAAAATTGAGGCCTAGAATAAACATAGTGTGCATGTAGAGGATGTAACACATAACAATACAATTTACCATTCCTTTTACAACCTCTTGAGTTCCACTTATAAAATCTCCAACACTTCTTGCACAAAGGACAACACAAACCTATCGCTCAACCACTCAAAACTTTTTCTATGAATTTGAGCCTTTTAATGTTAAAAATTTAAGGTCTCAACGAGGACCTTAAAATATTAAAATTGATTAAATAATTTCAATCCATTTTCACATTAATGGATGTCCTTCTCCTTCAAGAACATAAGTTGTAACTTGACAAAGCCAAAAGTCTTGGCAATAAAATAAAGTTGCTAAAAGATGTCCCATAATGTCCCTATTTCATACAAATTATTTTTCATTTTTATATTATTTTAAAAACCATTATTGGTTTGGATTTACCTTTTGGCTAATGCTCCCAACATGGTCCCCAACATTTTGGTGTGCTACCTACATGGTCCTCAATGTGCTCCCTAATTGTTGGCATTTTTTAATGGTCCCCAATATTCCTAACACCTTCTTTTTCCATTTCAAATTGAGCCAAATCTTTCATGACATTTTTCTTGGTGCTATTGATGCATGTTAACCTATTTTTTGGTCTTTAATGCTTTTGACAAGGAGTGCACCATGGCCATGGTGTGCTACATGAGGTTTTTGCCAAGTTAAAACACATTGCTAAGTTCTATTGGAATTTCTACAAGCTTTACAAGTAGTGGGTTACAAAATATTAGAGATAGGAAGTTGAGCCTCACATCACAACCTTGGGCTCACCCAACTTCAACTTCAATCCTTTCCACAAGATTCTTGATGTCAAGAAGTAGTCAACAAGCTTAAGTTCAACTTGTAACAACTTAAAGACATTAAGGTTGATGGTCAACATATCAAGGCGATCAATACATTGGAAGGCCATGACATATTGGTGTTTAAAGGAGTTTTTTCATGTTGTTAGAGAAAGACCTAAAAAGTCATGGATCAATTTGGCTTGTGAATTCTAAAAAACCACCTAATTCCAAGCAATACAATTTGGAGGAGGTATTGAGTTCTTTCTATCATGACTTGTACCAAGCTCCAAACCAATTTTCTAGCTTCCATTTATTCTCTTGGTCATGGCCCTAGTTAAGTAGGTAAATGCTTAAGAATTAAGAAAGTCATTATAAAATCTACAAGCATTTTTGGTTTTTTATTGGCCATGAATACTAATTGATGATCACACATGTAACTCTTAGCATTAGTCACTTTTCATAGATGTAAATACAATATTTATCACCTTCATACGTAAATGTGGTGAAAAAGAAGAGTTAACAAATGGGTGAAAACCAAAAAAAAAAGTCACACAAGGTTTGGACAATCCTTAAAATTGTATTTTAGTATCTTTGAAATAATGCCATGGGAACAAAACAATATGCTATTGTTTGCAAAGTTCCAACCGCAAAAAGTTGATGTAAATTCATGAAATTTCAAAAGTCCTTTTGTATGTTTTAAGTATTATGTGGACACGTGTCTTTTCAAGGTTTTAAAATATGATTTTGTTTTTGTTACTCAAACATCCACTAAATGTTCAAACAACTTTATTATGGGCTTTAATATATTTCATAAATAGGGTCACATATGTTGATCATTTTAGGTGCATGTATTGGATTCTAATTGGAATAATCCTTAATGATTAAAATAATTGATTTTTTTAATAATGTTTTTTAAAAAGTTATACATTTGATTATAAAGTAGGACTTTATGCAAAAAGTTTGATTTCTTTAATCATAGTATGAGTCATATTTGGACTCAATATCTATGTCTAGTCCAAAAATTTAATTTGAATGCAATTTTGGTATTTAAAAAACTAATGCATGACAACCATGTGTAAAATGCAATCCTTAGAAAGGACTGCAACCTTGGCACTGATGGATCCTTCTATGCTTTCACCAAAAATATTGGAAATAATTATGTTATTCAATGTTGTGTAACAAATATATTTAAAAGCTTTTCAAAAAAACTTTTAACCCATTTTAGAATATTAGATCATTGATAAGGATTAATATGTTTTCTACTTGCAATATACATTTTCCATAACATATTAGTTCTTGACCAAACCTTAGACCGGGTGAAATAATCTAAATAGGACATGATTTTCCTCAAATTATTATTTTTCAAAACATGTGATTGCGTTTCATTTCCTTTCCTTTGACTTTTAATTAACTCACAAAAGTCTCTTGCTTATTAATATGGTCAAGGTTTGGTCAAGTTTGTGTGGTAATTGGAAGAGTTTCATTAGTAATGGGCTAAAAAAGTATAATTGTTTAACCTCTTTTGGAATGAGTATGGAGGTTTTGATGTAGACAAATTTTTATTTCACAAATTGAAAAAAATTCACCTTTTGGTGTAATTTTATAATTAGATTTGAACTATCCCTAGCAAGTTGAATTACCATAATTAATCATCTTATTGTAGAGATTATACTATTGCATTTTTGTTTGGGTATATTTGAGGGTAATCATTTGAAAAATTAAAGGATTACTATGGAATATCTTTGGACGTGGTATCTCATACAAAGGTTTCATCATCAAATTGTTGTGTCAAGAAGCGTGGTGGAGGGTTTAGTCTAAATAATTTTTAAATTGTTTTTTTACATTTGTTATCTAAATGAATATTCTATGCATTAGTGCCAAGGGTTTTGAATCTCCAAATACCTTTTTGTTCCTAGTTGAACTCTTGTCAAGCAAAAACAAAGCGGAGTTGGCATTTATCTTGGGCAACAATCCATGGACACTATTGCAAACTTGTTTTTGAATTTGGGATCAAATCAATGTTTCATACAATTATGCAAGAAGTCTAAGTAGTTTCCACTTAGGAATTGGGAAACTCTTGCAACAAGAAATGCTTGATGTGATAGTGAATTTTGAGTAGCTTCATCACACTTTTCACATATGAAGGCTACTACACTCCATCATAAAGGGGCTTTTCATAGTGTAATCTATATGGAATGAGTTTTTTGGGTGTTGGTTTGCTTGAGCAGGCCAGAAATTGACATGTATTTTGGAATTTTGAAATATTGAATTTGACCAAAATCACGACTATTTCTTATGTGATTGACCATTGATGAACTATATTGGTACAACTATTGTACACCTAAATCCAATAAAAATACTAATATATATTGTAGCAAATACAATGAGAGGTGCAACCTCCAATGCATATAAAAATTAAAATATTTTGCTAGGTGAACAAAAAAAATGACATCATTGCATTCTTAACACTTTAAGGGTTCCTTGTTGTATGTAAATCAACCAATAAAGTGTTTACAAGATGCAATTATTATCATTTTATTAAATAATACTAGTTGATCTCAATTGGATGAAATTTTTTCAAAATTTTCACTTCCAAACATGAAGCCTAATACATGTTAACAAATATTTCAACCCCACAAATATATTCACAACCCCACTTTAATTAAAATTGAAGAAAATTCAATGGTATGCCCTTAACCTTCTTGGTTTGCTTAAGATTTTCATTTTGATTTCCTAGTTTTCTTATAGTTGCTAGTATTTCACATATTCATTACATTTCAAACCAAAAAATAAATTGTTTGAACAATATTTTTGGTCCACTCAAGCAAACCAATTGCACAAGAATGGCATGCCAAGGTTTGGGAGTTTGTTGTGCAAATCACACCAATCATAGCTCACTCTTGTCCCATATGCTTTGGCAAATGTTGTCCTCCTTTCACCTGATTTGAGCTTTAGATGAAATTAAAAATAAACTACCTAGAACTCTGGTTCCATCCAATTCCAAATATCAGGAAGACTTTGGAACATACCCAAAGGGTCAAATTGGGGTTTAGGGTTTAGGGTTTAATCTCAGAACCTGATTGGAGCTTTAGATGAAACTAAAAATAATCACCCAGAACTCTGGTTCCATCCAATTTCAAAAATCAGGAAGAATTAGGAACAAATACCCAGACGTTCAAATTAGAGAAGTTTAAACCCTAAACCCTAAAACGCTTCAAAACCTAGAACCTGCCAATCTTGGTATACCTATACAGGATACAAGCTATAACATGTGTTCTGAATTAAGTATTGGTTTTTCAGTTTTGTCCACAAATGGGTGTCCCTGGATTAACAATTTGCTAATTTTAATTAAGAGAGACAGCTGCTTGATCAAGGCTATTGTCAGATGTTTTCTCCAAGTAAACTCCAAAAATGATGATGAACTAAGCTCCAAAAAGATGATGATGATGATGATGATGCCTATGAAAGGGAGTAGGAGGAGGAGGAGGAGGAGGAGGATGAAAAGTCTTTCAAGACACTGTTTTTTTCAGTAGAAAAAAAGCAAAATCCTTCCTCTTAAGACAAGATCATCAACCTATCCTCGTCAGTTGTCGTCTATTGTTATCCACATCCAGAGAGAAAACCCAAATTGGCGCTCTCATGTTGTTGAGTCTCTCACCTCTCTCCTCTCCCTATTACCTGCAAGCTTTTTTTTTTTGGTGCTATTTTTTCCTCCCCCACCAATATTCTCTCATACAATCCATCCACACCCAAGTTGTGGATATGCACGCATATGTATATATATATATTTCTATTTGATTCCTTAACACATTTTGTTCTGAATGCAACTTTTTGTGTGTAAGTGCGTGTGTTTGGAGAAAAAGCTTCAGGTAAGCTTCAGATTGTGAAATCACCAACATCCAGGATCAAGAAACAGCGGGCTTTCATTGGATTTGGGTCTTCTTTCTTTGCTGGTGAGATTTCATGCTAACATGGTGTAAGCATCTTGGTGTTTCTTTTCAGTTATAAACTAGTACAGCAAACGGGCTTCAAAATTTGGGTGTGATGTGATGATTGTGTGTATGTGTGTGTGTTTTGCTTTGTTTTGGGGGGAAATGTTGCAGGAAATGCAAAAACATGGTTTGATGAAAAAGTCCACAAAAATTATGGGTATTTATTCCAGGTGAATGAGTTTTCTCCATTGGGAGGATTGGAATTCAGGAGTAAGGTTTTGGTGAGGAATGGGTCAGATTCGGCAAGGGGGATTGGAAGCATCAGGAAGTAGAAGTAAAGCAATTTTTCTTGCCAAAGAAAATGGGTCTTGGTGAGAAATTGAAGCAAAAGGGTTTGGAGGAGCTTCATTGTGAAACATCAAGCAAGCAGTGTTTAGTTGAGCAAGGGTTTTTTGGATGGGTTCAGTATCCAATTTAGTGTACTATGCATCAGTATCAAAGGGGACAACAATCTTGGCGGAGCATAGTGGGCCAGGAGATGATCTAGCTATGGTGGCAATCGAATGCTTAGGCAAAGTGCCATCCTTGCATAGTAGATTCACATACACCACAAATGGACGGATGTTCAATTGCTTAATGGATGGTGCATTCACTTACTGTGCAATTGTTGATCAAGCACTGGGCAAGCAAAAAGCTTTCGGTTTTCTGGAGAAGGTTCGGGATGAGTTCAAGCTCTTGCTCATGTCTCAAGGCTGGGCTTTGGATGGTGTGGCTCTTGAGGCTTACTGTTTGAATGATGATTTTATGGTGGTTTACCGGCATCTTGTGAAACCCTTGGTTGGTATCCCCCAAAAGGAATTGGACCATATGTGTGAGCAGATGCTTGCCAGACAGAGTGCAGAGAGTGGAGCTGATGCTGGTGACGACTCAGAAGACCACAGATGTCTCCTGCCAGAACATCACGTGCATTCCGAAAAGAAGGGGAATCATCTCCTGGAGTCTTTGACATGGAAGGCAAACGGTAAACGGGTCCAACAACAGGTGAGTGTTTTCCTTTGACTGGATATTTCAGTGATATGCAAAAGACTGAGCAGATCTGAGCAGATCAGATCCATCTCCAAAAAGGTTTCTTCCCTGGGTGGACAAAAAAATTCTGAGCTTCTTCACAGATGTAGAGATGTATTAGGGTTATATTTTCTTGAGAGCTAGGTGGGTGAAATTTTGTTCTGCAGGTTATTGAAGTCAAAGAGATAATGATGACAAACAGTGGAAAAGCATTGGACAAAGGCCAGAAGCTTCAAACGATGGGTGGTGGGACCACTCCAACATATGAAGATATCCACATGTCAAGGAGTCCAAGGAGACGAATGGAGGGACGTCAGATGGCCTCCTACATGTGGTGGCACACTGTGAAAGTTATACTGATTTTTGATCTCATCGTGTGTCTATTGCTTTTTGCTGTTTGGCTTGGCTTATGTAAAGGTTTCCAATGTATAGGAAGGCATTGAGATTCATAAGATGGCAACCTTGAAGTCCCCTGCTTCAACCAGTGGAAAATTTTGGGTGAGCACCTGATGGCATAGTTCATCTTCATCCCTTGAGTGGGGATGTTAGAATATTAAGCTGACAAGCATCCTCAGCAGCTTGACTGGTTTACTCTTTGGCAATGCCCTATGCTGTGATTATTAGAGCAAATTAGGAGATGGGTGTGCTGAATGCTGAGGAAGCTTTGTGAAGACTAGTGGTTTTGAACAGATCTTGCTTGCGAGCAGAGGAAATTCTTGGGGAAGAATTGAAGCAGATACAAATATACACTGCTCTAGATGACATCTTTGGCACTCTACATCAATATTCCATTGAACTTGATGCCCAACTTCTGGGCCTCAAGGCACTATCTAAAGAGAACTACTTTGAGCTTGCAAATCAGAGTTGAATAGCAAGGAGAGTCAGTCAGTAAGTCTCTGCTGGTGAAACTTCTGGTTGGAGAGAAACAGTTTCTTACCAGTAGTGGAGCTCCTGGACCAGTAGGACTACAATAACAGTTTGTAAAAAGCAGAAGTTTAGCAGTACCTTAGGAGAACCCACTCGAACAGGAACCTCCATTACAATTACATGGATGTTTCTGGAGACTGAACAATTGCAAAAATCCAAGGTACATGGCCAATGTTCATCATGACCAACCTGAGAAATGGAAGTCCTCTGTCAGTACTTGGATCCTGCACACACCTGCCCATTGTGATTTACCTCCTGCTGTGCACAACAAGGAGAAAAGCACTAGAGTTTTGATTGCTTCTTCGCTTAGGTACTGTACTCAATAAACTACAGGCCTTTAGAGCTCTGTATTCTGTCATGTGCTCTTGGCTCTGGCACTGTGGTGTGCCACAAAACCATGATTACAGGTTAATGAATCCCTTTGACAAATTTGCAAACAGGAATTTTCATATTATGACACATGAGTGTCTGAAAACACAAGATTGAAATGAACACACAAGATTGAAAATGAGTGGCAGCTGTACAGATGGTATAGGAAAGCTATATGCATCTCTTTGCATATACAACCTCAAAAAATTGACTATTTTACACTGCAATTGTAACTAAGCCCAACTATGCCCACATGCATTTCTACTGCTTCGCAAAAAATGAAAATAAGTTGCTTTGCTTCTCTTTGGCTCCTCCTGTAGGTGCATTGTTGTTTGTTGTGCTGCCCTTAGAGGTGCCAATGGTCCGCCTCTTCTTCGCATCCTTAACATCCTTGACCTCAACAGCCACTTTCCTGCTCATGGGTTTTGTGGGATGTGTCAAAATGTTGGGATTCACATGTGGAGGTTCAAGAGCAGAACTACGACCTACTTTTTCATCTATTGGCAGCAATCCTTCGTTTTGTGTGACATAGCCTTCTTGATCTGACTGTCCCTGTGGTGTACTTATTTGCTTACCGTTGTCTTGGGAGCTTCCTAAACCTCCACCCTCCTGATTGTGTTGGTATGATTCATTCTTGACTTCTGTCTTCTGGGGCTGTGGCAAATCCAGCTCACTCACTTCTTCCCCTTGAGAAACCTTGGACCTGTCATGGTCAGGTTCCACACCTGCAAGAAGAGCCTTCTGCTCTTCTTCATTTAAGATCTCTTCATCCTTCAGGGAGCTGCCAATTGCCAGAGTCTTAACATCACGAGCCTTCTGTTTGCCAAAGAGCTGAGCTAAAGCACCATCAATTGCAGCTTTGGGCTTAATCTGCACACCCAAACCTCCAAATCCAGATAAGCCATTATGAAGATGTAGCCTTCACACACACCCCATTAAATTTCCAACAAAAGAGAACAGAAAAACCAGTGAAACCATGCTGTGCCCATGTGCAAGTGACAAACCCATCTGTCAAGAACAAAGAAATTCTTGCCTCCTCAACACACTCTGGCCCATTGAATGCTGGTCTGCCCATTGCTGGAGTGACTGGGTACCAAACCTGAAAGTTCACTCCACAACTCACTTGTTAGAGTCTGCACACCATTTGGAACAGTTGCCTGAGTGGATGGTAAAAAGCAACCACAAAAGTCGATCATGAGGCAAGTATTGAAAGAGTTTTTTATAGAATTCCAAAGTGCAAATTGTGAATGCAAAAGGGACCAGATCTAAGAACTAGCCTGTCATCAATACAGTAGTTATGATTGCAAATGCAATTGATGTCAGAAGAGTATAGCGTATCATATCACCTATGATTTATAGAGATAAGTACATCTTATTTACCATATCAGAGCCCTCATAAGGCTGTGTAAGCTTATGAAGTGCAGATTCCGAAAGGTCATCATTGAGCCATGCATGAATCAAATCCTGGCTGCCTAATACCACTGGCATCCTGTCTACACCAGAAAAATGATGCAGTTTAGGCCAGGATTTAACACAAATTTCACTCCAATGTATGAAAGTATCAGAGTACAACCTTGTCTATACAAGCTACATGTGCAGATACATACCAGCAACAAATACCATAGAAGCCATATGTGCAGATACATACCAACAACAAATGCTGCTTTGAATAATGCAAGGATTGAGCAGACAGCTGCTGACCCATCAAAAGATACTCAATACATCAATGAGAGAGAGAAATATCCAAGACACTCCAGAGCAGAAATCAAGAGTTCCTTGTTGAAAAATGTATGCTCACCATGAAGCCACTCAAGTTGCTTGGAAACACGAGTCGTTAATATGGTAAATGTGTACAAAACCTCACCTGCAAACCCATTGCAAACACACAGTTAAACAGTGCGCTCAATAAGCAGTGCAAAAAGGATATTACAATTGATCCAAACACAGGGACAAGCACAAAATTACCTTCAGCATCCTCCCAGGAGTCATAAAGGGCAGCAAAAACAAGGGGTTGCTCATCTTTAAAATGCACATAGAAAGGCTGCTTCTTCTTCCCGTCTTTTTTCCACTCATAGAACCTGTCCCAATCAAGTAAAGTTCAGCAGAAATGGTACACAGGTCAAGACCAGGAGAGGGTTTCCTCCCACAATAGTTTCACATCTCTGGAAGACTGGTAGTAATTTATGAGAGTCAACACCAAATTCTCAGGGATTAGGAGAAGCCATCCATTTTCTGCCTCTTTGAAATTTGGCTTAGTCTCTAAGTTTACATTTCATACGATTGACCAACTAGATCAGAAAGTGATGGATTAGACCTACCCCTCCACAGCAACAAGGCAACGGCTCTTTTGCAACAGACGACAAAAGGAGGACTTCACATGGACGGATTCTGATCGAGCATTGAACTGTTCCACACAGCACTCACAAACATCATGTCATATGGCTGTGATGAAGTTGATGATATCAAATAAACTCACAAATTGCATTAGCAATGCAAACTTTTACCTATCCGAAATGAGAAACATCTACAGCAGAGGTCCCAAAAAGAGGTTAATCCATTGGTAAACTCTTTTCTGCTTCTGCTTGAATTATGCAAGATTTTCAAATTGGAGATATGAAATCTCACCATTCGGTAGTAATCAGGTTTCTCTGTCTTCTTGGTGAAACTGGGAACTAGGCCCCATCTCATACAGTGCACAACTGGCTCCTTGCTGGCCTTATCCTTGCTATCATAGCGAACCACAGGCATGTGTGCACCTGGTGCCACATTGTATGAAGGATGATAACTGCAGTAAGCAATGCCATATCCACATTCAACACAAAAGTACCTCAAATCGCAGCAAAGTTTCAAGACTGGCTTCTCTGAGTCTGGGATGGACATAAGATTCCCCAGACTATCAGGAGCCAGAAAATTCCAATCAATCAAAAAAAAGAAAAAGGTTCCTCATTGTTCATGCCAAATCACTCATGAATACCCCCACTCCCTTAAGATCTAGGGGTTTGTTGGCACACAGTTTTCCAGATGGTGCAACCTCAGTCCTTCTCTATTCTTGAGACAGCAGGTTATAACTGCAACATCCACTGGCAACTAGGATGTTGCAGCAGCCTTTCAAGAAAGAAAAAAAAGGTTTATTGGTATGTCTTTGAAGACTGAGGTTGAAATTGCAGTGGACGCTCCAAGACTGATGATACTAGTGAAATGGGTTCAGATTGATAAGAATAAGGAAGCATCCCCATCCATCCTCAACGATTGTGAGAAAGTGTTTTCTTCACTTTCAAATGAAGAATTGCTTCCTTCTCAGAGGTTAAGGAGTTTTCCTCCAGTTGCCATATGTCAGCTACAAAGTCGCCCATGAACATATGTCAGCTCTCCTCAGCTAAACCCTAAACCCTAAATTCACCACTATCTCGTCAGCTTTGCCACTTGATCTTCACCCAATCACTGGGATACCGCAAAATAAAAAGTAGAAAATCTACTGAAACCCATGCAAAACACCACACATGCACCACGAATTCATAATTCCTCTACACAATTCAAGAGTCGGAAAAAAGGGCGCGGAAGTAGAACAGCCAGAGAGAGAGAGAGAGAAATGAGACAAAATTCCACCGCCCCAAAAATCTACAACGTCTTTCTGGTACTTCTAAACCAAAGAAGAGAAGAAACCAAAACAAGAGGGGGGGTGGGGGGGGCTTCCAACCTCTCGGAGTTGATGGAGCGTAGTGGGGCTTGGAAACCACAAGCTGAAGCAACTGCGTCTACACGCAGCGTACAACGTGCTCTGCCGCACATCTCTGCTCCCAATCTCTTCTGCCAAAACAAAATACGCAGACGCGCGAGCGGAAGCGCTGACGTCAAGGGTTTGCAAACTCTTGAGGAACTTCCGAAAAATTAGGGTTTAAGTGGCAGGAATCGCAAAACCAACAACCGCGTTAAAACCTAAACCCTAAACCCCACACCGGCTTCTGTTTCAAAGGCTGTGTTTTAGGGTTTAGGGTTTGCTTAAACCGGTGGTTAATAAGGGAAGCCTTAAAACAAAAAACTTTTCTCGGATTGTCCAGCAGTTCTTTGATTCTGATTTATTTATTTTTTAAATAAAAAATTTCAAAAAGCCCAGAACCCATAAGTTCTCTGATTCTGAAGCATAATATAACTGCACGGAACCGGAGGTTATCAATAAAATAAAAAATACCCGGACTTAACCCTGAACCTTTTTAAAGCAAATCTTTTTTGAAATACAGGCGGTCCAGCATTTATTATTATTATTATTATTATTAGTATTATTATTATTTTCAAAAGCTCAGAACCCTTCAACTAAGCAGCCAGGTTCTTTTTTTAAAAATTCATAAAATATTAATATCGAAAATTGGGCAATTTTCTCCAAATTAAAAATTAGCCAAATTAGTTGAATTTACACTACAGATTTTGGCCTAATTTTTTTTGGGTTCAAAAAATAGACAAAATTTTCCCAGAGGAAAAAACAAAACATACCCTGGTAGTTCTCTAATTCTAAAACATATAAAAGCCTAAAAAAAAAAATGTAATTAATAAAATCAAATATGTAGCCAACATTTAAAATGGAAACCTAAACAAAACAACCTTTTTTTGTGCAAAAATTTGCCAAAAATTAAAAATTTGGGAATGGAGTGATTTTGGAGGTTTTCAATCAAACAAATGTGAGGCAAAAATAAATAAATAAATAAATAATTTTAAAAAAAATCATCAGATTTGTATACTATATAGTACTTGGGTAGGTATGCCAATAATTAAGTTGTTTTTAATATTTGGCCAAAATTTTGGAAACTTATGGACCATATGTCAAAAATCCCATAATTTTAAATTGACATCTTGAAGGATTTTTTTTCAAAAAAAAAAATAAAATTGGCAAAGAACTATTGAACCTACCTAGGTACTATGGTACTTTGGTTTCCAATGTGTAGCTAAAAATATAGAAGGATAATTACATATTTTTGGTTCATATATGATTTGTGGCTAAATTTGGCTAAATCTTCAAAGGGATGATTGTAACTTTTTTTACATCTTTCTATGGATGATCTCCATATTGGCTACAAAAACAATTCGTTAAAAAAAAAAAAAAAACATTGACAAAAGAATGGGCATTACAATTTTCAAAACACTTAAACCTTAAAATGTTTTTTTGGAATATCTTAGGAAACCAACAATTATTTGATTTTGATTTTGTTCAAAAGCCCAAAACCCAATAGTTATCTAAGTATGAAAACATATAAAAAACCCAAATTTGGAGGTTAGTGACAAAATCAAATACCCATCCAACTAACCCTAGTTTAGGAACCTAAGGCTTTGTCAAAGTTTTTTTTTTTTTTTTTTTCAAAATAACCAACTAGGTGTAATTCTTTGATTATGATTTTTCTTTTTCAAGAAACTTAGAACCCAACAATAATTTTCTAATTTTGAAACACTAAAAAAATTGAAGCAAAATCAAATATTTGCCAAGGCCCTAACATTGGTTTTAAAAAATAAATCAAACGTATAATTTCTATGTCCAATAAAAAATAATTTGAGAACAAAAACTTGACTTACAAAAAATATTCATTTCTATGACCAAAATGAAAAGGAAATTCACAAACAAAAATTTTCCTCCTTCAGGCACAAATGTGGCATATAATGTGGCAATTTGAATGCAAAATATATAAGTTTATGATCTATCCAATAAACTTGCATTAATTTAAAATAACATTGAACTATGTTGGTGCATTTGTTCAAATATGATCAATTTATGTGTTGTTAGTTGTTGAGCTTCTTGAAAAAGTAGGTTTTTAAATTATATTTGTTCATAAGATTTTGTAGGGCTAATTATTCACTTGTTTTTGTTAGCATGTCTAAGTTAAAATCTTTAATTTTTAATTTTTAACAATTTGAAAGTATGTCCTTCTAAATGGATTCTAGTATGGAATTGAAATACAATGTTTTCATTCTATTTTTTTCATAAATTATAATTATATAGATATTGCTTATCATGTATTTTTATTTAAAAACATGTAATGAATTTAACACCATAATTTGTTCTTGAAATGTTTTGTGCTAATAATATAGTTTTATCATAAATAATCATTGTCTCACGTTCCTTATAACAAGATACAATATGAAATTTGTTGGATAAAAGATTGTAAATTTTTTTATTTGGTTAAACAAAGAATGTGAAGTGTTAATAAGTCTAATGTATCAACTATAATGTTTTCGAAATGTAATTTCAGAAAATGCATATTGAGAGATTATATGATCATATATTCTTGTGCTTGAAATGTGAATGTTTCATCTAATGTTTTTTCAAAAACGCTTTTATTATTTGCGACAATTTTGGTATTTGTGTAAAACAAGTATGGTAATGTATTATCCAATAGTGGTGTTTTTAAATAACACTCGTTCATAAAATTTATATCATCAATGGTTTATGATGGGCATTGTTTGAAATTTGTTTAAGGTCTTAATAAATTTACATTGTTTTGTTTGATAACTTATACATTTCATAACATTTAGCATTTTCATGTCAAATAATTGTTATGAGGACATTAAATCCATGAATTTTGAACTAGGGGAGATTGTTAAAAATCACATGTCATAATGACATCAAGCCCAACCCATAACTTGATTATGGGCTTGTTTTATAACATGTAATTTATGATTGATTAAATTCAACATTTTATCACCCACTAAAGATATTTCATCTATAATCAATAGATGAAATCAATCCAAAGTTTCACACTTTTCATCTTTTATTTTTTTTTATTAAAAAAAATTTGAAAGGGATTGCAAAAACATATTGTATTATATTGCCATTAATGATAAATGTTGTTGTCTTTCCTATGTAAACTAATTTCATAATTTTTATTTTAAAAGGTTAGCATCTTTCATGTTTTTAATGTAGTTCTATAACATGTTTTGTATGATACACATAAAGTGTAAGAGTGGGGGGGGGGGGGGGAACAACCAAAATTTTTTTTAAAAAACGGAGGAAAAAAAAATATTTGTGGTTGGGAAAAAATTAAGCTTTAATTA
>Ga0116227_10004960_pt1 | contig 28519 bp, 25 predicted proteins | sample S1TSphgellanicum_FD_89693 | JGI IMG/M metagenome (GOLD analysis project Ga0116227, IMG submission 89693) | Host-associated microbial communities from peat moss isolated from Minnesota, USA - S1T2_Fb - Sphagnum magellanicum MG | ecosystem: Host-associated > Plants > Peat moss > Unclassified...
GAGCAAGCGTTAATTCAACCCTTTAAGATCACGGTGCTTGGGTACTGGATTCAACCACGGGACAGTTAAGAAAATCCGAAAAGTAATTCAGATCACTTTGGCCGTCGTCGCTTCGGCGCTGCTGATTCTCATAGTGGCATTGTGGCTGCGGCCGCCCGACCTGATTCGGGTCGGGGCCAACTACACGGCGAAGATCGTGTGCTCGAACGTGTTCCTGGCCGGCCGTGAGCCTGAGGAGGTGCTGCGCACGGACGTTCAGGCTCCGGGGCACCCGTTGCTGCGGATCATGCGAGTGTCGGTGGATCGAGAGCGCGGTGTGGTCCGCGCCGGATTGTTCGGATTCATCGGGGGCGGTCTGGCGGTGGTGCGGCCTGGTACAGGGTGTGCCGTGTTGCCGGATGGAGTCGTCCCGACTGCTTCAGGTAATGCCGCTGCACCGTTGGCTGGGACCGAAGCCAACGCTGGGACCGCCGCTACCGCTGGGACTGCGGTTAGCGCCGATTCTGCCGTGGGCGGCGAGAGTGCCGCGACGCCGCTGGCTTCCAGTGGGGACTCCAAGCTCGGCTCGCGTCCGGCTCAGCCGGGAATGTTATGGCCCGAGGGCGACGCCGTGCAGACCGATGCGACGATCGACCACATCCTCGCCGACGACACGCTTGCCGGTCCTGGTATGCGTGCCATCGTCGTGGTTCACGACGGCCAACTCGTTGGCGAGCGCTATGCCGAAGGATTCGGACCGCAGACGCCGCAGCTGGGTTGGTCGATGACCAAGTCGGTGATGGCCGGGTTGATCGGCATTTTGGTGAAGGACGGCGGGCTCAGTTTGACGCAACCGGTGGGAGCGGCGCTGCACTGGTCCGGCGCGGATCCGCGCGCCAAGATCACGATTGCCGACCTGTTGGCGATGTCGAGCGGTCTGCACTTCAACGAAGAGTATGGTGCGGTGTCGGATGTCACCCGGATGCTCTACCTCGAGCCCGATATGGCAGCCTTCGCGAGCGCGCAGCCTCTCGCGCATCCGCCGGGCACCGTTTGGAGCTACTCCAGCGGCTCGACCGTGATTCTGTCGCGGGTCTTTCAGCGGGCGGCGGGTAGCGACGCGTTGACGTTCGTGGGTCAGCGCTTGTTCGAGCCGTTGGGCATGACCAGCGCCGTGATCGAGACCGACGAGCACGGTACGCTGGTGGGCTCGTCCTATTTATATGCCACGCCGCGTGACTGGGCACGATACGGTCAGATGCTGTCGCAGGACGGGATATGGCAGGGTCAGGAGATCCTGCCGCGCGGCTACGTGTCGATGATGGCCGCGCCGGTGGTTGCATCGGGCGGGGAATATGGACGGGGTCTGGTCTGGCGTTGGGCGATGGATCCGAAGGAGCCGGGTGAAAACCCCGATGCGGCATTCGGTATTCCCGCCGACGCGTTTTGGATGATGGGCCATGATGGACAGTCCGTGACCATCATTCCATCCAAACACGTGGTGGTAGTGCGCATGGGGCTGACGCCGGAACGTGAACACTACCAGCCGGAGCCGCTGGTGCAGGCGATTCTGAGCGCGCTCGATCATTAGATCCTGCACTACCGACGACGAGCGCGCGTCCGCCGTGCTCAAGTGTGCAACCTCCTGATTCGCTGTGCTCGATCCCGTCGTTCCGGAACCGCCGGGCTAGAAACGGATCCCCATCCGCCGATACGCATCCGCCAATAGCCACAAGGGCCCAATCAGCAAGAATTGGACATCCTTGAGGAAGGAGGGACGCTTGCCTTCGATGGCATGACCGATGAATTGACCCACCCACGCGATCAGAAACAACCCGATGCACACGGCCCAGAGCGGCAGAGTGCCCGAGTGATCCAGTAAATCGATCGACCACAGCATCGCTAGGAACGTGACGGCGGCGCCGAGCGCCAGTCTGGTCGACAGCGCGGCATAATAAGCCAGCGCGACGACCACCCAGATGCCGGCCCAGTTCAGGTCGGGGTTGAATGCGCGCAGGGCGGGCGGTGTGGGCAGCGACCACAACAGGCCGATGATGCTCCACACGATCACGGGGACGCATACCCAATGCAACGCCTTGTTCTTAGGGTTGCGGTGGCTATCGCCGTATTCGACCAACCATTGATTGACGGTACGCATGGCTACAAACGGTCGTTCAACTTGACGCCCACGAATCGCGGGGCGGTGGCGTTAGCATACAGGCACTCTGCTCGCCGGTGGTGATATGGCAGGGTCGGGAGCTACCGCCACGCGACTACGTGTCGATGATGGCCGCGCCGGTGGTTGCATCGGGCGGGGAATATGGACTGGGTCTGGTCTGGCGTGGGGCGGAGGTCGGAGGTCGGCGATGGCGGGTTCACGCCTAGCGCCAGGTTGCTTCCGCACACTCGCGCTGCGGGTGTCTTCCCCCAAAGGATCGACCTCGGCTGGACGCACCAGGTTGGTGTAAAGTGCTGCAACGTCAGAGATTCGGAGTCCTCCGAATGGCGTCCAAGAGCGGAAAAGTAACCAGAATGAGAACGGCATCGGCCCCGCGCGCGTCAGTCAGTTTTTCTCCGGAGCTTTACCGCCCGCTCGAAGCGATTGCCGAGCAAAAAAAGGTTTCCATTGCCTGGGTCGTGCGCGAGGCGGCTGAAAAGTATGTCGAGGCACAGTGGCCGCTGTTCAGGCAGCAGCAGCCATGACCTTAAGCCGCCAAAACACCGTCACCGCAGAGGGTTCCGATGTTGGTTCCAGGCTTTCGTTTGCGGAGCTGCGTGCAGAATTGCGCGTACAGGCTCAGGCGGTGTCCGAGCGGATGCAGCTCACGCTTGCTGAATCGCTCTCCATCGCGGCTGTCCAGGGATATTGGGAACGTCTGACCGATACAGTGCCGTTGCGCGAGCCGCCGCGCGTGACCCGCGACCTCCCTTCCACCCTGGCCGCGACGGCGCGGCGACTTGGCGATGCCATGGCGCAGTTGCCCGTGGCCGAGGCTGCGTACCATCTAAGCCTGCTCTATACCAGCCTGCTGCTCCCCGAATGGCGCGCCAAGCATGGCGTCTATTACACGCCTCCCTCACTTGCCGACAGGCTTCTCGACCAGGCCGAAGCCGCGGGCGTCAACTGGTCAACGGCGCATATTCTTGACCCGGCGGCGGGAGCCGCGGCATTTCTGGTTCCGGCAACCGCGCGATTGATGAGAACCATGGGCGGCTGCGATCCCGCGGTCGCGATCCGTAATATCTCGACGCGCATTCGCGGCTACGAAATCGATCCGTTTGCGGCGTGGATGGGTCAGGTCTTTATCGAGGCAGCCGTTCTTCCGACCATTACGCTTGCGGACCGCAGGCCGGAGTGCATCACCGTATGCGACAGCCTAAAGATGGAGACGCAGACCCGTTTCGACCTGGTGATCGGCAATCCGCCGTTCGGCAGAGTCTCGCTGCCGGCAAAGCAGCGGGAACGCTTTGCGCGAAGCCTTTACGGACATGCGAATCTCTATGGCTTGTTTACCGACCTAGCTGTCGATCGGGCGCACCCGAAAGGATTGATTTCATTTCTGACGCCGTCGAGCTTCCTGGCCGGTGAGTATTTCAAGAACCTCCGCGCCGTCCTGTCACGGGAGGCGCCGCCGGTGGCGATTGATTTTGTCACCGCTCGCCGGGGCGTCTTTGAAGACGTGCTGCAGGAAACCGTGTTGGCGACGTATCGGAAGGGTGCGCGCGAGGCGGGCGAGCGGTGCACGAGTGCGATGGTCTCGTTTATCCAGCCACAGCCCGGCAGTCCCGTAAGGCCGGTGGCCGCGGGTTGCTTTACGTTGCCCCGCCATGCCTGCGCTCCTTGGGTGCTCCCGAGACACGCCGATGAAGAGACACTGGCCAAGCGCCTTCGATCAATGCCGGAGCGCCTGGAAGATTGGGGGTACAAGGTCAGCACGGGGCCACTGGTATGGAATCGCCATAAGTCGCAGCTTCGCGAGGAGCCGGGAAGAGGACACATACCTCTGGTCTGGGCGGAATGTATCAGTGACGGCCGTTTCATTTTCCGTTCGGATCGGCGCAATCACCAGCCGTTCTTCAAACTGGGTCCCGATGACGACTGGCTGATCGTTCGTAGTTCATGTGTTCTCCTGCAGAGGACCACAGCCAAAGAACAGGCAAGGCGACTGATCGCCGCAGAGATGCCTGCTTCTTTCGTCGCGGCTCACGGCGGCGTTACTGTTGAGAATCATCTCAATATGATGATCCCGACCGTCGCGAAACCGCTCGTGTCACCAGCTTTACTTGCAGGGTTTCTCAACAGTGCCGCTGCTGACCGGGCGTTTCGCTGCCTGAGCGGTAGCGTCGCGGTATCGGCATATGAGCTGGAAAATCTTCCCCTGCCGTCGGCCGTCGATCTGAGACGGCTTGCGGGGCCGCGTTCAAGCCGCGCGGCGATTGAGGCGGCCTGCGCCCGGCTTTATGGTGTTGACGACACGCCATGAGCCTGCCGCCCTATATTGATCGAACGGCTATTCATCAGAGATCGCAGATTATTTTCCCGGAAGGCGTACCGCAGCGCACGTACTGCGTGCGCGAAGCGGCGGCATCAACCGTTTTTACGATGCTGTATATCGGCGCCGTCGAGGGCTCTGATGTATGGGTCGCGCCCAAGCAGATCGTTCGCATGACGGATGAGCAGGCTGCGCTTCAGGGCGAAGAGGACCGCAATAACTACACGAGTGCCTCTATTAAGCCGGGATTTAACCCCACCGGAAAACGCTGGTATCTTGAAAACAGTCGCGAACAAATTCGTGACGAGACCATTCGGCAGGGATTTATCACCAACAACGCGGTGCTTGAACGTCCCGGCGTGCCGACAACATCGGGAAAGCCGCGTTATGCCCTGCGATCGGACTTTGCTGCCTTGTTCGATCCCGTACTTTCCGGCGACGCGTTCGAGACGGCCGCGGTGACTTGGCAGCAAAATCATCTTTCTGCGCCCGCGCGCGCCCGGACGGTGCTCATGCGCCGCGGCGCTGTGATGACGGGCGAAGGTGAACTCATCACGTTTCCGAACGGCGAAACGCGGCGAATGATGTCTGGGCCCAGCTCCGTCATCTCGAAGGCTGTCATCGAGGATTTCGCGCGAAGATATCTGAAGAGCCCTGCTGTGCTTTGGCTCAGTGAGAGCGCTGCCAAAGTCGTTGCACGCGACGATGAACTGGCTGGGCAGCTCGGCCTCAAGATTTCGGCGGACCGGAATCTCCCGGATATCATCCTTGTCGATCTTGGCGATGAAAGCGCCCCTGGCATCGTGCTGGTGTTCGTCGAAGTGGTCGCCACCGATGGACCGGTCACGGAACAGCGGCAGCAGGCGCTCCTAAAGATCGCAACGGAGGCCGGCTTTCCGGCAACGCGGGTCGCGTTTGTGACGGCATATCTCGATCGCTCTCACGCGGCCTTCAAAAAATCGGTTTCCGAACTGGCCTGGCGCTCTTTCGCATGGTTCGCCGCCGAGCCCGAACATCTGCTCATACTCCATGAGGGCGCGGAGACGGCTCTCAAAAGCCTTGGTCAATGGCTGTAACCATACGGATATCGCACAATGCCGCGGCGGGGACGGTCACTCGGCGTATCCGCTACAGTTTAAAGACCCCGTATTGGGATGGCGCGGCACGTCGATCCGCGCTCGCCATGTTTCAATGAGCCCAAGGCGGATCACCTCGGATGACGTCTAAACCCAGAACCAAATCAAACTACATTTTGTGCTTCTTGATCAGATGCTCCCGATAGGTTTCGCGATCCACGGATTTTTGGCGCAGCACGCCGCGAAGTTTCCGAACGCTCGGCGTAATTGCGTGGGACGGGCGCGTTTGATCCAGCGTAGAAAAATAACCCGTTACCATGGCGGAAACCGAGGTGCCTTTGGATCGAGCCTGCCTTTTTGCTCGCTCTATGAGATCGGCGTCCAGTCGAAGTGTGAGTTTCGATTGCATCGACCTGCCCTGCTATCGCTGACGTACTAAATAGTTCATAACTATACGGCTTCGATAGATCGGTGAATCGAATGACCTGAGAATTTTCTTTCCTCAGTACATCGGCGTCGCGGAAGATATTCCTACCCAAGTTCCCGGATTGATTCTGGGAAACGAAACGGGATGAATCGATATCGTGATGCATCGATATCTTGCGCCGGCTCTTCGAGGGTTTCGGTCGCGATGATACGGGCAATGCAAATGTGCGCAGTGCCTCGCTCTGTTACGGGCGACGTTGGTGCAGTGCATGGGTATTCCTTGTCTACGAGTGTGCAGTATGGACAAACGTCAGGTCTGCGACTACATTGATCATTTGCAACCACATTCTCGGTTTTCCCTATGTCAGTCAGCGTTCGCGATCTCAAGACACGCCTCTCCGAGTACCTCAGGCGCGTACAGCGTGGGGAGGCGGTGGAGGTAACTTCCCACGGTAAAGTGATTGCACGGTTGGTCCCGCCATCCGCCCCGCAAGAGTCTGTCATTGACCGCCTCAGCCGCGTGCCGTGGATTCGGATGGGTCACGTCGGCGCCAAGCTTGGGTTGGATGAGCCGATCGCTTTGCATGGCACGGGTCCCTCGTTGACCGATATTCTGCTCGCTGACCGGGAGTGATTCTGTACTGCGATACATCGGCACTGTTCCGGCTCTATGTGCCGGAAGCCGGTCGGGAGGCGGTGATGAAGGCAGTTGGTGCGTGCGAAGTGCGATGCACGCATGTGATCGCTTTTGCTGAACTGCACGCCGCTGTGGCGAAGGCTGAGCGACTAAAACGCCTCCGAGACGATGAGGTGGAGACGATTCTGGCCCGGTTCGAGCAAGACTGGGCCGCGATGCTGGTCATTGCTGTGGACGATGCGTTGATTCGGCGCGCAGGCGGACTGGCCCGCCAGCACGGGCTTCGTGGTTACGATAGTGTTCATCTGGCGGCGGCGGAACGGCTCGCCTCCGCGATGCCTACGGAACCGGTGCTCCTGGCAGCTTTTGACAAGGATCTTCTCGCCGCGGCCGGGCGGCTTGGTTTCCAACTGTTGGACGCTTGAGACAATCCAGCGACGTCCGATTCCAATTCCGGCGTCACCTCGAATTTCACCTAGACGATTCCCGCCTGGTACTGCACTTCGATCACGAGCCGTCGCTTCCGCTCATTCAGCATGCGTCGCGAAATTTGAGGTCACGCCCGCTTCAACCGCCCGCGGCGGAAATCCGCGATGATCTCGCGCGCCGCATTGTGGCCGGGGGCGCCGGTGACGCCGCCGCCGGGGTGGGTGCCCGAGCCGCACATGTAGAGGCCCTTGAGCGGTCCGCGGTAATCGCCATGCCCGAGCATGGGTCGGGCGGAAAAGAGTTGATCGAGGCTGAGCGCGCCGTGAAAGATGTCGCCGCCGAGCAGGCCGAAGGTGCGTTCGAGGTCGAGCGGGCTCATGATCTGGCGGCCGAGCACGGACGCTTTGAAGTTGGGGGCGTGGCTGTTCACGAGGTCGATCATGACGTCGGCAACCGTTTCGCGGTGGTCATCCCAGGAGGCGCCATCGGGCAGCACGGGCGCGACGTGCTGGCAGAAGAGGCTGGCGACATGTTGTCCGGGAGGGGCCAGGCTGTCGTCGAGCGTCGAGGGGATCAGCACTTCGACGATGGGTCGCTTGGACCAGCCGCCGGCCTTGGCGTCCAGGTAGGCTTGGTCCATGTAGGCGAGACTGGGCGCCATGATGATGCCGGAGGTGTGGTGTTCGGCCGCGTTCTTGCCGGGCAGTACGGTGAAATCGGGCAGCTCCGAGAGGGCGACATTCATGCGGAAGGTGCCCGAGCCGCAGCGCCAGTGCTGCATGCGCTCGCGAAAGCTCGCATCCAAGGCTGAGGGATCGATGAGCTTGCCGTACAGCAGTTTGGGGTTGAGGTTCGACACCACGCTCTTGGCGCGAATCGCCTCGCCGTTCTCGAGTACGACGCCGACGGCGTGTCCGGATTCGACGATCACCTCGCGTACGGGGCTCGATACGCGGATTTCGACGCCGCGCTCGGCCGCCGCCTTCGACATAGCCTGCGAGATGGCGCCCATACCGCCGATGGCATGGCCCCAGGCACCCTTCTTGCCGTTTACCTCGCCGAATACATGATGCAACAACACGTAGGCCGAGCCTGCGGCATAGGGGCTCGCATAATTGCCCACTATCCCATCGAATCCATAAGCCGCCTTGATCGGCGTGCTCTCGAACCAGGCGTCCAGATAGTCTCCCGCGGATTTGACGAACAGGTCGAGCAGCTCGCGGCGCATGACCATGTCGAGCTTGGCGATGCGTTTGCCCAGCTTCGCGCTGCGCAATAGCTCGGGCAACGCTTCGAACCAGCTTCCTGCCGTGACGTTGGGCGGCGTCTCGAGCACCAGATCGCGCAGCACGTCGGCGATCACATCCAGACGGGCGGCGTAGTCCGCCAGGCGCGCGGCGTCGCGTTGCGAGAATTTGCCGACTTCCTGTTCGGTCTTGCCGCCGCCCACCTTGAGGTAGCGGCCGTCCTCCAGCGGCAGGAAATTCGAGAGCTTGCGCTCGACCACACGCAGGCCATGTCTCGGCAAGTCGAGATCGCGGATCACCTTCGGGTTGAGCAGCGACACGGTGTACGCGGCCACGGAATTGCGGAACCCTGGATGAAACTCCTCGGTGACCGCGGCACCGCCGACCACGCCGCGGCGCTCGAGGACGGTGACCTTGAGGCCGGCCGCGGCCAAGTAGGCGGCGCAGACCAGGCCATTGTGTCCGCCACCGACGATGACGACGTCGCGCACTGCGGAATCAGCCATGGCTATTCCGTTCGCCAGACCATGAGTTTGGCCCAAGGTGGGAACCCGGGTCGTAGCGCTGGGACCAGCCGGGCGCGGGGGCACGCTCGAGGCGGCTCTCGGGAATGAGCGCGCGCATGCGCTGCGCAAAACTGCGCAGCGATACTTCGTTGCGGCCGAGCGGACCCGGGCTGAAGCTGCGCGAGCCCATACCGGTCTGCACGCGCTCGATCAGCATCTTGTCCTCGACGCTGACCTGGCGGTTGATGCGCCAGTTGAGGTAGCGGGCAGCGCGCATTTCCCGGCGACCATCGGGGTGCGCGTAGGCTATTTCCCGAACCAGCGTCGTAGTGGCGGAGACGGGGATCATCTGCATGAAATCGACCTGATCGGGGTAGAGGTCGAAGGCGACGTTCGGCCATAGCTTGAAATACAGCCAGAGGCGCTGGCGCTCGTCGGGCAGATGCGGTGCGCGCGGCAGTACCGCTTGGTACATGCGCTCCGAACGTTGACCCGAGGGTGTGTCACGTAGATACCCGAACATCTTGTCCACCCAGGGCTTGGCTTCGATGCCGTAACTTTGCCCGAACAGGCGCGTGAGACCCGGATGCGCGACGTTGATGTGCATGCCGTCCGAATAATTGTCGGTGACGTTCTTCCAGTTCACGTGCCGCGTGCGCAGGGTCATGCGGCCGATGGGCTGCAACTCCTCGAGCCGGTACGCGGTAAGTTCGCTCTCATAGGGCGCGAGCATCTCGGCGACGCTGGGCGTCCCTGGCTGCAGACGCACGAAGATGAATCCCTTGTAGATCTCAGCTTCCACGGGCTTGAGCCCATACTGCTGCAGTGCGAATTCGTTGAATTCCCTGCGCAGTGGCACCGCGGTGAGTCGCCCCTCCAGATCATAGCTCCAGGCGTGGTAGGGGCAGACGATGCGGCCGGGGCAATGCCCGGCGCCGCCGTCCAGGATGCGCGCAGCGCGGTGCCGGCAGATATTGAAGAAGGTGTTGATGCCGCCATCCTGGGCGCGCACCGCCACCAGTGGTTCTCCCAGAAAATCCAGCGTGTGATAGTCGCCGGGATTCGGGATATCGTTCACGTGACATAGGATCTGCCATGAAGTCGCGAACACGCGCTGCTTCTCGGCCGCGAGAAATTCGGCGTCGTGATAAATCCAGCCGGGGAGGCTGAAGTCCTCGAGACGCGCAGCGTTGGCCTCAGAGTTGCCGGGATCGGCACGGCCGCTCTCGCGGTCGCCACGGGAAGCATGCGGGGTCCGGGTGTCGCGATCCACAGAGTGCGAGGTGGTCATCGTGCGGGGCCTTTCCAAGCTTTATTGAACGATAGTATAACAAGGAGGCTGGCTTGACGCATCAGACGCGGTGGCGACAGCGACATCGCCATGGCGTGCGATCCGGCGCTACGGCGTCGCAGTTCCCGTGCCATCGAACCGCTGCGATGCTGTGCCGCGCGCGATGAGGCATTGGCCAGCGCGCTGGTCGGTCAAGCCCCGCGGCGTGCGAAGCTCTTGGCGCGCACCGGCTTGCGCAGCAGGTGGGGAAACGCGCCGCCGCACAGCGCATCGACCCAATCGTCGCACAGCGCGATGGCGTCGCGCGGCTTGACCGTGCCGGGGCTCAGGCTCAATTCCACCCACAGGCCATCGAGTAGCGCGGAGAGGGCGATGCCCGCCTGCCGCAGCTTGAACGGGGGCGCGACGTTCGAGCGCGAGAGCTGCGCCAGCAGAGACTCGAGTAATGCGCGGTACTTACCGTAGGTGCGGTCGTGCACGGCGCGAATTTCGGGCGAGTGGGCCACCATGCTCCAAAATACCAACCAGACATTGAACAGCGCAGGATCCAGCAGTTCCGGTGCGAAGGAAGCGCGGAAAAAGCCGCTGAGCCGGTCGCGCGGCGCGGCGGCACGATTCTCGGCCTGAGTGCGGATCGAGTCTTGGAGGGACAGGGCCAGCGTCTCGTAGGCCTCGGCCACCAGTCCGGCCTTGCTCGGAAAATGATGGTTGATGAGGCCGATGGAAACGCCGGCGGCGGCGCTGATGCGCCGGACCGAGACGCCGTCGTGGCCGTGCTCTTTCAAGCACTGCAGCGTCGCCTCGACCAGAGCTTCGCGGCGCACCGCGGGACTCTCTCGATGAAATTTTGGAACCGTTCGTTTAGGTGTCATGCCATCCCCTGTTACGTTTAATTGTAACGGAGCATAGCTGAGGCTTGGCAGTGGCGCATGAAGCGCAGGCGAGAAGGTCTCGCATCAGGCGGACGATTATGCCTGCATTTCCATCTGGCTAGCCGGCTATAATTTTTTTCGCACCAGTTATGCTTTTTTGTTACGAGCTAAAGTGCGCGGGGCGAGTGGAGTCGGTTGAGCCACTCGGATTATGGCGTTACGTATGCTCCGATGCGGTCGGTGACATAGCGCCTGATATCGAGATTCCAATCCTCCATGGGCGCGTAGTAGCCGTGTGCGTGAACACGCGCGGTGATGCCCTTTTGTACGGCTTCGCACACGGTCCAGTCCTGACGGTTGACCAAATCCCAGAAGTCGGCCGCGTCGGCGGGATCGAACGAGGGTTTGTCGAGCTCATGGGTTTCGAACAGAAAATGGCAGGTGATGTCGGTGCGTTCGGCGGAGCGTGGCCGTAGGATGAAGGCCGCGACGTGATCGCAGGCGACGCTCAGGAATAGATTGGGGTAGACCAGTTCGCCCTTGTGGCGCACCTGTTCGGCGGCATCGAGGCCGGGGAAGGCGCGGCGCGCGGTGGTGCCGCTGTGAGTGAAGGTATAGGCCCCTTCTCGGTGCGGCACGCCGCGGCTCCAGTCGAGGTTGGCGCCGCCGCCTTCGCGGAACGAGGGTACGACGGCGCATAGTTCCGGGTGTACGCCGCCACAGTGATAGCACTCGTTGTAGTTCTCGCAGATCACTTTCCAGTTTGCCTGGACTTGGTATTCGATGCTCGCGCCGATGCGTAGCTGCGCGAGCGGGTAGCGCTGCAGGCGCTCCGGGATTCCCGCCAATTGCGCTGTCAAGGGCTTGGCCTCGGCGGGTGTGAGGTGCAAGAAAATAAATCCCGCCCAGGTCTCGAGGCCCACCGGATATAGATGGAACTCCCGCTTATCGAAACCCGTGCCGGCTCCCAGGTGCGGCGCCGCGACGAGGGCGCCATCGAAATCGTACGACCATTGATGATACGGGCAGACGATCAACCGGCCGCCGCTGACGCCGCCGGCCAGCGATACCCGACCCGGGGCGGCGGTCTCACCGGGCGCGTGACATAGTCGCGAGCCGCGATGGCGGCACACGTTATAAAACGCGCGCAGCCGGCCATCGCGATGGCGTAGCACCAGGATGCTCTCGCCGAGCACGTCGAACACCTGGTGATCGCCGGGCTCCGGGATTTCCGTCTCGTGGCAGACGGCGAACCATTCGCGGCAGAAAATGCGCTCTTTCTCGATGCGGAAGATGTCCGGACGGAGGTACCAGGGGGTGGGCAGCGTGCGCTCGAGCTGTTCGGTTGGCGGCTGACCGCCTGCGGTCCGAGCCGTAGCGGGGAGCTCGCCCTTGGCTGCTTGCTGTCCCGCACCCGCGGTGCCGGTGACCTCGACGCTCATACCGGAAAGTCCCGCGTGTACGGCGTCTCGGTGGGCGGGCCGTCGAACTCGCGTGCGTAGCGGTGGCCGCTGTGCACGGCGTGCACGATGGCACCGGGGGCCAATGCATCGCCGATGGCGGTCACCGAGGCGATGCCGGCTTTCTCGAGATCGGTGCCGCGTGCGCGTAAGGCCTGGTACAGCTCGTCGCGCGGCTTACGCATGCCGACGATGATGAGCGAGCGGCAGGGGAGACGTTTCTCTGTGCCGCTGTAGACATCGGTCAGGGTGACCGCTTCGCCGTCGAAGGCGCTGACCCGGGTGAGGGTGAGTATGGGCACGCCCGCTTTTCCCAGGGCGCGATGTACCAGCGGCAGCTCGTTGGTCATGAAGGTCCAGGCCGAGGCATTCCCCGCGGTGGTGACGTAGGTGGTATTGCCGACCTGTTTGGCCAGTCGCTCGGCGATAGCGCCGGCGAGGTAGTAGTTATCAAAGTCAAACACCACCACCGGTCCTTGCGGTACGACGCCGGCGGCGAGATCGTCGGGCGTGTAGACGCCGGGGCCGTCGAGTTCGCCAACCGGAAATTCCAAGGTCGAGAACAACATCTTGGTCCAGCGCGCTCCGGTGGCAAGCACCACATGCCGGTGCTCGAGACCCAGTATGTCATCGACCCCGAGTTCGCTGCCGGGGTATAAATTCACGTTAGGGCGCTCGCGCAGCTGTCCCATGCGCCAGTCGGCCACGCGTCCCCAGGTGGCGAGGCCCGGCAGCCGGGTCTCGAAACGTAGCCGGCCGCCGAATTCCGCAGCCGCGTCGGCGAGCGTCACGGCATAGCCGCGTCGCGCCAGCGTTACCGCGCACTCCATGCCGGCCGGGCCACCGCCAACGATCAGGATCGAGGAGTCGCTCGCCGGTGGTGCGAAACGCTCGGGATGCCAGTCGCGGCGCCACTCCTCGCCGGCGGTGGGGTTCTGCGTGCAGCGCACCGGCACGCCGTCGTGCCAGCTCGAGATGCAAATGTTGCAGCCGATGCACTCGCGAATCTCATGTTCGCGGCCTTCATCGATCTTCTTGGGCAGGAACGGATCGGCAATCGATGGGCGCGCACCGCCGATCAAGTCGAGAATGCCGCGTTTCACCTGGGACACCATGACGTCCGGCGAGGTGAAGCGGCCGACGCCGACCACCGGCTTGCGGGTGATCTGCTTGACGAAGTTGACGATGGGTTCGTGGCTGCCTTCGGGCGCAAAGCGCGACGGCGCGCAGTCGGTGGGGCTGGAATCCATCTTGACGTCCCACAGGTCGGGGATCTCGCCGAGCAGCGTGACCACTTCGTGGGCCTCGGATGCAGCATGGCGGCCCGGCTTACCGCGCAGTTCCTCGAGGCTGATGCGCAGCGCTACGCCGCATTTGTCGCCCACGGCGTCGCGGGTGACTTCCAGCAACTCGCGCACCAGTCGCACACGGTTCTCGATCGAACCGCCGTAGCCGTCGGTGCGGTGATTGTATTCGGGCAACAGAAACTCGTAGGGTAGGTAACCCATACCCGCATACACGTACACGATGTCGAAGCCGGCTCTCATAGCGCGGCGCGCGCCGGCGGCCTGCCATTTCAGTAGGTCCCGGATGTCGCTCGCGTCCATGGTGCGTGGCCGCAGATTGCCCATGAACCCTACGTGGGTGGACAGCCACGGCATGCCGGACGGCGACAGCGGCGCAAGCCGGCTGGTGCGGTTCAGGGTGCACGCGCCGCCGTGCCAGAGTTCGACGCCGGCGAGCGCGCCGTGCTCGTGGACCGCGTCCGTCATCAAGGCATGCGAGCGGATGTCCTTATCATCCCAGAGCGAGGCGAACGGCAGCGGTGAGTCGTCCGAGCTCGGATGGATGGATACGGCGCCGGTGCAGACCACGCCCCAGCCGCCCTCGGCCTTCACGCCGCGAAACTTGGCGCGCACCTGCGGCAACGCGTTGGTCATGCCGCTGGCATGCGGTACCTGGTAGAAGCGATTGGGTGCCGTGACGGGGCCGATGCGGACCGGCTCGAACAAAATGTCGAAGCGTGGATTTCGCGCCATTCGCATCCCTCGATTGAGCGGGTGGGGAACGCGAGCGTAATTGATCGATCGTACAGTAGCAACACGCGGGTCACCGGCCGCGTATACCGCATCCGCTTCTGGTGCAGCCGACCCAGCACGGTCGAATCGCGCCGCTGTCAGGCGCGATAGGCTTGGTACTCGATCCTCAAGGCACTGGCCACGGCCTCGTGCGTGAGCTTGCCGGCGTGCACATTGAGGCCGCGCGCGAGGCCTGCATCATTGGCGATGGCCCGCTGCCAGCCATGATCGGCAAGCGCGCGCACGTACGGCAGAGTGGCGTTGGTCAGGGCGAACGTCGAGGTGCGCGGCACCGCGCCGGGCATGTTGGTGACGCAGTAATGAATCACCCCGTCCACCACGTAGGTGGGTTCGGCATGCGTGGTGGGACGGCTGGTTTCGAAACAGCCGCCTTGGTCGATCGCGATGTCGACCATCACGGCTCCGGCCTTCATGCTCTTGACCATCGCACGGCTCACGAGTTTGGGCGCTGCCGCGCCGGCGATCAGCACGGCACCGATGACGAGATCGGCATCGCGGACCAACTCCTCGATCGCGTGCGAGGTCGAATACACGGTTTTCAATTGGCTGCCGAAAATCGTGGACAGTTCGCGCAGGCGCTTCACCGAGCGGTCGACGACGGTGACGTCGGCGCGCAGCCCCACCGCCATCTCGGCGGCATGGGTGCCGGATACGCCGCCGCCCAGAATCACCACCTTGGCCGGTGCCACGCCGGGGACGCCACCCAGCAACACGCCGAAGCCACCATGGGCCTTCTGCAGGCAATTGGCTCCGACCTGCACCGACATGCGCCCCGCCACTTCGCTCATGGGGGTCAGCAGGGGCAGGGAGCCGTCGGTGGCGGTCACCGTCTCATAGGCGATCGCCGTGGCGCCCGACGCGAGCAGCGCTTCGGTCTGTTCGCGATCCGCGGCCAGGTGCAGGTAGGTGAACAGCACCTGACCCTGGCGTAGCTGGCGGCATTCGGCGATCTGCGGTTCCTTGACCTTGACCACCAGGTCCGAGGCGGAGAACACCTCGGCCGGGGTAGCCGCGATCGTCGCGCCGGCGGTTTGGTAGTGAGAGTCGCCGAAGCCGATGCCGGCGCCCGCACCCGTCTGCACCAGTACCTGGTGCCCGGCGTCCACGAGCTCGCGCACGCCCGCGGGCACGAGGCCCACCCGATACTCGTGAATCTTGATCTCTTTGGGGACGCCGATTTTCATTGCTCGAACTCCACGGGAGGGTCGGTGACGGCAGCAAAGCTTAAACTTCCCTCGGCGCGGAATTTTGCAAAAGCTGAACATAATGACGGCCGGATTGGCGGAATCCGTCTAGAATTCATAATTAACCGCAAGAATCTGGCACCTATCGTGGGATGCCCCGCGGTGAACGTGCGCTGGCGCGGGTGCGCGGGTGCGCGTTAGCGTCACGCCTATCCGGTGTGCCGGCGTAATTTAAGTCAGCGTTGAATCGGAGGCAGCATGGAATCGGATATGCGGATGAAGTTGGATCGTTACGACCGCGCCATCGTGCGTGCCTTGCAGCTCGACGGCCGCATCACCAACAGTCAGCTCGCGGAGAGCGTGAGTTTGTCGGAATCGGCGTGCCTGCGGCGGGTGCGGGCACTGGAAGAGTCGGGATTCATCGAGGGTTATACGGCGCTCATCAGCCAGCAGAAAGCCGGCTGTCCGGTCAACGTGTTCATCAACATCACGCTGGAGCGCCAGGAGCAGGCGCACCTGCGTGCGTTCGAGGAGGCGGCGCGCCAGGTGCCGGAGGTGATGGAGTGCTACCTCATGTCCGGCGAATACGATTATCTATTGCGGGTGGTGCTGGCGGATACCGCCGATTTCGAGCGACTCCACAGTCAGCACTTGACTCGGCTACCCAACGTCGCGCGCGTGCAGTCGAGTTTCGCGCTGCGTACGGTGCAGAAGTCGCGCGAGTTACCGGTACGCTGAGCGAGGCCGATACGCTGAGCGAGGCCGATACGCTGAGCGGGCGTGTGCGCTCATGAGGCCAGTACGCTCCGCCAAATCGGTGCGCTGAGCAAGATGATTACGCTGACGAGGGGCACCGCGCCTAATCAGGGTTTGGCCATGAGCGCCAGCGAAAACGACACCTTCACCGCATCGGCGATCCATTCGGTGCTCTTCCAGTCTCCTTGACCAACACCGAAATCCAGCCGCTTTAAGCTGGCGGTGCCCTCGAGCTTGGCATTGGGGCCGGACGGTGTGAATTGAAACGTGATCGGGACGTCCTTGGTGACGCCGTGCAGGGTTAGCGCGCCGGTGGCGGTGTAGCCCGTCGCGGTCTTGGTGATGCCATGGGTCACGTAGTGCGCCGTCGGGAAGTGCGCGATGTCGAAGATGTCCGGACCGCGCAGGGTCTTGTCGCGATCGTTGTCCTTGGTGTCGATCGAGTTGAGGTCGATCTGTACGTCGATGTGCGCGCTCGCCAGAGCATCCGGCGCAAAGTCGACGGTACTCGTGAACTTATGGAAGGTACCCTTGAATTCGGCGCCGGCCTGGACGCCGACGAAATCCAGATGACTGGAAGCGGGGTCGGACACATAGCTCGCCGCATCGGCGGCGCCGGCCGACGCCACGAGCGTGGCCATGGACAAAATGATGGTCGCGCTGGACGAGACCACGATCGACAGTGCAGCGGTACGCATCATGTTCGCCTCTCCGACTTGGTGAATGGCAGCATGCGGGTGAGCACATTGTCCTTGTTCCAGAAATGATGCTTGAGCGCCGCGAGAATGTGCAGCACCGCGATGCTGAGCAACGTCCAGCTGAGGATTTCGTGGGTATCGCGGAGGAAGGTGAAGGCGTCGTCGCTCTGCGAGATGAGATTGGGCCAGGTAAACAGGCCAAACCAGCTGACCGAGTAATTCTTTGCGGAGGACATCATCCAGCCGGTGATGGGCATGGCGAACAGCAGCACGTAGAACGCAATGTGCGTGATTTTCGCCAGAAAGGTCTCGATCGGAGTCATACCGGAGGGCAGCTCGGGCGGCGGATTCGCGAATCGCCACGCCAGCCGAAGCACCGCGAGCATGAGCACCGTCATACCGAAGCTTTTGTGACGGGCGAGCAGCGCCAGCTTGTGCAACCCGAGCGGTAGATCGTCCGCCGACCATGCGAGCGCAAATTGCGTGACGATCAGCGCGGCGATGACCCAGTGTAATAACTTGGCAACCGGCGTGTACTGCATCGAGGGTCCAGTATTTGGCATCGAGTCGCTCCGAGTGCAGACCGCACTGTCTTGGTAGTCTAGCAGTCTGTCTGACCCATGATGCGCCTACTGCTGCCCCCTGAATTAGATTAGGCTGCCGGCAATTCAGCGAGGGGTCCATCTTGTTCAAACGTTGTTGCGCGGTCGTTGCCGGCCTATTGCTCGCGGCCTGTGGAGTACCGACTGCTCGGCAGGAGACCCCGCATGCAGCGCCTCCCCCGGTGGCCGGTGCCGGTGTCCTGATCCCAAAGTCCCCCACGGGACCGGGCCTGTACGTCATCGACCCGTCGCAATCCGAGATTCGGCTCTTGGTGTATCGGGCGGGCGTGATGGCAACGCTCGGGCACAATCATGTGATCATCAACCGTTCACTCGCGGGATGGATCAAGTTCACCGGCGACCCGACGGCGGCGTCCTTCGCGGTTTCCCTGCCGGTCGCGGACTTCATCGTGGACGATGTGGGCGCACGCGGTCTGGAGGGTGGCGACTTTCTCGAGGAGGTCCCCGAGGACGCCAAGGAGGGAACCCGGCACAACATGCTGAGCGCGGCGCTGCTCGACGCGGATCATTATCCGACGATCACGCTGCGCAGCGTCTCGGTGACCAACAATGCGGGTGCGATGCACGCCACCGTCATAGTGGGGGTTGCTGGCCATGAGACCACTCTGGTGGTGCCTGTCCAGCTAGCGACCTCGGTTGCCCAGATCTCGGCCTCCGGCAGTATCCGGTTGCGTCAGACGTCTCTGGGTCTCAAGCCCTTCAGCATTCTGATGGGGTCGCTCAAGGTCCAGGACGAAATGACGATGAGTTTTACCGTGGTCGCCACGATCACCTAGTATCTCGGCAACGTGATGTTGAATGGTTTAATTGGCGCTTGCTCGAGTCGCTAAACGAGACGAGAAAAGGTCTGGGTGGCCGGGTATCCGGGCCATGTCAAACGGTCAGATTCACTGCGTCGAGGTACTAGCTGATACCGCCGACGCAGATGTATTTCATTTCCGTGTAATCGAGGATGCCGTACTTAGAGCCTTCGCGCCCGGTGCCGGATTCCTTGACGCCGCCGAACGGCGCCACTTCGGTAGAGATGATGCCGGTGTTCAGGCCGACGATGCCGTATTCGATGGCCTCGGACACGCGCCAGCTGCGCGCCAGATCGCGCGTGTAGAGATAGGCGGCGAGACCGAACTCGGTGTCGTTCGCCATGGCGATGGCTTCGGCTTCGGTCTTGAATTTGAACAGAGGGGCGATCGGTCCGAAGGTTTCCTCACGCGCCACCGCCATCGCCGGAGTCACGCCGGTGAGGATGGTGGGTTCGAAGAAAGTGCCGCCGAGGGCGTGACGCTTACCGCCGAGCGCGATGTGGGCGCCCTTCGCGAGCGCATCGGCGATGTGCTCTTCCACCTTGGCAACGGCCTTGGCATCGATCAAGGGTCCTTGATCGGTCACGCCGGCCAGACCATCGCCGACTCGCAACTTGCTCACGGCCTCCTTGAGCTTGGCGGCGAACGCCTCGTACACGCCCTCTTGGACCAAGAGCCGGTTCGCGCAGACACAGGTTTGCCCGGTGTTGCGATACTTGCTGGCGATGGCGCCGGTGACCGCCGCATCCAGGTCGGCGTCGTCGAACACGATGAAGGGCGCATTGCCGCCTAATTCCAGCGACAGCTTCTTGATGGTGCCCGCGCACTGGACCATGAGCTTCTTGCCCACGTCCGTGGAGCCGGTGAAGGTCAGTTTACGGACCTTGGGATTGCCGGTCATCTCGCCGCCGATGGCGGCGGCCGATCCGGTGACGATGTTGAACACGCCGGGTGGTAGGCCGGCGCGCTGCGCGAGTTCGGCCAGCGCCAGTGCCGAATAGGGGGTGAGCGTTGCCGGCTTGAGCACCAGGGTGCACCCGGCGGCGAGCGCGGGGCCGGCCTTGCGGGTGATCATGGCGGAGGGGAAATTCCAGGGCGTAATGGCGGCCACCACTCCCACCGGCTGACGCAGCACCATGATCCGCTTGTCCGCTTGGTGACCCGGGATGATGTCGCCGTAGAGGCGTTTTCCCTCCTCCGCGAACCATTCGATGAAAGAGGCGGCGTAGCCGATCTCGCCCTTGGACTCGGCCAGCGGCTTACCCTGTTCGGCGGTCATGAGGATGGCCAGATCCTCCTGATTTGCGAGCATAAGATCGAACCAGCGGCGCAGGATCAGCGAGCGTTCCTTCGCGGTGCGCGCCGCCCAAGCCGGTAGCGCCAGCGCCGCAGCCTCGATGGCGCGGCGCGTCTCGGCCGCCGCCATGTTCGGTACGCTGCCCAACAGTTCGCCGGTGGCGGGGTTATACACCGGCAAGGTGTCGCCGCTGTCGGCGGCCGTCCAGGCGCCGTCGATGAAGCCTTGCTGACGGAACAAGGTGGAGTCTTGGAGTTTCATGGATGCGGGTGCCCAGGGGTCGGTGGAGTCGTGCGCTCGAGCCTAAGTGCGCGTGCGCTCAGCCTAAGTGTTCGTGGAAGAATTCTAGGCTGCGCTCGTATGCCAGCTTGGCGCTCGCGGGCTCGAAGCTGGCGCGATCGGTGCAGTTGAACCCGTGGTCGGCGGGATAGACGTAGTAAATGCCCGCCGGGAACGCCGCCTTGATCTTGTCGACGGTGGCGAGCGGAATGTGTGCGTCCTTCTCCCCATAGTGGAACATCACCGGCACCTTGGGCTTTTCGGCGAGGAATTGGTCGATGCCGCCCCCATAGTAGGCGACCGCGGCATCGATCTTCAGGCGCGCGGCCGCGCGGTAACTCAGCGTACCGCCCCAGCAATAGCCGACGGTGCCGACCTTACCGGCCGCGCTCACACGGTCGATCGCCGCCGTGAGATCGAGCAGCACTTTCTCGCCGTCCATCTTGTTCATGTAACCGATCGCGGTCGGGAAGTCGGTGTAGGGCACGTCGACCGCCGGTGCCACGCGGTCGAACAGCGCGGGCGCGATGGCAAGATAGCCCGCCGCCGCGTACTGGTCCGCGACCGCGCGGATGTGTCGCGTGACGCCGAAGATCTCCTGAATCACGACGAGGGCGCCGCGGGGCTTGCCCGTGGGCTCCGCCATGTACGCGGACAGGCGATGACCGTCGGATGCGGTCAGATCCACTTGATGTCCCATGATGAATTGGTGTCCTCGAGGTTGCGGTTGATGAGAGAGGGCCGGGAAGCCAAGGCGCCGATTATAGCGTCTCATCGCTCGATGATGGCCGTGACACCCATACCGCCCGCGGTGCAAACGGAAATCAGCCCACGGCGCGCCTTTTTCTCGTCCAATGTCTTGGCGAGCGTCGCGATCAGACGCGTGCCGGTCGCCGCGAACGGGTGACCGATCGCGATGCTGCCGCCCTTCACGTTGAGCTTCGAGCGATCGATGTTGCCCAAAGTTCCCGGAAGACCCAGCTTCTCACGGCAGAACGACGCGTCGTTCCAGGCCTTGAGCGTGCATAGCACTTGGCCGGCGAACGCCTCGTGGATTTCGTAGAAATCGAAGTCCCCGAGTGTGAGCTTGGCATCCTCGAGCATGCGCGGCACGGCATAGGCCGGGGCCATCAACAGGCCCTCCTTGTCATCGAGGTAATCGACGGCCGCCACCTTGCCGTAGGTCAGGTACGCGAGCACCGGCACGTCGCGCGCGCGCGCCCAGTCCTCGGAGGCCAGCAAGACCGCGGAGGCGCCATCGGTCATGGGCGTCGAATTGCCCGCGGTCAGGGTGCCGCCGCCGGCGCTGTCGAAAGCTGGGCGTAACTTCGACAGCGCCGCGATGCTGGTATCGCTGCGAATATTGTTGTCCTGCGTGAGGCCGAGATAGTCGTGCACCAGACTTGCGTAGAAGCCATCCGCATAGGCGGCCGCGGCCTTGCAATGGCTCTCATACGCGAGTTCGTCCTGGTCGGCGCGGCTGATGCCCCACCGTTTCACCATCAGTTCGGTGCTCTCGCCCATGGACAGGCCGCTGCGCGGTTCGGTCATACCCGGAAGGACCGGCCGCAGATGTCCCAGGCGCAGGCCGAGCCAGGGACCGAGACGCCCGAAGGCGCTTTTCGCTCGATACGTCTTCAGGAGCAATTGTTGAAAAATCTTCGGGAAGACCACCGCGGGATCGCTGACGGTGTCGACGCCACCCGCGATGGCGCAATCGATCTGACCGAGCGCGATCTTGTTGCCCACCAGCAGCGCGGCCTCGAGGCCGGTGCCGCAGGCGCGTTGCAGGTCGAGTGCCGGTGTTTCCGCGGCCAGCCCGCTGTCCAGCACCGCCTCGCGCGTGAGATTCCACTGGCTCGAATGTTTCATGACGGCGCCGGCGGCGACCTCGCCGAGGCGTTGGCCGTGCAGACCGTAACGTTCCACGATGCCGCGTAGCACCGCGGTCAACATGTCCTGATTGCCCACCTGCGCATACGCGCCGTTGCCGCGGGCAAACGGGATTCGTGCTCCTCCAACGATCGCGACGCGGCGCGCGCTTGTACCGACCAACATGAGTGTTTCCGTCCCGGTGCTTAAGGGGTAGGCGCTGTCACGACGAATTATGAGCCCACGGAGCGGCTTATAATCAACTCATGACGCATCGCCTTTACCATATGATTTTGCCGGGCCTCGCCCTGTCGGGCCTGATCGCCTGCGGTGCGCAGGAGTCACCGACGGCGGCAAGCCCACCCCCCGCGGCTACGCCGCGCGCGCTCTTGGGCCCCCTGGTCGAACGCTTTTGGGATCAGAACGCGGCCTCCAGTCCTTGGTATTCCTGGGGCGGCGCGGAGGCCCGCTACGGTGAAGCACCGGCCGACCTGCTCACGCCGCAAGCGCTCGCCAATTCGTTGGCCTTGGAGCAACGCTACTTGACCGATCTCGCAGCGCTGGCGCGCGAGCCGCTGGACGCGGAGGCGAAGCTGACCTACGACGCGTTCCGCCGCGAACGGCAATTGTCCATCGAGAGTTATACGTATCCGACCGAACTGCTGCCGGTCAATCCCTACGACAGCCTGCCGCAGCGCTTCGCTGTGATGGCCGCAGCGGCCGCGCGCCGCGCGCTCGCGAGCGACCATGACTTCGAGGTCTGGCGGTCGCGAGTGCAGATGTACGAACGGTGGACGGATCAGGCCATCTCGAACCTGCGCGAGGGGTTGCGGCGCGGCTATACGCTGCCGCTCGACGTGGTGACACGGACGCTGCCGGTGCTCGAGTCGTTGGGTGAGGATGCGCCCACCAGTGTGTTCTATGAAGCGCTGGGCACGGCGCCGGATGCGCCAGACGATGCTGAGCGCGCACGGCGGCGACTCGCCATGAGGACCGTGGTCAAGGAGCGGATATTGCCGTCCTATCGACGGTTGCACGATTTCCTGCAAACCGAGTACCGGCCGCGGGCGCGCACCAGCGTCGGCTGGTCGGCGCTGCCGCTGGGTCCGGCGTGGTATGCCTTCCTGGTGAAGCGGGCCACCGATGGGGCGCGGACACCGGCCGAACTGCATGCGCTGGGGGTGGCGGAAGTCGAGCGGCTACGCCCGCGGCTGCAAGCCGTGCTGGCCGAGACGGCATTTCCAGGCAACGCGCGCGGCTTCGTCGACAGCCTGCGCAACGATCCGCGGTATTCGTACAAGACCGGCGACGAGCTGTTGAGCGCCTATCGGGAGCTCGAGGTCCAGGTGGCGGCGGCCGCGCCGGCGCTCTTCTCCAGCGCGCCGCATGCCGACTTCGAGATACGCGGCGTCGAGACGTTTCGCGCGACCACCGCAGCGCCCTTGTCGTATCGACCTTCGCTGGCGGCGGGCCGGACTGCCGCCGTGCTGTACGTCGACACGGTGCACCTGGACACCCGGCCCGCCATCGCGATCGCTGCGCCCTACCTGCGGGAAGCCGTGCCCGGCAAGCATTACCTACTCGCCCTGCAGCAGGACAATGCCGATCTGCCGCGGTTCCGGCGCTACGGTGGAGCGCCCTCGTTCATCGAAGGCTGGGCTCTGTACGCCGCCTCGCTGGGTGAGGAACTCGGCGTGTATCGTTCGCCCGACGCGAAGCTCGGCGCAGTGCTCGGGCAGCTCGAATGCGCGGCCGGCGTGGTCATCGATACGGGGCTGCATGCGCAGAATTGGAGTCGCGCGCAAGCGCTCGACTACCTGCGCGCCCAGTTGCCGCTCGACGAGCTCGCCACCGCGAACTTGGTGGATCGCGCCGTGGCGCTACCCGCCAATGCGCTGTCGTGCTTGGTTGGGTTCAATGAGTTGCAGAGTCTGCGCGCGCACGCTCAGCAGACCCTGGGTTCGCGCTTCGACGTGCGGGCGTTTCATGCCGAGATACTGAAGAACGGCGCGCTGCCGCTGGATCTCTTGGACGGCGAACTCAAACGCTGGATCGAAGCGGCCGCGATAGTGGAAACGGCGCCGCCGACCGTGGACGCAGCGTCGGTGCCGGTTGCCGCCGGGGACGCAGCCAGCGCCGCTGGCGCAGCGCCGGTCAAGGTGGAAGCGGCTGCCAAATTGGAATAGCCTTGTTGGAATAGCCTCGAGGCCGCCACTCGAGGCTCCGCCTGTCGGCGATTTTCCCCGGGCGGCGACGATGAATCACAGTCAGACTAGGCCGTGCGCACATTATTATTCTTTGCAGCGAGTTTGCTTACGGCCTCCATATGCTGTGCGGAACCCGCGCCGGACGTCGGTCCGGCTGCGGACGTCAAGGTCAGCGTCACGCTCGACGCCGGGGAGCAGAGCGGCAGCGCCGATGCCACGGTGCGCATCCATGCGTCGCGCGACACCGTCTGGTCGCTCATCACGAGTTGCGGGGAGGCGTTGAACTTGGTCCCGGGCCTGGTCGGGTGCGATGTGCTGGAGACCGCTCCGGACAAGTCGTGGCAGAGAATTCGGCATGTCATGAATTACTCCTGGTACGTGCCGAAGCTCACTTACGAGCTGCACGCGACCTATGACAAGCCGTCGAGTATCGACGTTGCGCGCGTGGCCGGCGATTTGAAGACCTTGCACGTGGCGTGGACGCTCAAGTCCGACGGCGATTATACGGTGACCCGGTACGTCATCGATCTGGTGCCGGGCTTCTGGGTGCCGCGTTGGCTGGTGCGCGGGGCGTTGCGACGCGACTTGCCGAAGATGCTGCGCGCGCTCCGTAGCCGAGCCGAAGCCGTGCAGCATCCGTGACGTGAGGCAGCTTGATATGAGTCGAATATTCGGAATCGCCGGACTGTTGCTGCTATCGAGCCTTGCGGGCTGCACCAAGGAACAGGAACCCGCAGCGCCGGCGCCGCGCATCAAACAGGTGTTCCATCTCAACGCCTACGAGAAGGACTTCGGCTATTCGCAGGCGGTGCTGATCGACAAGACCCTCTATATCGCCGCCTCGGTGGCCGCCGACGACAAGGGCCGCTTGGTGGCACCCGGCGACATGGCGGGCCAGATGCGCGCCGCCTACTCGAATATCAAGCGCACGCTGGACGCGCACGGGGCGGACTTCGACGAGGTGGTGAAGGAGACGATCTACACGACCGACATGGAGGCCTTGCTGAAGGCCGCGGATCTGCGCTTCGAGTACTATAACAAGGACCTCTTGCCGGCCACCTCTTGGGTCCAGGTGCAGCGTCTGGTCGATCCGGGCTTTCTGGTGCAAATCGAAGTGGTCGCCGAGCTGCCCTGAGGGCGCGCAGCGTGTCTGAGCCCTGATGCGCCTACCGCGGCCGCTATGGCACGCCCTCGTGGCGGCGCCCCCATGAGTCAGACGGGGTACTGGTCCGCATGCACGCGTAACAAGCGTCGCGACTTCAAGTATCCTAACCGACTGGCGCCGGTTCGCGCTAAGTAGGGATTTGGTGTTGCGCAACGTCGTCGACAAGAAATTCGAGCGCCGGCTCGCGGGGCTCGTCAACTCCGGCGAACGGGGAGTACTGCGTGGCGGCCGCAAGGGCGTGGAGCGCGAATCCCTGCGGGTGACCCCCGATGGGCGGATCGCCCGCACGTCGCATCCCGCGTCCCTGGGCGCGCCGCTCACCAATGAGCACATCACCACCGATTTCTCCGAATCGTTGATCGAGCTGGTGACACCGCCGTTCGGCGAGACCTGGGAACTGGTGCAATATCTCTGCGACATCCATCAGTTCGTGTACCGCCACTTGGACGACGAACTGCTCTGGTCCACCAGCATGCCGGGCTGGGTCGACAGCGATGCCAGCATTCCGCTGGCGCAGTTCGGCAAGTCCAACATCGGACGCATGAAAACGATCTACCGTCACGGCTTGGGCGTGCGCTATGGCCGCATCATGCAGGCAATCTCGGGCGTGCATTACAACTATTCGTTTGCGAAGCCCTTGTGGGAGGTCCTTGGGCAGGTCGAGCAATCGACGCTGGCTGCTCAGGATTTCATCTCCGACAAGTACTTCGCGGTGCTGCGTAACTATCGTCGCTACGGCTGGTTGATCCTCTACCTGTTCGGCACGTCGCCGGCGGTCTCCAAGAGTTTCTTCCTGGGCCGCGACATCGATCTGCCGTCCTTGGACCGCGACACGGTGTACGAACCCTACGGCACCTCGCTGCGCATGAGCGACGTGGGTTATCGCAACAAGAATCAGGCCCAGGTAAGCGTGTCCGTCAACAGCCTGGACGAGTATGTGCGCGATCTATCGCGCGCGATCAGCACCCCATACCCTCCCTACCAGCAGCTCGGCGTGAAAGTGAACGGCGAATACCGCCAGTTGAACGCGAACATTTTGCAGATCGAGAACGAGTACTACAGCTTCATCCGGCCGAAGCGCATCGCGCGCTCCGGCGAGCGACCGACCAAGGCGCTGCACCGCGCGGGCGTGGAGTACGTCGAAGTGCGCGCCCTGGACGTCAGTGCCTTCGACCCGGTGGGTGTCAATCAGAACAAGCTGCGTTTCCTCGAGACTTTTCTCGCGCTGTGTCTGCTGCGCGACAGTGAACCCATCGGCCGCGGCGAACAGGAAGATCTGGACGCCAACCATCTGAAGGTGGCGCGCCGCGGCCGCGAGCCCGGGCTCACCTTGAACCGCGAGGGGCGTGCCTTCCCGATGACGGACTGGGCGCGCGAACTATTGGACGCCATGCAGGGCTTGAGCGAGATGCTGGATCAGGGGGAACCCGGTCGTCCCTATGCCGCGGCGCTCGACCAGCAACGCGCCAAACTCGACGACGTGGCGCGCACGCCGTCCGCGCGCCTGCTCAATGAGATGCGTCAAACCGGCGAATCCTTCATCGAGTTGTCGCAGCGTATGTCGAAGTTGCACAAGGATTATTTTCTGGATCTGTACCCGCCCAACGAGCGGCGGCTCGCCGAATTCGCCTCCGCCGCGGAGGAATCGCATGAGGCGCAGGCGCGGATCGAGGCCGCCGACACGGTGGATCTGGACACGTATCTCGCGCACTATCTGGCTGATTGAGCGCGCCGTCTGCTGCGGCGCAAGGTGGGCGGGTCGCTGTTTTGACATAAGCGATGTCAAGGGTTCACGAATATTTTCAAAAACCTGTGTCGCAAGTCGTTGAGGAATTCCCCTACAGTGGGTAGGGTGTTTCCATGATCGTCGCCAATCGCTTCACCCTCGAAGACCTGCCGGATCTGCCCCACTCGCACCAGTTGAAAGCGGGTTTTCCGTGGTTGACCTTCGTCGGCGAACTCGAGGCGGCCTTCAGGCAGGCCCATCTGGAGGAAAACCTCGGTCATATCCGCATCAATCTCGTGTTGGCGCTGGTCCTCACCTTGGCGGTTTCCTCCATGGACGCGGCCATCTTGGGTTCGGTGCTCAACCGGATTCCGAGCATGATTCACGTGCTGGTGATGGTGCCGATCCTGCTCGTGTGCTTCGCGGCGAGCTTCTCGTCGAACCGCATGCGTGGCTATTCGCTGTTGGCGCCGACCGCGGCCGCGTTGCTCGGCTTGAGCGTGGTCGCGATCCAGATCATCGCCTCCCTGGGCGGCGTGTCGATACTGTTTCCGTGCCTGTTGCTCACCAGCATTTTCATCTTCTTCATGTGCGGCTTGGTTTTCTACCATTCGCTCGCCGCCAATCTACTCGTGACATTGGCCTATCTGGGCGCGGGCACCGTGTTGCAGTTGCCCAGCCGGGAGTTCGGTTACGACGCGCTATGCCTTCTGGGCGCGAATCTCTTCTGTGCCTCCGTGGTTTACATGCACGAAAAGACCAGCCGGCTGAAATTCCTGGAGTCCGGCTTGCTGCGCGAGATGGTGGCACGCGACGGGCTCACCGGCATTCAAAACCGGCGCATGTTCGACCACCATATTCAGCGGGTGTGGCAGCAGGCGGTGCGCGAAACGCGGGCGGTCGCCGTGCTGTTGGCCGACATCGACTGCTTCAAGGACTACAACGATCGCTATGGGCATCAGGCAGGCGACGAATGTCTGCGCGCGGTGGCTTTGTCGTTGAGCCAGTGCGCGCGGCGGCCGCTGGATTTCGTGGCGCGTTATGGCGGCGAGGAATTCGCGGTGGTGCTGTACGAGGCGAGCGACGAGTATGTGGCTGAGGTGTCGACGCGCATCCAGCGCTCGATCGCCGAACTCAACATTACCCACGAGGCGTCGACGGTGGCGAGCCGCCTGACGTTAAGCATCGGCGCGGCCTTCATTCTGCCCACCGAAACCCGCACCGCCGAGGGGTTGATTCAACTGGCCGACGAGGCGCTGTATGCGGCGAAGGAGCAGGGACGCAATCGCGTGGTGACGATGGAGGCGGAGTATCATGCGCTGCGCACGGGGCGCTTCGAAAAACGACGAGCGCATAGAAGCGCGTGAGTCGACCGATCACGGCCGATAGATGTGAAC
>Ga0116227_10004961_pt1 | contig 28518 bp, 25 predicted proteins | sample S1TSphgellanicum_FD_89693 | JGI IMG/M metagenome (GOLD analysis project Ga0116227, IMG submission 89693) | Host-associated microbial communities from peat moss isolated from Minnesota, USA - S1T2_Fb - Sphagnum magellanicum MG | ecosystem: Host-associated > Plants > Peat moss > Unclassified...
CAAAAAATAAAAAAAAAAAAAACATACACTTTTTAAAAACTGTTTTAATTTTTACATTTTTATTTTAAATTTTTTTTCATAATTTTTGTTTTTTTTTTTTTTTTTTTTTTTTTTTTTTTTTTTTTTTTCATTATTTGTTGAATAGATATAAAATGGTTTGTCATTTTGTTGTGCACCATATGGCCACCTTTTAGGTTCTTTTAATGCAACATTGACTATGGAAAGGAGTTTTCAATATGACATTGGGTTTTCAAATTGTTTTATTGCAAAAAATAACACAATATAACCAACTAAAGAAGCTCATAAACATCTATCAATTCTAAACATTTTGAAATACAACAAAGATGGTAAGCATGTGTTCTTTTATTTTCATGCACTTTTTTTTTTTAATCTTTTTTTTTCCATGCACATTTCTATTCACATGTGTTTCTTTGTTTTCACTTTTCACACATGAAATCTATTTATTTATCTATCACATCTCAAATTTTACCTAAGAAAAGGTTTTGTGCTATAATGTTTAATGTGCCTCCTAGTAACTCTCACCTTGTGTTTTACATCCTTCAAGTTCATAAAAAGAGCTCTAAGTGTATTGGGGATAATTCATAATTGCCATGGGATTTTTTTGACATTGTTGCCATCATCTTAGCTTTCACTTGAAAAAGAAAACAAATTGCATTGTTTGTTGTAAATATTGTATTATATCTTTCTCTACAATTCTTGCATTTTCTCCTACACCCTCCATTGATACACTATCTCATACACAACTACTTGCTACCTCAAACATTTGAACATGTGTCACTAAGAAAATGGGTTCTTCAAGTTCCACCAACATGCATGATGCATCATGCAAATTGTAACTAAATTATTCCCTCATTTTCCTTTGCAAGATGTGCCAATAATACTATAATTAAGAACTTGCAAATGGTGCATGACAATGGAAAACAACACTTTGAAGCTAATGTTGGTGAAAAGGCATACATGTTGAAAGTGCATATCAAAAGTTGTGTGGAAGTTGTACAATTGCAATTCGCCCACATGCATTTTGCCAAGGTGAACAACAATTTTACTATAAACCTTGCTCCCCCCTTGCTCAAAATCAAATAATGAAATTCATTATCTAACATAATGAAATGTATGGCCTTCAAATTCTAACTTAACCAAATATTGCAAAGGCTTCATTGGTTATCATAAAACCAATGGCATACCAACCATGAAAAAACATGTAGAGGTGGAACACAAAATCTTTTTTAAAACGTCTGTAGTTTAACATGAAGCCAATTGTCTTAAATGTCATCTTGAGCAAGATTCAATTAATAAAAGGCCACACATAACACCAAGTGCCATTCTAAGGTTTTTCTTTACAACTAATCCATTTTAAAAAGACAATGACACCTAAAAGGGCACCTTGGAAGATGTTATTTATGATCAAGGGTTTTCTACTTCATAGGACTACAAAGTCCATTTGGTCACATGGATTAACATATTGATTGTGCCCAAATGTGATGTTCCCATTTCAAAAGTATTGCTAAAGAAGTTTTACCTACATTAGTGTAAAAAACCTTGTTAAATTATGTGCAACCTACATTGGAGACATCCATTGCAACCATTTTAACTTTTGACCTTTAGATGTCAAAAGGGCCACATGATGTGTTCGTTACCATTGTAAACTTTATCTTAAACAATTAGGAGCCTAAATACACAACTATAGGGTTATTTGAAGCCATTGATACAAGTGGTGTAGTTATGGTTCCTAAAACGCAACAACTTCATGACATGTTTTCTTTCACTTGAAAGGTTGTTGCTTGGGCACCTTACATGTACACAACATAATGTGCAAGCTTTTTCCACATGAAAATATTTCATCCTATTTATATGTACATCATACATGTTTTAGCCACATGACATTAGTGTGCAAAAAGTATAAACCCATGAAAGAATGATTTTTACACAACTTCCATTGTTGAATCATCAAATGAGAAATTTGTGATGTGTGATAGTGATATATTGGCAATGGCAATGGCATATTACATCTTCAATATTTTCATGGGCTTTATTGTAGTTTTAATCCATTGTCTTGCCATGTCATGGATTAATTTTCATTGTTTCAAAATTCAAACATTGTTTCAAATGTTTATAACAGACTTACATGATTTTTGGGTTATGTTGGTTCTTGTGTGATTATATCAAGGTTGCAAGTTTGCAAGCCAAGTATTGTTGTTATAAAATGCTTTGACATTTTGGTTGATCATTGCAAAACCATGTACCATCTCCACAAACATGGGCAATTTGTGAAGTTGAAAATGGTTTCCTAATTGTCACATGCATTTTGAATCAAAATCATGGCCATTGGCTCTTTCATAACACCTAGGAATTTGTGATTTCCACCTATCATGTGGCAAATGCATGAATGGGTGGATGCAAAATGGTTGAAACCTAACAAACACATCTTCATAAGTCCAAATTTTCCTATCTACAAATTTCACTCGTATTAACATGTTAAAAACGTATCTAGTAAAAAATGTCACGTTAATTAACATGTTAATAGAAGCCAAAAAAGGTGTCAAGGGTCCTTGAAATTTTCAAAAAATAATAAATATGTTTTGTTTGACATTTTGAAATTATGTTAATCATTCCAAGTTGTGTTAAATGACTAATATGAATGTTGATGAATACAAATTTAAAATTCATTAAATTTAATTTTGGGTTTTGGTTTTAGTGAAGGACTCTTGAACTTGAATAACTATTGCATCAAAAGTAGTCAATTTTGCAAAGGAGTAGAGTTTTTAAAAAAATTAATTAAAAAAATTTGATGGGAAAAAAAGTTAAATCATAATAACCAACTACCTACATTCAAAACACACTTGCAAGTTAAAAGTTATGGAATTTGAACTTTCTAAAAATTCAAAGTATGTTTCAAAATCTCAAAATTTCAAGAGTCTTTTACCACATGTAAATGAAATGTAATGTACACAACATATAAAACAAAGTCATAGCCATTTGAAAATAAGATTAAACAAAAAAAATAAACATTAATTACCATGCTTTAAAGATGCTCATGGGTAATCTATACTCACTATGTTTATTATTCATTCAAAATTTATTCAAATTTCCCATAATTAAAATCATTGTTATACAAGTCCACCAAAAAAATTCAATATTAACTTATGTTAACATTTTCAAACAGGTAAAATTAATCATTGATTACACCTTAAGTGGGTCGTGCTTTCATGATTGCTCCCAATTAGAATTGACAAGATGGTTAGTGTTATATTTATTTATAATTATTTAAATCTTTAAATTTAAATCAAAATATACTTGATATGTAATTTATTAAACATGTAATATCATGTACAACATTTTTAAATGTTATATAAAGCATTAAAATTATGTAATTTTCATAATTATAAATTTATACACATATATGATTTTTAATTTCATAATTTTTATTACGAATAACAAATTATCATCTTATTTTTTAAAGGTCTTTTTAGATCATTAAATGTGATTTAATATAAATTATAATAAAAAATCCGAGTTGTATGACCACATATTTTGATAAATAAATAAATATAAAATATTAATAAATAATAATTTTGGAAAAAAATTTATATTTTTAACTACCCATTGTATGGTAACTTGTAAAACAATGTTTGTTTTAGACATGTTGATTTCTTTTGAAATCTTTTGGATAAAATTAATATGATTATATATCATTATTTAATGTCAAAAAAATCAATGAGGATATTCATCAAAATAAACCTTTGAACAAGAGTCCCAACTTGGGTGCTTTTTGGGTAAATATTCACAATACGATTCAAACAAAATTGGAACAAGTTCAACATTTTCATTTTTTATGTATAAATATTTTTTCAATCACAAAATATGGGAATTTTTTTCCAAAATCTCAAAAACACAATATTAAAATAAATAAAAAACTTTAAGCAAGCCATAGCATAATAACAAACTTCATGAAAATTTTATGTTGTAGAAATTTATGTAACTTGTTTTGAAATATATTACCATGTACCATTAGACCCAAGCTAAGCTCAATTTTGTGGACTTAATCTTACACCAAAATTTATACATAATTTGAAAACTACATTATTAAACCCATTACATCCAAATGACAACATTTAATATCAATACATTATTTTGTTGAGGGTGAATGAAAGTTTTCAATTTGCAAATATGAACACCCCCTCATCAAGGTTCTGTCATTTTGAAAAATTGGTCAAACAAGGTCAATGGCTTATACATAGTAAGTTTTTAGCATATGACTATAGTCATGTAAAATCATGTAGTAATGAAAATGGTGATACTCATAAAAATGGCTTAATTGCAAAGCATATGTTATTGCATGACTAGATTGGGACACTAGTCATATATGTTCAAATCATGGATGCCATGTTTTGGCATAGTGAGAAATGTAATTGAAGATGGACAGAGAAAAAGACATATCAAAAGGGACCCTACTAGTTAAAGGAAAAAATAGATATCCTCCAATTAGCTCCTTCAAAAATAATGATGCCAACTAATCATTACGACTAGTAGAAGACAACAATATTAAGCATTTCAACATCATCAACACAAGGAATTAGAGCAAAACAAGTTTGGAAAAAGGCACAAAGCAAAGCTACAAGCAATAACAAATTGAAATTTTTTTTGACGTGTGGAGCAAAAGGGCATTGGGAATGAGACTTTGAAGTTTGAAAAAGTGTCAACAAAGTTTAAAAATTCAATTCACAACTCTAACATAATTTTCAAAAGTAACAAGTTAACTACATTGAATCCCCACCAAATTTAGAGGCTAAGGATAAGATTGAAAACAAGTTTGAAGAAAACTTTGGAGGTATGAAAAGGTAGGGCTTGAAAGCTACCTGGTTGAAATTGTTCAAAATCCTTCTTGGTATTCTAATTCTAATGCCATTAAACATGTCATAGGAAATAAAGCCTTATTAGTGTCTTCGAAATATGTAAAAGCTAACAATTTCATCACAATAATAGCTAGTGAGACCCATAATGTGGTTGGAAAAGGCATGGTTTTGGCTCATTTTAAATCTAGAGGAATCAAATCAACCAAAAGTTTTTTCTATGTTCCTAACATTCAAAAAAACCTACTTTTTAATTGGAATAATTATAGATGTTGGCCATACAATGAAATTCTTTTCTTTAATCTATTTTATTAAGGACATGAACAAAAAAGTCGTCATTTGAAAAAAAACTAAAATGAAAGTCAAGGGTCAATAGTAGCTTAAAAAAAACCTTATGTACAAATCAAAAGTCAATCTTACATCACAAAATAGGTTGACCTCAAATCATAGAAAATAATTAATGTAGCCTTGGGTCAAATTTGACATTAAATAATTCTTGAAAACATTAAACAAAATTTTTAAAGAAATAAACATTGAAGCACTGAAAAATGTAATAAAAGTGCCTTGGAAATGATGAAAAATCTGAAAATTTTGAAGAAGCTTGTAAGAGAAGTCATGTAGCCTTGTGCACCAAAAATGAAGCTATGCGTGCCAAGAGTGAAGCTCTTTGTGCCACTACCATTTTCTCAACATAGTTTGCATGTTCATCAAGCTATAGGTTGCTTGAATTGATTGAATATGAAGTTGGAGTTTATAACGAGCTACATGTTGTCTTGAGAATCAAAGTTGTTTCAACCTCATAGGAGCTAGTGTGCATATATGTTAATACCCAATAGCAATTTTGTATTATTGCTAGTAATATTACTATTCTTAGGTTGCATGTTGAAATAGTTTCTGCCACTTTTGTAGATTTTAATGATGAGAGCTTTCACTATTTACAAAATCCTAATCTTGGACCACCTCCTTTGTGGGTACTTTAAATTTTTTTTCCTTGTTGAAATAATTGATTATAAAAATAAAAATTTGGTGTTGTTAAGACCCAAGTTTTTGAAAGAGGAAGAAAAGGAAAAGGAAAATTCATGATTGTTGTTGTAGCCACCACATTCTTGAAGGTTGTTGTAGCTCAAGTTGTTGTAACTTCTTATTGTTGAATTGGCAACTCAACATGATTGAACTCATGTTCCACATACCCATTAAAAGCATGTGAGCTACTACTTGATAAAAGGAAAACTTGGATGCAAAAATATTGTTCAGGCTTTCAATTTCAAAACCATGAAGCTTGGAAACTACCCTTTTACTAAAACCTAGAGGAACATGAATCCTTCAAGGCCTTCACAATTCTATTGAAGTGGGCTGGAAGATGTGTAGCCATCAATGAAAACTTACCAACACAACTTGAAGAACATGGCACACATATTGAAGATCCCTTGTGGAGTGCATTTTATTTAATCACATTGCCAAATTTCATATTCAAGGCTAGTGCTTCACTCCTTTTAGTGATGATGATCAATAATAAATACCTAGTTTGCAAAATCAATATTTTTTGCTAGTCTATAAGAATTCCATGCACTAGTCTTTTCAATGCCAATATTATTTGTTCACAATGTGGGTCTTAGAGTTATTGAGTTCAATCATGTAAGATTTTGTTATGGCTTTTGTTATCAATTGGATGATGAAGGTTCAAACTAAAACCACTATTTCCATTGCACCATGATCCTTTAATATTGTGGACTGCATTGTATCTAAGGAATTAAGCTTGGTTGTTTTGTAGGCATTATTTGTATCCTTTACAATTAGCAAGAGGCTTGTGCCAAGAGCAAGTAGAAAGTTGTGATGAACATTGGATATGATGATTTAATTTTTGCAAGTGCACAAGGACTATCTAAAAGCAAGGGTAAAGGTTTTAGTCAAAACATCATATCAAGTTTTTTTCCTTACTAACTTCAAGGTTTTTTTCCCTTTCATGTTGAACAATAGGGGTAAGACCTCCCAAATTTGTTACTTTAGTGTGTTGTTGGTTGAAACCCATAGAATTTCATAAGTCAAAAACTTCAAGGTTCTTAGTTGCAACTTCAAAGTTTTAAAGCTAAAGTTTTTTCCCTAAGCAAAAGGAAAAGCAATTTTTCAAAAAATGTCACAATTACATATCACTATAAGAAATTGCATCCATCAAAACCACATTACCCTACAATTAAAACTCAAAACACAACTCATATATAATTATTATGCAACTATCCCCTTAGAAATATGGTGTATAAATAAATTGCCATGTTAGAAAATCAATTAGTTGAATTATAGTTGCAAGTGAGTTGAAAATAGGCCTTCTATATATTAATTTATACACATCGTGCATACATATGTAGTCAACCATGTTTGACTTTTTCAAGAATTGCATTGTAGTTGCATGTGTCAACTATTTTAGAACTATTGTAAATGTGCCACTAAATAAACAACTATGTTGCAACTAATGTACAATGTACATACATGCAATCATGCCACATGTCCACATTTTCACCATTCATTATGGTATACATTTGTAACTAGTTTTTTATTATGCTTCCCATTGATACAATTAGTACAACCACTAGTGTGTCACTACTAAAATACTAGTATTAAACTATGTTACGATTATAATACAATTATTTATAACTTAATAAAATACATATTCATTAATTATTTATATCTTCATCATATGTGCTTCATTTTGAATGATTTAAAATGTTATGGGAGCGCTACCTCAAGTTCTAGAAATCATCTTTGAAATGCAAAGGAAAAGGGATAATGAAAATATAACAAGAAAAATAAGCCTTCCAACTAACAAAACACGTTTTTTTCCTTTTTTTTTTCCTTTGGACCCTTTTTTTTTTCAAACCTCATAACTTTCTTATTTCTTATGCATTAAAAAAAAGTTAAGGTGTTATATAAATGCCACCTAAATTTCTATAAATAATCTTTGAACTCTAATAACAACAAAACAATATACAAAGAATTTTTTAAATGTTCAAGAACTAGCCTTTTTAGCATTTGGTGATTTGTTTTTTTGAATTGTTAACCCCCTCTATTTTGGGGGGGTTGTAACTTTCTCAGTTCTATTCCATTTTTGACAATTTTTTGTGCATCGCCTATGCCAATAGGAGGGGTTCAAGTTTTGTTTCAACACTAAAAACAATGGAGCCCTCCCCTTGGATCTGGTATGCCCTAAGCATTTAAATGTTATAGTTGTAATTCAATTGCATCTCAATTTGCAACTATGGAACTAGAAAATTTAACCCATATGTTTTCTCTTTGAATCCCATGTTACGAATTATATAAAAAAGGCTTGTTCTTTTATATTCTCACATTAAAATACAAGTGTCATTTTGGGATGAGCTCAAAAAAGTTTAACTTAAAGGCAAAACATAAAATTTGAAAAACAAATTCATGGTTATTCTTTATTTCATTTAATCTTGGGGTTTCCTACTTACTTACTTACCTAGGTAAATAAGTAGGTAGGTAGGTAGGTAGGTCCTAAGTAAATACATAAATATGTAAGTTTTAAGACCTACCAACCTACCTACCTATGGTTATGTATGACCTACTTAAATATTAAAATAAATATTTATATTGTTTACTTTTCCAAAATACAATTAACATGCCATGTGGCAATTTTTTTATTATGCCATGTGTCACAATCTTGGACCATCACTAACAATCATAATGGACGACGAAGATCAATATTTTGAAAAAAATGATTTTTATGTCCAAATTTTTTCATAATGCCACATGTTAAATTTTTATAAGTAGATGACAATTAATGACATTGACATGACATCATGGGTGCAATTATAATGGAGTTGCATAGTAGCTCAAAATGAGTTGATTTGGCAAAGTTGCAATTGAGTTGCAATGAATTGCATTGTATATATGGTGAGTTGCAACTTCCAATTCATGCAACTTATTCATTAGCACTCACAATGTATAAATACAGTGAGTTGCAAATGTCCTCTACAACTCAAAAATTGAATTGCAAGGCCAATCACAAAATGCCATTTTTTCATAATGTATGAAGAATGGAACTAAATTTCAAACCAGTATATTGACTGTCTTTGATTAAGGCTTATTAAATTAGGCATGTATAGGTGTGCACTTATAGCTACCTATATTGGGAGCTATGGGGCCTTTTTTGTTGATGGCTTTGAACACAAACAAGTTTCAAACACTAGATGTTTCAAATGTAATGTAAAATCCATTTAACTAGGTACATGATATGTGTTTTCATTTTACTTTCTCCTTTAGTTTGTAATCTATCTACACCCAATTACTTATAAAGGTTGTTTATTCACAAAATCATGAAAATGAGTCCCATATGAAAATGGGTTCATTCATAATTGGGGTTCCAAAAAAGAATGTCTAACCAAAAAAAAGACTTTAATAGGCAATTTTAGATTTTCATAATGTCTAGTATATTACAACTATGGTGTATTTTTGTGTTCCTACAATTAGAGTATTGAAAAAACAAGCTACATAAAAAATCCAACAATTATTGGATGTTGTATAAAATTCCTTTTGAATCCTTTAACTAATTTATGGTCAAGTGTCCATATTACAACTTTTTGTTAACTTGGAATGCAAAGGAATGCATGAAATGAAATTAATTTCAAACTTTTTATATAAGAAAAAAATGTTTCCCTTTATTCAACTACATGTTCATTATGTCAATTTGACAAAAAAAATCACATGAAAAATTCAAAGTCTTGAAATTTTGAAGCAAAGGGCTGCAAGGGAAATGATATATTTAATAAATAATCTTGACTGTTTTTTTGTTATTCATTAGGTTCAAAAACTTTAACTTTAGATGCAAGTCACATGTGCAAGAAATAATAATGTGAATAAACATGTTTAATTGATTTTAAAAGCCCACTTTAGCATTTTCTATGTTTCTACTTGTAAACCAAAATATTCATGCACAATTATGTACACATGTGAAAAATCACCACCACCACATGAATTATATTATATTGGACTATTCAATTTTTTTCATTAATTTTTTTTCATGTAAATGTTATTTGTAAAAAGTAGCTCTAAGAAAGTCTCAAAGTCCTTTTTCCCTTTTTTGGTACCCCAACCATGAATGGACCATGATAGTATGATGGGAGTTTTATATCATATTAATACTTGTTGAAATCACTAACATTTCAACACAACATTTCAAATAGCTAAAATCAATGCACAAGTAATTCAAAATGAAAATATGAAAAGTTTATATGTTTGACACATCTCATAAAATGTGTAGGTTCAACAAAATGTTTTTGGTACCAATAGGTTCAAGTCCTGAATGATTTGATATGGCTCCAAACATTGTTGATTATGAATCTTGTATTTTCTTTAGGATCCAAATCTAAATCACTATCTACCTAGCCATTTGGATCTTCAATTTCTGCCTCCTTTGTTAAATCTAATGATAACAAAAATTTGGTAGCATTGATTTTTAATGCCTCTGTCCAAAAATATGAGATGAACTTCTGAAATAAACATGTATTTCCCCACCTTTGCAAATTGTTTTTTTCCTTTCACAAATTTGTGTCCATGCATGAAACAACCACCCACAAAGTTTAGGTTAATTGCTAACATGAAAAAATCAACTTTTGAATCTTTTCCTTTCAAGAGCTAATCTTTGATGGTGCAAGATGTCCACATGTGACATTACTTTTTAAATGTTTGCTTGAATGGGCATTAGATGATCACATGTGCAAGCTAAAGCTTGGAGGTACAATTTGCAAATATGAACATTAAAATATTTATGGATGTTGTGATTTGATCCATTGTATGAACTCCATGCTCTTATGAATAGACTAGTAATCTATTAGCCATACCATCTTTTGGTTTTGTGGCAAGTTTAATTCCTACACCTGATTTTTGTGATAAGGAATTAAAGTCCTTTCCACAAATTGTTGACATGTTTTTAAAGTAGAGCAATGACTAGTGGAATATGTCAAATGAAACTCTACTCCCAAACAAGAGACCTTCCTTGGACCATTTTGACGAAGACATCTTCTAGTTAATCTTATAAAAATGATTTGTAGAAGCAATGAACTTCCATCAACTATAAAGGATATTGCAATAGTAATTTGCCTCTTATCTTCAAGCTTGAAAACATGTATGTCTTTTGATCCTTTCTTTTCCCATGTTCTTTCCCCAACTATAGGTACAAGGTGAATCTTTGTTTAATATGTGTTTATGACAAGTGATGCAAGCACATTGTATGCTTTTACAAGGTATGTCACCCTATGTGCCATCTTTATCCCTTGATCTTCCCAATTTGGTGGTAGTTTCTTATATCTATAGTAACTCCTCTAAAGGACCAACCCAACTTGGCCTTCATGAACTTTCTTAACCATTCCAATGAAACTTTGAATGAACCACTCAGTAGTTCAGGGGTTTTGAGTTCAAGAAAGTCTTAGAAAATGGGTTGGACTATGGGTCTAAAAAGGGCTTATCCAGAAGCTCTAGTCTTTCACAACAAAGACATAAGCTTATCTCTCATTTCTAGCCTTCAATTTAATATTTGAATGTGTTGTTTTGTGATTATAAAAGGTCTCCCCCTCTCTATTGACTTTTCAACCAGTAGTTTGAGCTTTCCATCTAAGGTAAACCATTCTCTTAAAGAGGATATAGGGAGCTTATCAAATGGGCTTGAATGTTCCCTTGGCTTTCTATGAAATGCATAGAGATAATGTAAAGTAGTTGTCAAATTTATATGTTTTTCCATTGCAATCTAAATGTGAAGCCAAAGGTGTAATGCAAACCATTTTGTGTAAGTACCCGTTTCTAGTGTTGCTTGGATTCTTTGTTGCTTGTCCCTTCCTCACTCTCTTTTTTGGTGTGTTTGCCAAATGATTACAATGTCATCTAAGGTTGTAACTTTGGCCATCCATTGTTGTCTACAAAATAACTCTTTGATTCTCCATTGCCAACTACTCTACTTCAATGTTTAGAATGGAAAAAAAAAGTTTCCAACTCTACTTAGCAAGATGGAACTTGATCTTGACAAAATGTGTATGAATCATCTATATATCCATGCATTTCAGCTACATGCATTCATAAATCAAACAAATTTCATTAATTTTTTTCATTTTTATTGACAAAATTTTCAATAAATATATTTTTTAAACGAATGTATTTTTTGAAAATAATTAATTATTCATCTTTAATGTGTTGAACTTGACCCAAAGCTATGGTATGTGGCACAAGAGGTTAATAGGTCACTTAAACTTTGAATGCCTCCATTTATTGTCTCATAATGGAATTATAATTGGTGTACTTAAACTACCTTGAATCCATCACATTTGTTAAAGATGTTTGAAAGGAAAAGAAATTTCTCAAACATCTTACACAAAAATCAACATATATCCTCTTTAATTGATCCATAGTGATATTTGTGGCACCTTTCAAGTCAAATCTATACCAAGTGCAAAATATTTCATTACCTTTGTAAATGAGTTTAGAAGAAAACTTAGGTTTTGAGGCCAAGAATCAAACCATGGCTCCCTTCAAAAAAAATAAAACTTTTGTTGAAAATCAAACTAGCAAACTAATCAAAATTCTATAGACAAACCAGGTGGGGAATAGTTTGAGCAATTTCAAACATGTTGTCATATTGTTTGCATTGATTATTGCATTAATTTGCATCTTCATGTTCTTGGAAATTTAAAAACTTATGTGAAAGGCATTCATTGGGAACACATGTGGGGTGCATGTTTCTTTGTGGGCATAGCCACCCCCCACCACCACATAGGTGTTATGTCAATTGCCACATAGGTGCCATGTTATTTTTCCTTGTGGAAGGTGTGCTCTTTCATTTACCACATATATACCATGTCATTTTTCCACATGGAAAATAAGCCATGTCATCTATCACATATGTGCCACATCATTTACCCTACCAATGCTTAGTAGGCAAAAGTATCATAAATGTTAGATGATGTAACAAAATGTAACCAAAATATATAAACCATTATTTCATTTCTACATCCCAAAGTGTTTGCACCCTAACTTCTACACCCCTACACCTACATTCACACCCATGCACCCCATTCACACTCCAAATAGTTGCCCCTATCTCTAGAAACATAGTTGTGGAAAAATCATCAAGTCCAAAGACATCCCATCACATGATGCAAGAACCAATCACCACCCCATTCCATTCTACCAAAAAACTACTCATGACATGTTTCACAACTCAATGAAAGAGCAACCTTAGCCACACATTCCACAAAATCAAAACATTAAAGAAGGTCAGGTTCAAAAGGACACATAGCCTTTGTCTCCCAATCTAGGAGGAAGTTTATGGCAAGAAAGCTTAAGAGATCAATCTATAGATAATCTTGTTTCTACCCAAATCCATGTGTAGAGGTCCAAAAGAACAACGATGGAGTCAATTAGATTGAGAGATTACATACACAATGTGTATTATACTCCAAAAGAACCTTCCATTATTGAAGTTTTTACAAATTCAAATTGACTAGAAGCCATGAATCAAAAGATGGAAGCAATTTACAAGAATGATATTTGGTCATTATAAAGTCTTCCTACATGACAAAAAACCATTTCTTACAAATGGATTTTCAAAACCAAATAAGACCAATAAAATGATAGAAGATTCAAAACAAAGTTGGTTACAAGGGGCTTTGAACAAAAAAACATCAATTTTCAAGGTACCTTCTCACCTATGGCCAATGGTCTACCATTAAAATAATTTAAACTTTTGCATGGAACTAGAATTGGAAAATTCGTCATATGGATATGAAAATAACCTTTTTGAATGGTGAAGTGAAGGAAGTAATCTACTTGAAACAACCTCTTAGTCTTGAAATCAAAGGGCAAGAAGAGAAGGTATCCAAACTTAACAAAGCCTTCTATGCATTCATGCAAGTTCTAGGTAAGTCCTAGTTCAACAAAATAGATGTTTACTTGAACACAAGAAGTTTAGTGAAAAACCTTCAACATGGGAACCTTTACTATTGTAGATAGAATAGTAAATATTCATTCTAGCCCTCTTTGTTGATGAATTTTTCTTTACAATAAATCATCATTCCAAGTTATGATGGTTAAGAACACAATTGAAAAGTCAATTTGAAATGACAAATCTCAAGCTAACAACTCAATATTTGGGATTAAAAAATCACCAGAACGGGGGTTTGTTTCTTCACCAATCTAATCATACCCAAAGCAATAATTACATAGTTGACTTTCACTATTATAGGAGTTTAATGGGCAAACTTGTTTTCTCACTTGTGTATTAGACCAAACATCAACTTTGTTGGAAACTTGGTGAGTAGATTTATTTAATCTCTTCAAGAATCAAACAAGCTAATAGGAACCATTTTAAATGTAACAAATGGTTTGTGTTTCACACTTTTGAGTCAAATTTTGATTTGAATGTGAAAAGTGGTCAATTATTTTACACAAATGTGTTGTTAATATAGTATGAAAGTATGTGATATGATTTGAAATAAATCAAATGAGGATATAATGCTCAAAAACACTCATTAAACACTATGGCACTTGTTTTTAATATTATAAAACTTTTTATTTTATATGATATTTTCTAAACATGACATATTTTGGGGGAGATTCTTTAAACACATATTATAATAACATAATGTAACATCTTTTTAGTCATAATAAATTTCTAATGATCTTTAAAAATATTCCAAAAAATCTTTACCCAAAATGGCAAGTTCGGTTTTATTTTTATTTTTTGCACCTTCATGCTATCAAGTGTAATATTTTTTGATATTTAAAAGGAACCATCATGTTAGGTTTATTCTTTAAGGTTGCAAATTCATTATAGTTGAACAGTTATTTACATGTAGAATATGTTGATGATTTAAATACTTGAAAATCAATAATTGGGGAAAAGTTTATTTTTACTTTAAAGTCTTGATGTTTATCACATGGGATTGCAAGAAACAACCTACATTAACATTATTGTCAATTGTATAAAATTTGAACATTTATGAGAACTTTTTAAAAAATGATTTTGTTACATCATCTTTTAGTCGAATTGGGATTTCCTTTCAACAATCCTATTCCTATCTATTGCAACAATGAAAATGGGCAAGCCTATCCTTGGGTGGTATCATTAGGAATGTCACACCTTGATTTTTTTAAACCCATCGAACTTTGATAAATCATAAGAAACATTTTCATTATTTTTGTCTGAATACATCTATAAGGTGTCATAGATTTTGAGATTTCAATAATATCAGTAATATTGTGTATTTTGATGTTCCCAATCATTGCATTTAAAAAACAATTCATGAACGAAAAGCTAATTTTTTTCTTTGAACATTTTGGTCAGGAACACAAATTCGAAACATGATTTGAGAATTTTCTTATGAATTTTTTTCATAAAGTAATTTGGAAATGATTTTTTAAGGCTTTTATTAGGAAATTAATTGATTAATATATTTTAATTATGAATTTCCAAACTTGGGGCTATTGATTTTTTAAAGGGCCATTTTAATTAGGAATAATTTTTTTTAATTCTCCAAAATTTTTAACTCCCAAATAAAATTCAAGTCATATATTAGTGCATGCAATGGATAAACATGAAAAAATAATAATTTATAGTTATGAAAACATTTTAAAGAAAAGGTCTAGGAAAATGATTTGGTTATTTTTGGTTCCTTAACCATTCCTTGAGGTGGTTCCTAGTGGTACCACCCAAAGATGGGTTTGCTGAAATACCATTTGAATTATGTTATAATCCAATCTTTAATGTTCTTGATCAAACATTTTTCCATTCACCTTAATTTTATCCAACATCTTATTCAAGAACAATAAATTTCTATTGAATTCATCACATCTACTTTTCAACTTGCTAACATGCTGACAAAACCATTAGGAAACCAAAATTTTACTCAATGTCATATTCTTCTTTAACCTACTTGTTGATCACTCACGATCACCCACCATAGATGCATAGTGACAAATCCATTTACCTCCTTCATCTTCTATAGGACTCCATTATCAACAATACTTTTTTTTTGGTCTCACCTTAGTTTTAACTATCTTTGATTTGTCATCACACCAAGAACTTTGCCATTGTAGGAACAAAAAACACATCCAAGATTGATTATAACATTTGAACCTAAGATGAACACAAAATGGCATTGCCCATGTTGGGTCCCTTGCCACCTTGGCAACAAGGTTGAAAAAAGGAAGTGAACATATCATTGCACCTTTACATGTGAGCAACATCAATAAGTTTGACAAAGAAAAAAGACATAAAAAGAAGGGTGAGCAATAGCAAGATCATATATTTAAAAAGGAGCTTTAGCAAGTGTGGTAGCAATAATAGTGTATGAGCTTACATGGACCCTTCTAGCAACATGAACTTTGCATGCATTAAGAGTTGCATGCATGCATTAACAAAAACTTCTTGCACAACCATAGAACCATAAGAGTTTCATGGAACCTTATAACAACAAGAGTTTGATGCATGCATTAGGAATCTCACATGCACATCTACAATAACTTCCTACGTGGATCAAAAGTTTCATGCAACATGGACCTCACATGCATTAATAAAAACTTTGTATGTGCATTAGCAAGAAGTTTGGATGCATCATTAAGAACTTCTTTGCACACATCCACAAGAACTTAGCACGTGTATCAATAAGAATTTGCAACACCAAATAATATGTAGCAACAAGAGCCCTTTCTAATCAATATGCATTTATTTTTCAAAGACACAGTCAACAACTCCAAAACTCCACCACTCTTGAGAAAGTTTTCTTATGTAGCCTCATCATCTACTCATTCTCAAATCCACTACAGTAACAAAAAATAACAAAGCAATCAAACTCTACAAAACACAACAATCCTGCAAAACAAAATTCTCTATATTTTTTATCTCCTTGATCCTCTCAAATTGGAGCCGTTGGGTGGGGGTTGGGTTGTAAAAATATTCATCCCTCTTGGCTCTCGTTCATCCTACTTAGGCATCTAGATATGGTAGATTTAGGTCCTATTAGGTGCAGCTGCCTTTAATGTATTAGGGTTAGGGTTATTTCAATGCCTTTGATCTAGTCAACCAGTCAACACATGATTCATCCAATGATCCAAATGACCCTTCTAGAATACCACTTAGTACTTAGTTTTTACTATTGCTCCATGTATTTAATGGGGTTTCTTACTCAACTTCTTCAAGTGAATGGTTACTAGGGTTGCTCCTCTGTAACAAAGCTTCCTACAGTTTTGAAGACCTGGTATCATTTTATTGTTTAATCCTTAACAAGAAAAAACAATAACAAATCCTGCTCCATGTCTGTAGGGTAGGTTTATAGCTGACATCCAAAAGCCAACCTCCAAAATGAAGAAGACCCAAAGTGGTCATTCTCGTGGAAAGTGGTTTTTAGTTATAGCTAACATATGATGTTTGCTATTTGGTGCCACAACTTTGTTGGCCATGTGTGAGCTTGGCTTTTTCGTGAATCGCTTTGTGGGATGTATGCAAGCTGTGAGTGAATAAAGAACATTGGGAGTTCTGAAAGGTGTGAAGGTCATTGTTGAATTGTCTCAAAGTATGTATAGCAATTTTTTGGTTGTCAAACACTGAAGTCTGAAGAGAAGGGGGTGAAATATATTCTAGCAGATGTTTTCTTGCTGGAAGCCCACCAGTTTTTTTCTAGTGGATTTCCTGAAAGAACTGGCAAACAACCAGCAGTTCAGAGTAGGTTCTTTGACTTGTTCTTTGATTTTTGAGAACCACTGGTCAGGTGTGCATGTACCCCACACTTGCCTGCCAGTTCATTCTTTCAAAAAGAGAGGATCACCCAACACTGAGAAATACGGACTGTTTGATAAGCCCAACAAAAGCTCTCAACCACTGATTCTTCACTTTCCTGCAGCATGATCTTCAATTGTTCCCTATCTCAGAAGAAAAACTCCACTCATCACAATGAAATGATCAAAGCTTCTGATCCCTTGCTTTCATGACTCCTCATGCTCCAAGCTCTCTTTCCTATCCCTGGACTCTGTCCAAAGGATCACTCCATGTATTTGAAATAAGTATGCCACCAACCTCACAAATCCTCACTTTTAGTAGAATGCAAGCCAGAGGGAAGCCTACAAGTTATGGAACAATGAGTCTTGGTAGGCTATGTACTATGAAATGGTCAAGCCATGGCCCATTATGTTGGGTACAGCACAAGGCAAGCCCGTTAGGGTAACCAATGGCAATGCGCCCAACATAATGAGCAATGGCAAGGCTATTCCATGACATTCAAGGTGTCTGGTAGCAGATTCATCAATTTCAAAAAAAATCCTCATGTTCAATGGACATTTTGGTAAGTATTGGATGTACAACCACCAGATGACTCTTGTTGCGTCTGCTTTCCATATGCAAGTGCTACTCTGAAGTAGATCTTTAAACTTTGATAGTGATTGTCACCAGAGCTGTTGGCTATTGGATCACAGACTCCAGGCTATATGGGACAAGCATGCAAACTTTCCAGGCTTGATTTGCCTTTCTTCACCATTTTGAAGGTTTTTTTATCATCAGTTTGACCATAACTAAGCTCAAGATTCAACCTCTCGCAATTACAACAAAAGCAGATGAAGATGCAGCACTCCTTAACCTTAACCCTAGGATAAGTGGACAACAAGCCTCGAGCTGATCAAGAAACCAAGCTGATTGCAGACACCAACAGGTAACTGAACTGCTCCGCTATTGCACTTCTTGGGCACTGTTTGAGAAATGTAGAAACCCCCATTTTCTCCGCATTTAATGTCTCTAAGAGTGGATTTCCAAAAACCCTAGAAATGTCCAAGACTACCTTTGATAACAGCTAGTCATACATAATGCTCACTGGCAGTGGATCATTACATATTCTTGTATGTTTTTTCAGTGGTACTCCATCAATGCCACAGTGGTTGAATCCAATCGTCCACCATCTACACCTTTCTTCCCACCTATTTTCCAGAAAGAGCTCAAGAGCTGCTATTCTTTGAGGGAGAGAAATTCAGATCTGGAAGCAAAATCAGCTACAATTGGGTATTGCTCTAATCTAGTAGTACTCAAAAACAAACTCAACACAGATCAGAATGGTTAGGTAGCATTTCTCCAGTGAAACCTTCTCTTTTCTGTTCATATCTTGGCCACCAATTAACATGAAGTTCAACACAAAACATCAAATATACAGGAGACTTGTCACTGCCGCAAACAAGTACACATTTCTCCTTATCTACCAACCTGTACTGAAGGTTCAATTTGGTGTGTAGAGTTCATCAAAACCCTCTGAAGCTCTTTCTTTCATCATGTCATCAATGATACAAAAGACCAGTAAGCTTCCTGTCAGTTTGAGTTTCCTGAAGATAGAAAATGGTCTCCAGAATAATTCTTGCCTAGAAGTTTATGCTATACATAACCTTATATAATACTCACACAAGGTACCACTCAGGTGAAGTATGATTTCTCATACCTGAAAGTTGTGAGAGAGTAAATGAAGCATGATCCAACAAAGGCCCTCCATGATTTCATACAGCACTGATGTCAGATAATCACAGCTATTATGTACCTGAAATTCAAAATCTTCCTGGGAAGGAAGCAACTTCCGTGTCACCTGAGACAAAGGAATTGTAAACTACTTGTCTAGTTATCACATCCACAACTAAAGTCTACCTATCTATCTGAGGCAAAGGGAAATGTCTACAGTTCATTTCAATATAGAAATAGAGAAACATGGACAAGCAAAAAATGTTAGTGTTAGTCTTCAAATGCTTGCTCTTCACAAATAGCATCTTCCTTGGCTATCATTTCTGCACTTGTTTAGTCATCTCCACTTCCTCTCCCGCACTTCTCATGGGAACACTGATAACAAGGTGAGGTTTCCATATAAGTGCGATAATGTGTGGGTGGGGACAGAAAAACAAATAAACAATAAACAGCTGCCATAGTTTGAAAAAAAATGCAACCCACCAAGAAAGCAATGAAGAACAAAAGAAACACCCACACATAATGGCAACAACTGCTCATATACATACTTTGAAAGCAGCAGGTGAGTATAAAAATGTCATGTAACAAACAGGTGCTGTGAAAGAATAAGAGTAGCTACTCATGTCCAGGGGAATAGTGTACAAGCCTTCTTCTTCCTCAGTCATCTCTGAGAAGGCATCATCACTGAGTAGGTAGTTATATGCTTTACTGAAAACTTCATCACCAAACGCAAACACTCATTGTTCTCACCCCTCTTCTTCCGACGATAGAATCTCTCTACCATTTTTCCTGCGGAGTTGAGGCCTCTTCGTGTCCCCTTCGTGAAATGATGGGGCTACGATCATCTGCACAGGTTATTCTTCTTCTTCTTCTTCTTGCCGCCATCAAGCAGAAACTGGCAGGAGAAAGACTGTCCAGAGAAGACACGGCTTGTCTTAAAGATTACTACACAGAGTCTCGACCTTCCCAAAAGAGTTTGCCACAGTTGGGATAGATCGGAAGCGTCAAATGCGTTGGCGGCCTGTGCAAGGAGATGTACGCAGTAGTACCTGATTCTCAGAAAACGCGAGAGTCGAGCATCATGCATTGGAACTCGGCAAAGTCTACTCGTCCGTCTCCATTTCGGTCGACGGAATTGATCATGCAGCGGCAGTCTTCTATGGTCAAGCCTTTCTCCCCCAAGCCAGACAAAACGCGATGCAGTTCGTCTGCAGAGATGAAGCCGTTTCCATCAATGTCGAACACATGGAAAGCTGCTCTTATGTCATCCCCGGAATTGCCTGCTGCGCCGTCCGCTCTCTCAATGGCTTCCATGGCACGTCTGTTGAGATTGATAAACTCTTGAAGATCGATGAATCCATCGCCATCAGCGTCCACTTCGTCCACCATTTCCTGAAGCTCTTTGTCTGTGGACTCGATCCCGAGAGAATGAAGGACGAAGCCCAGCTCCGTGGCTGAGATCTTGCCGTCGCCGTTCATATCGAAGTACCTGAACGCTTCTGTCAGCTCTTCCGTGCGGTCGAAAGGTGCAACCACCACATCTCTCTGCTGCTCATCAGACGGGGACAACGCATCCAGGGAAGCACTCGAAGCTCTTGTTACCCGATTTAATGCAGAGCCACCAGATCTGCGGCTAAATTTGAACATGACCTTCCAAGAATGCGAAGAGTCCCTGTCTCTGGAAGAAGACGATTGACACGACCATGCTGATGAGGATCCTGATGAATCCGACGAACCCAGGGAAACGTTGTTCCCTTTTTTCTTCTTCGAGAAAAACGGAAACTTCATGTTGGCAGGCAGGCTATCCAGACGGTACTTCTTCTCGGGCCGAAATAATTCCTCGGACCAGTACCACGGTCAAGGTCGGTATCTCCGATAATCCATGAAGCTCAGGACGAATTGTTGCGCTCTGTATAAAAGTTCGGGATCTCCAACATCGCAGACAAGCATCTCCCGAAAGAAGCCCCCTCCGCGCCCCCCCAAAAAAAACCAAAAAAAAACCTTCAGATAGCTGTGTTCAATCACACCCTGCCTCAGTGTTCCTGCTTCACAGAATCATGCAAGTTCAACGAGGGAGAAGAAAGATGGCAAATTCTTCCAGGCTATCCACACCTAAAAAACGCCGTGAAAACGCAAAACAAAGTGGCTACTTGACCCGGTGCCTCCCGTCGTCTCAAATGAAGAACAAGTTTGACTGTACAAATGCAGCAAAAAGGTTTTTCGATCACAAACTTGCTTCTAGATCTCGGCAGTAGTCCTTTCTTTCTCCATTGTAACAGCTACTAATCAGCAAACCAGGCTCTAGCCAGCCGCCACAAACTTGTAACACCACTGCCAGGTGCCAAAAGACGACGACACAGAGGGGGAGGGGAAAAAAAAAGACCTCAAGCTCAAGCAAGGGCGAAAAAGTCTCGTCCCACGTTCTGAGAAAAGATCCTCCGTTTCTACCGAATTCAGCGAAGCAGCAACTGAGACACAACAAGAAAAAAGCTGCCAATGCAAAAACTTCCCTGACACTTCCTGACACTCCTACAACGATCGATTCAAAAGCGATGGCAGCGTCGGCCGGCCGGACAGACACACCACACAGAAAACACTCTTCCCTTGAATTCTTTCCTTCGTTCCTTCCTTCCCCTTGCGCAGTTGCAACAACAACAACGATAGCACAGCTTACATGTGGATCTTATTCCCGTCATTCTTTCTCTTCTTTCCCTCTCCAGTGTTTTTTTTTTTTTTAAATTTTTTTTAAGGCGAATTTTCGCAACCTCGCGAGAAGAAAAAACAGAAGGAGGGTGCGAAAGGTGCATAGGGATTTTTTTTTGGGGGAAAAAGTGGGACCACGTCGCCACAATATGAGGGAAAAAAATCCTAAAATCGCCATATTTAGAGAATAAAGTTCCAACAAGTCACCATATTGTATAGCCTACATCTTTCACCTGTGACGAAATTTGGCTAATAAATAAGTCTTCCTCTGCATGATCGCCAACCAACCAAGCCACCTACTTCACAAATTTGAAAAAAAAAAAAAACAAACAAACAAACAAACAAACAAATAAACAAAACACTGTGGACCCCTTCTCCTTTCCCTCCTATTGCAGCTTCCGTGTGCTTTCTCCCATGGTTCCCAAAACGCTCCCACGTATGTCTGGAGCTCTTTAATGAAAAAAAATCGTGTGTACTACGGGGGAACTTTAGTTTTAAAGCGTCGATTTCCGGAAAAAAAAACACCCCCACCCCCCCCCCGCCTCAAACCCCGCCCCGGGGGCCCCGGTACTGGACGTTGCGTTGGGATGAGGACGATCAGGACGAGATCCGTAGCATCCGTAAGCATTTTCCGCGTTGCTGCGTCTGCTGCTCCCAAGCGGTGGCCGACTCACCAAGACGAGAGATCACCAAAGCCGATGCAATATCCATTCATTCATGCATCGATTCATTCATCCACGTATTCATAGATTCATTCATCCATATATTCATCCTTTTTCTTTTTTTTAAACCCTGACAGACAGGGGTCATAGTATTATCTAGTGTCTTAATATACACAGAGGGTGTTGAATAGGCTTGTGTGCAGGTGTGAAGAAACATTGTCATGGCCAATGAAATTGCTAGATTTGGTGATCTGATTTTATTTTTTCTTAGTTGTTTTGGGTGAATTAATAGTTAAGTGTGTGATAGGGTTTGATAGGATTGTGACAATCTTAGAGGACCAATGGCAATGGTAGAAAGGGACTGTTATTTTTAATGTTTAGTTGAATCAGAGTGTGGGTAATTAGTAAAGGACCATTTATTTTAATGTTTAGTTGAATAGGGTTATCCAAGGTATCAAACTTTTGAAAAAAAAGTTATGCTAGTTCTTTAATGTTGGTGGATTCACACATATTGGTAAGTCATGGATAAGTTAGTGATACGACACTAGGAATTTTCAAAGGATTCATATATATGTATATGATGTTAGCTATCATTCATGCTTATGTGAGATTTTATGTATAAGTAAGTGTTAAGTCAACGTTATGGAGTTCGCTACATAACATTGAATCTACAAGAAATGTAGATTCAATGAGTGTGAATTGATGCTACATAAAATCAAGTGCAAGGGCGTTGTAAGTTAATTTTGCGACACATCACACAATTTGCAAAACCACATCCTCACATCTTATTCACGCATGAAACTTTGCAAAAGCAATAATATATAGGAGATAACCTTCCAGATGCCATGCAAAAAAAAGATGCAAAAAATGCTCATGAAACATATGCTTGCAACAAGAATTGTTAAAATTCACAAAAATGACACATTATGACAATGTTCATGATTAATGTAATGCAAGAATGAAGCACGAGCATGAAAGTTCATTGTACAATTTCAAGGTTCAAAAATAATTGTGATTCATTTGCAATTCATACACAAAGCCATTGTGATTGATATAGAAAGCATTTCTGATTCATAATGCTAACATGAACAATGTGAAAACTTTTGGCAGCTATGAAAAAGACTACAATTAAAATAAGAATTTAGGAAGAGACAATAAGTTCAAATTTTCAATTATTAGTGAAGCTACCAAACTTTAATCCAATAATTGTTTTGAATTTTTATACTAGTTATTTAGATGTTCGACTTTATTATCAATCATATAAGGTGGATGTTTTAGCAATTGTGAGATTCCAATCTATAGAACAACATAGGGTTTCAATTCAAGTTTGTAAATAAAAGATTTCAATTATGAATATGTCCTCAGAGTCACATATTTGCTTGAAATCTTTAATTATATTTTGGATGCTCTATAAATTGTGAAACTCCAATATGTAAAACAACATGGGGTTTTCAATTCACATGAATCATCATTCATGGAAACAAAAATGGAAAGATTTCACAAATGAATTTGTTCATTATTGTTACTTATTTAACAATGTATACAAGGATGTTACAACACAATGACATTGAAATTGGTGTTCCAAAGAAAAAATGCAAATGGAAAAAACCAACAACCTTAAATTTTAACTCCATTATTGAAATATAATTGAAGAAACCATGCCAATCCAACTAGGAACATGGAGAAGTTATGGTCTTCATTAAAGGAAAAAAAGAGGGACACCTTGCAACTTGTGATAAGTTGGATGGTTAGAACAATTTTGATACTATTGTTATGAAATGGAAGAAAGTATCAATTATTATGATGAACACAAGTTGTTCGCAACATTTGAGAAACTGTCCAATGTGTAAAGATAAATGGGGCTCGATCTATGGTGATAATTTTTAAAAATTGATTACATGACAAGTATTAGCCACAATGAGGACTTTTGGTCATTAAATCTTCAAAAAATAAAAACTTTCCATCTACGACATAACTTTGGTCATGGAATATACAACATGATCAAAAAGTTCATTCAAATTCGACCAATTTTCACACCACCCCATGTCCACAATCTCATGATGGATGATGCCAATGATGTATACAAAACGCATGGTAATAACCTTAAAGATGCAATATAATCAAATGATGATTCAAAAACTCAAAAGATAGAAAGGTATGATGACCTAAACAATGACAACAACTAGATGTTCATGCCCATTTTTTAAATTGCTGGAACTCCATTCAAAATTCCATGTAAACTAATATCCTTTGAACTAACACACATTGCAACTATTTCACTAAAGCCCCACACACACAACCATTATTCACCAAAGCCCTACACACACTACTAGTGTTCAACAAAGCCATGCACACACTGCCACCACTCAAAAAAACCCTTTACACACTACCATTGTTCACTAAAGCACTACACACATTGCCACAGTTCAAAAGAGCCTTGCACACCCTACCATTATTAAAAAAAACCTTACACACATTACCACTATTCACTAGATCAACCGTGCACACCATCCTTTTACACAACCAAAACACACCCAATTAAATAAACAAAAGAGCTCATAAAACAACAACTTAACAAATTAAAAGTATAGGAATGAAAACAATTTATTATTCAATTCACAAAAGCATGGTGGAAGTTATTAAAAAAGATAGTTGACAATTAATGGAGTCATTAGACAGCATTAATGCCAGAAATTTAGTGATTGAGAAGAAGATATTAAATAACCAAAAGCCATTTAATGGATAAACAATTGAACTTCATGAAAACACAACTCAATTGTACAATTGTACTAACCTTTTGCACATATGCTTCCTATTGTACAATAACTCCAAAATAGTGTGTTGCCCTTCTTCCTCATACAATGTCATATCCAAGACATCAAAGGATACATTTTGTCCCCAAGCAAGTAAGGAGGAAAATCACTTGAACTTCTAGTGTGTTAAAAAAAACCACGGTTTTGTGCGTGTCTATACAATGTTGACCTCTTTAACACCTTAGAATCATTAAAATTACCAAGAAAACTAACAAACAAATCAATCAATTGTTTGTTGTAATCAAGCACTACTCAAATACAATGATGTTGTAACCACCTAATTTATGATAGTATTAATCCTCAAGTAAAGGTCTTAAAGGCTTAACTATGAAAATATGTGTTCCATCGATGACACCATGCACAGAAGGTAGGTCACATTAGTTTTGGACATCACTTGTCACATTTCATCTCCATGTGGCCATGAAATCAAAATTTAAAATTTTGTTGATGGTGATGACACTTTCATGAAACACAACTAACATTGTACAATTGCCCACAACAAAGAGTTCAAAGTAAATGATGAAAGTCACACCTTGTGCCAAGTTGTAAATTGCACATGGCACCTTGATTTCCAAAACAATTAATTTCATGTATGTTGTATCTTGCTTTGCAATCTGAAACCTTAAACATTTAACAATGTAAATAATTTATCCTTGGTCATCTTGAAGTTTTCAACCTAATGTTCATCATCATGTTCAACCATAAAAAAACCTTGAGAACCAAGTGGTGGATTGAAGTTTCACATCATCAATGTTTTCTTTTCCATGGATCAAATTGTCAATTATGATAAGAGACTTCAAATGTTCAATGATGATCTTTTACAATAGGGTCAAAGCATGATTGGGGTATCCCCTCAAAAACACACTAGATTCATTTTTAAGGACTCAAATTTATTTATTTTTTCATTTTTCCTATGACTTACTTAAATTTCCTTTTTTTTTGTTCATGTCAAATGAAATAATTTTGTTTCAAATTTTACATAGGTGTGTGTGTGTGTATATATATATCACTTATGAAAATAACAATAGTAAAATTTATCCAATGTGGCCCATGTTCTATCAATGGCCCAATTTTTTTAGAAATTTCATTTTTAAATTTTTTTTACATTATAATAGGGCATTTGGTTTTTGTCACATTCATACATTTTATCTACATTAGCACTTAAGGTGTTTGTGGTAAAAATCTTGAGCCAAAAAAAATTGTTTAAAGATTTTTTATAAGTCCTTAAACTTTTTTTCTCTAAAAACAAAAACTTTGATTTTTTTCTAGGACTTGGTAGGAATCCTAAAACTTATTCAAATTTGACATGTTATGCAAAGAATGGTACCTTAGTAATGTATCTATCCACAAAAAAAATCAAACCTTCAATATGAATGTGTCATTAAGTTACAACGACATGTTTTAAGTGAAGGGGTCCATTGGCTACAAAAGGAAATGATCCTTTTTGGTATCCCAATCGTGTTTTGACCCAATATCTTCAACAAAAATGTAACACAACTAATGATAACAATTCTGTCAAGTTGTTTTTCATCCATTTTGAACTTTTGTGAAGAAGAAACTTCAAAATGAAGATAATGATGGAACAAGGAAATGAAAAGTAAATGACAAGTTTGCATGAAAATTTTGTTTGAAGTCAACACAAAAATGAAAAAAATGGTGAAGATGCACAAGGGAGAAGGTGCGAAATTAAGACAACAATGAAATAATGAAAGGAAAATTAAATAATGGGAATGTAAGATGTGTAAAGATCACAAGATACATACTAAAGGATACAAATGAAGAAAATAACTTGTGAAGAAATATAAAGAAGAAATGTGTAAAGGTGATGCAACAACAAAATTGGCAATGTGGTTTTCATATTGATTATATTTTGATGCGTTATGTGAATGTGTTGGTGTGTGCAACCCCAAGATAAGTTTTCACACTTCTAATTTGAATACAATTTGAATGTAGCATAATAGTGCTACCACAATCAAGGTAGAAATGATTATCAAAATGACATGTACCTTTTTTTCAAATGTGAACTTTAATGCTAACTTACATTTAACATTTGACACATGATAATAGGTGTGAATCAAACATAAAGGGGATACTTTACGAATTTATTTAATGTATTGGATATCATCAACTAAATAACGATCAAGGTATCGATCCAAATTCACATCTCAACATATAACATTCACATAACCTCATTTCTATAAAAAAATCACTTATAAATATATATATCTTTCACATAACTCACAACCCTATTACTTTTATTATAGGAGGTGCAATTATGCATTGGAAATTTGGATTTGAATATTTGACCAACATCAAACTTCTATTTTCATTGATGCAATATTTTAAACATTTATTTTTTTCAATAGAATTCAAACAATATCCAATTGTTAGAATGTGGCTTGTAACTTTAAACCACCCTTTTATTAGGATTAACTCAGCCTTGTGCTTAAAGGTTGATTATTAGCCCTTTCTCCCTTTATGACATCATTTTCATCATGATTCAAAAGCTAAATGAACAAAAAACCCTTTTGTTCCATGTTGGAAAAAGGCATGGTAAATCTGTGAACTTACAGACAAAAGTGTAACGAATATGATCTAGAGACATTGAAGATGCTTCCAATCTTGATGTCATAGATATTTGGTCATCTTTCAAACATGAGAGAGAAATAGAGAGAGATGGCAATGGGCGGTGATGGAGCTTCCACAAGTGCAAAGGAATTGCAGCAGATGAGAGGAGCAAGGGAGGAAGAAAGGCTTTGAAGCACAAGGTCTTAATTTAGGAAGCATTGTTGCTTCGCAATAGAACTCTTTGATCATGGAAACCACAACCAAACTCGCCATTGTTGGTGAACTTTGGGGGGGGGCGGGGGAAGGAGTCTTTGGGTTTTACTTCCTTAGGTTTTTTTTTTTTTTTGGTTGGTGGGTCCCCTTTTTCTTTCCCCTTTCGTTTGAGGTTACGCCTTTCCGTCTTTTTTTTGTTTTTTACA
>Ga0116227_10004962_pt1 | contig 28517 bp, 25 predicted proteins | sample S1TSphgellanicum_FD_89693 | JGI IMG/M metagenome (GOLD analysis project Ga0116227, IMG submission 89693) | Host-associated microbial communities from peat moss isolated from Minnesota, USA - S1T2_Fb - Sphagnum magellanicum MG | ecosystem: Host-associated > Plants > Peat moss > Unclassified...
AAAGTCTTTATTTCAATGGTGACCAAAATTTAATCATCGCATAATTTTGGGAAATAATAATGATTAACTAAACTTGGGGTCTTGGTCCACATGGTGATTGAAATTTAGTTGTAAATAAATAAATAAATCCAAACTATGAAGATGTGGTAATTAAATTTCAATTTTCATTTCAATGGTTAAAGTTTTTGTTTTTTTGTTTTTTTTTCCCCCCAAAGTTCATTTCAAAAATTTGGTCATCACAAGGATCGGGTGTCCACAATGACTAAAACCAAGTCCACCTTGGTCATAATCTTGTGGCAATTGGATTCCAATCTTGACCATCAAAAATAAAAAGAAATCCACAATGGTCAAGATTGATTTATTGAATTTTTCTCCCCAATGCTTGAACCCTAATTACCTTTGGTGACCAAATTCTAATCACACTTGAATTAATAGTTAATAATAAAATATAACTTATTTAATTCTTTTATAAAAAAAATACTATGAGAATGTATGGTCAACGTAATGTTGAAAGATGTAAGGGGATGCTAAATAAAAAATGGAGGAATGTTGATTTTTTTTTGGCATGTGATGAAGGAAGATGTTAAAGGTTGATTAGAACATTAAGCAATGTCAAGACAATGCTAAGGAAATGTTGAGGGATGCTAGGCAACATTGGGAAAACTCTATGGACACTATAAATGCAATTAGTTGATTTTTGTGTCCTATTCAAACATTTTTATAGGTGTTTTCGTAGGTGAAATAAGTAGCCCATTCACTAGCTATATTTTTTGGTGTTGTCAATGTTAGTTATAATGCAAATTGCTTGAAATGTGAATTAACAATTAAAAAGTTGATTACATTTCGAAATGGGCTTCAAAAGAACCCTTTATCACCCTAACATAACGGTGATTCTCCTTATTAGGCTTGTCATGTTTCTAGGTGGAACAATAACAAGCTTATTCCACCATATGTGATGACAACAATAGTGGGGCTCTTGTGAATTCCTAAGTGGAATGATATTGGGCTTGTTCCATAATATGTGATAACAATAACAATTTATGGCAATGAGGTGCCGTTATGGACCCAATAATTGACAAAAGGTTATCAACCATAATTTATTGTAAAAAAATCAAAATGTCTTTTTTTCATCCATATTAGAATGACCATGAAATTTTCATCCAAAAATGAAAGGTTACATAATCATTGTTAGGCCAATAAGAGTTGTTGTTGATACGTTGTGCTAACTAGTTAGGTTGCTAATGGCACAAAGGTTGCCAAAGGTTATTATGGGGTATATAACTCACAACTTGATAACCAATTAGACCATGGTTGAAATTCTCATTACGCATTCCAAAATGGGCACACCCTTTAATAACCATTGTGTCAAGGTCACTTGCAAGCTCACTTGCAATAACACCTCACACAATGGTCAAGGTTTCCCCATTCTTTAAAGTAGAAAAATTTGCATCACCTTTTAAAAATAAAATAAAATAAGTAAAATGAAAATAAAAATTCCATTTTTACCCATTCACTTAAGTGAAAGATTTTGCCTCACCTTAAAATTTAAAAAAAATAAAAATGATTCCATTTTTGAGAAGGGAGGATTATGTTCAAGTTATAAGTGGGTCCCTAACAAGGAAAAGAAGACAAAGGACACATAAATTAATGATAAGATCTTAGATGAGATTTCTACAATTTAAGGGCTCAAAATTGGCGTAGTATTCTCTCCAAATCCTTAATGCTCAGTTATGTGTGTAAACCCTAAACCCTCAAAACCCATCATTCAGGCAAGTACCTAGTACTTACCTTACCTACCTCCCATTCCCTAACCCTGGGTTCAAGGTACCCAGTCTAGTCATAGGGTGCCTAGGGTCGGTGTCGTCGCTTGCCCTTTGCGTCGTCGTCGTCGTCGTCGCTTGGCGGTGAGTGCATGTGCATCAGTTGCGCGATTTTGCGTCTTGTTTTTGCGCTTCTTGGGTTCTGAATTGCTGCACTTTTTTGGGTCAACTTTCTTATTCTCTGGCTTCTTTATTTTCTTTTGGGTTATTTTTCCCCTTTCTTTGTTTTTGGGGGGGGTGTACTTGAAGAATGCTCGTTGCAGAGGTTTTGGGTTGTTTTTTTGAGTCTCACTGTGTTGTTTTCTGGATTGTGATTGAGGTTGCTGTGTGAGGACGGAGGGGAGGACACGGCAGGGTAGGGTAAGTGGTAGCATTTGTTTTTGGAGCTTATTAAGTGCTTCTCGCGGCGTCAATTCTTGCAGTGAATGTGTGGATGATGCGGCAAGCGGAACTGTGCACCTGAATTAGGGTTTGGAGTTACGCTCGTCAACAGCAAGCATCAACAACTCGATGTCAGATATATAGTTCTTTCTTGCTGCCTTGTAAGTGCTTGCAAAATGGGTTTCTAAAAACGGATTTCAAAGTAGAGATTTCAGTATACTTAATACAGTGGGAATGTGTGGATGTGGCAAGAGGAACTGTGCATCTGCATTAGGGTTTTTAGTAACGCTCATCACAGCAGGCATCAACAATTGGATGTCAGACATATAGTTCTTTCTTGCTGTCATGTAAGAAGTCCTTACAATGCGGATTTCTATAAATGGATTTCAAAGTAGAGATGTCAATAATACATAGACAGCGGGAATAGTTCTTTCAATGTGTGGATGATGCGGCAAGCAGAACTGTGCATCTGAATTAGGTTTTGGAGTAATGCTAATCACAGCAGGCATCAGTAACTGGATGTCAGACATATATTTCTTTCTCACTGTCATGTACGAAGTGCTTCTAAACGGATTTCAAAGTAGAGAGATGTCAGTAATGAGTAAGTATACAGGGGGGATAGTTTGGAGGTGTATTACAGTCCTCGGCACCCTGCTGTGCATGCATGTTTTCAGTTTTTGAAATTGTGGAATTTTGGATTTTCCAGATGGTATGCAGCCCATTGCAGTTGTGGATGGATAGGGGAAATGCATTGGAGGGGACTCAACAGACGAAGAGTGGCAGCTATGTGATTGGCGAGGTCATCCAGGGCTGGAAGGGAGAAGAGGATGAGTATGTGGATATTGACTCATCTGATGATGACAACAACAGTGGAGACAACAAAAAAGGCACCACCAATCAGTCCTCTAGAGACCTGATAGGTACAGCCCTACCTTCTTCTACTATCCATTTCTCAAAGGGGGCCAGAATTCAGGAATGCTGGGAACCTTAGGGTAATTTCTTTTCAGGGCTTTACACATGCATTGAATTGCAATATGGTTGATAAGGGTGCTCTATATCATCATTTGGATGCATGCAAACTGGTTGTGAAGAATCCACACAAACTGGTTGCGAATCTCCATCTCTTGCAGACTCATGCTGGAAAGAACCCTAATTGCCATTGCAAGGCAGGAGCCATTCTAGACATATGCAATCTTTGAGAGATTCCCAATCTATGACTTTTGCATGAAGTCAGCCCTGTAAATATATGAAGACAGTGATTGGTTCCCCTCATCCATTAGGGTTTGACATAAGTCTCATCCTAGTACATTGGTAGTGAATACTGTCATGCCTTTCATTGGGGAAGTCTTCAGGGCCAGAAAAATTTGTGGGATTTTTCATCTTTCTGCTTGTCTGCAGATGGGGAACATATAGCTTAGGATCTTCCTCCATCTGGGCTGTTGTTAGGCAGCAACATTTAACTGCTTTTTGGCACCTTACCTCACAAGTCATGGCCAGGGTTTGTTGGTTTCCCAATCAATTTCAGTATTATTACTCTTCTAATTCTGATGCCTTTGGTCCAAGTGTAGGTGAGGAGTGGCATCAAGAGGATGGTGTGGCAGAGTCCCAAGCTTCTATTGGACCCTCCCACTGGCCTTCCGAGCATGGGAGATTGTTTCAGGGACCTATTAGTGTCATGCATGTCAATGAGCGGGTAATACCATGTGAATCACATAAAAGTGTTGGTCTTTCCCATGATGGCAGCAGCAAGTTGGAGTCAGGTGACAAAAGGGAATCAAAAGCAGAAAGAAACTTGCAGGTCTTTTGACTTGTTTTCCACACTTCACATGTTTTGTTTATTCCAGCTTCTTCTGATTATTCTTTGTGGATTAGACACTTAGGCAATGAATGTTTGGCATTTAGGGTTTAGGCTTTATGTGTGTTTTTAAGACTGGATGTGAGTTGTTATTTTTGTTTCGTTCAAAACTCAAAGAACCCAACAGGATTCTGAATTGCTAAACCTGAGAATTTGCTCCCAGATTAGCACAAAACGGAAGATGCCCGATTCAGACCACCCTTCAACTTCAAATGTAGTCAAGCACCTGAGAACAGGCACATCTGGTGTCAGGGGAGCCAATGATAGGGCAAGGAGCCAAAATTGTGATCAGACGGAGAGGGAAGCTTCCATGGTGCTGGGGAAGAGAAAGTTGCCATCGGGAAGCTTTAGTAGTGAGCAGGGGTCTCCTCCTACAAGAAATTTGCCAGGTGGCAACAAACTCAAGGGGTTTGCTGTTGGTGAGAAGGAGCAGGAAGCTATGAACCATAAATACCAAGTTGAAGTCTCTCCGTCACTTGAAACCACAATGACAGAATCCAGCAATATCCGTTCAAGGCTTGTTTGGGTGAAGGTACAATTTGTCTTAGTTTGCTTATCTCAAAGAACAGAAAACCTTTATAGAATGAGTCTTTATGTACATGCATATTGCTGGTTTGTATACATTCTTCTTTTCTCTCCACCATCATCTCTTTGTCAAGTGCCTAGCCTTTTTGCCAGGCAAGTTTTCTTGTTACTTCCAGAAATACAGTGCCAAGCCTGGTATGCAGATCTTTGTGCAGCAACAGTGTTCCCAGTACTTTGAACTTGCAGTCCCTCCTGCTCTTGGTGTTTTGGGAATTCTTGCTTGGATGATCTTTGACTCTGTCCTCCAGAATGTAGTCTGTGTACATTGTTGCATGTTGATCACATTCACATATATGCCTGTACTTCTCCACAGTGTGCAGTAAATGGTGAACTTTGGTGGCCTGCAATGAGAATTACGGAGAAGGAAGTGCCAAGTGAAATTGTCAACCAGCTCTCACCAGTTGAGGGCAAGATTGTATCTCTGTTGTGTGTTTCCAAGGACCTGCAGTTCCAGGTCATTGCCAAGCGGAGGTGCACATTTTTGACTTTTTGTCTCTCATCTATTCTGCAGCTTGGAACATTATACCCCTTAGGTCTCAGCCTTCATAACAACCAGGCTTCAAATATCCTTTGATAGTTGCATTAGAGAGAATGGTCTTATTGCAGTTGGTAGAAGACAACTTCCAGGAGAGAATGGTCTTGTTGCAGAATGAAGAGAAACTTTACCAGTGCTTCTCTTTCTCTCAAAGCAGGTGCATCCGGCCTTTTGGGCATTTCTACAACACTTGGAAGAGTCAGACAACCAGTCTGGGTTTTGTAGCTGCTGTCAATGAGGCTCACAGGCTGTTCTCATCATCAAGCGATCACTGTCTGAGTGCCTCTGCTAATGAGATTGCAGATGGAAGGGATAACATGCTGGGGGAGATGCCTGAGATGATCTCTGGGAGGTCTGAAGACATATCTGATCAAGGAAGAGAAAAACAAGAAGTTGTAAAATATTGTCTGGTCAATGGGGAAGATAGGTCTTTGGGAAATGCTGATGTGCATATTGAGAATGAAGATGAGCGCTCATCTGGGCAAAATTCATTGCCACTCCCTCAGGAGCTATCAGTTGCTGCTAATAAGGCCCAGGTTGGGGAAAGGGAGGAGGGAGAGATGTGTTCAGGGGAACAGATGCATAAGATGATCTCTGGGAGGTCTGAAGACATATCTGACCAAGAAAGAGAAAAACAAGAAGTTGAAAAGTATTGTCTGGCTTACGAGGAAAATCGGTCTTGTGGAAATGCCAATGGGCATATTGAGGATGAAGAAGAGTGCATATCCAGACAAAATGCATTGCCACTCCCACAAGAGATATCAGTTGCTGCTGATAAGGCCCAGGTTGAGGAAAGGGAGGAGGGAGAGGTGGGTTCGCAAGACATGAATGAGGTTGAAAGTGCACAGGCTTCAGGAGAAAGAGATGTTCAGGTTAAGAGCAATGGGTGCACGCAGACCCAGCGATTTGCTCTTGCCAACAGGAACATTATGAGTGGTGATGAGATTGAGTACACCAGAAATCCTGATGGACACATTGAGAGTTTAGAAGAGTATTCAGGTGTACAGAATCCATCATCACTTCCTCAGGAGATTTCAGTTGCTGGTAATGGGGGCCAGCTCAAGGAAAAGGCAGAGGAGGTAAAGGGTTCACAAGACATGGATGAAGTTGGAATTGCATGTGCATTAGGAGGCAGGGATGTTGAGAACAAGAGCAATGTAGATACCCAAGATATGGAGTTTGCTGAGGCCAACACTAGGATTGACAATGAGATTGAACATGCATTGAAGTTGAATAGTAGGAAGGCCAACTTAAGCAATGACATATTGGGCATTGCAAGTAAGCAAACTATGAGAAGGTCAGAGGATGGCCTTAATAACAAAAATGACATTGGTTGTCCACCAGTGGGTGTTTTGCCTCAAATTGTTCAACACATGAATCCCACCCAACTGGTCAGCAATTCTGAACCAAATGTGGCTAGTCTTCCACTTGCTCCAGATCTGGATTCTGAAGGTAGCAAGGATCCTAATGTCGAGTTGGAGGAAGGGGAGCTAGTACCACAATGGCAAGATAGCTTCTTGGATGATCAAAGTACAGGATCAGAACTTAAGCATCCCATAGAGAAACCCTCACCTGGTGCCTCACAACTGGAGCCTTTGGTTAGTGCAGATTTTCCTGTTTGCAAGCAGTTACAGAATAGGAAGCACCAAGGACAATCAGTGGTTTCCTGGAAGGATGGTTGTAGTAGTCACGAAGTGGCCAAAACCAGAGCAGAAATGAGGTAAAGACTTCTCCTTTGGCTACTCATACTTCCATTGCACACCATTGGCCTTTGGTAGTGATTGTTCCCTTGCAGTCCATGAATGCTACAGTACAGAGATCTTTTCTCTGAGGTCCAGCTGAAGTCCTCCCTTATGAACTTGAATGTCATTGCTACACTCTGAGTATATGTTTCAATGATGATTGGAATGCTTGTGCTGGATCTTTGGTGGCAGGACATGTGACAGTGATTCTGGGGGTGTGCAGCGAAAAGGAAACATAGTTGAGAAGATCTGGGCAGTGCGGGAGGTTGTTGCAGGAGCCTCTAGCAACAGGTTAGCCTATTGCAGTGGAATAGGTGAGCCCCTGGGAGAACAAAGTGGCCTCCTGAGCATTGATGAGGATAGAACCAAGGGTGATAGTAATGTTACCAAACCTGTGGAAGAGGTGACCACTTGTACTCAACTCCAGAGAGTAACACAACTACATGTCATGAACAGACCCAAGGCAGGAACTAGGCTGGAACAGCTAAGAGAGCCAAATAGGCCTCAGCAGATTGTGCGATGCTACTTGGACTCTCATTGTGAAGCTCTAAGTGGAGGCAGGGCAAAGGAATACTTTGTGAAGTGGAACTCACTCTCTCATGCTCACAATACATGGGTGTCTGAGGCAGAGCTGACAAGGTTCTCACCAAAAGAGCTGTCTCATTTCCAAAATCTGTTGGCACAAGAGGAGGCAAGATTCTTATTGTTTTCTCTTAGTTTTGCTTTCTCTCTCTGTTATCACAATACCTCTTATGGCTGTGAGTTTTGTTCATTAGAAGTTAGAAGTTGTTATGATCAATGACAGCTTACACATTCTTCAGAAACAAAGTGTGGAACACCTCCTTTTCATGTCTTCTTAAAGGGCATGACCAAAGGCAATCTAAAACTCTTACAGCTCAGTTTTTAAACCTGACTTGTATGCAGGTCATAAACTGGAATCCTGAATGGGCTCGGCCAGAATGTGTCTTGCTGAAAAGGAAATGTTGGTCTCTGGAACATAATCATGGAGGGGCAGAAAGTACTTGCAGGGACAAGGAGATGAAAGACACATTTGAATGGTATGTAAAGTGGATAGGTTTGGGGTATGAGGATTGCACTTGGGAATGCGAACACAGTGGTGTTCTTGCAGCCCCTGGTGCAATCAAGCTCTTCTCTGCATATGAGAAGCGGACAGAGGCAGCAAGGCAGAGAACCACACCTGAAAGAGTTCAAGAGGTGCATAAAAATTTGACAGTGTGCAGCTTTTTCATATTTGTTTCTTCACTTATGATTGGAAGTTAACTCTCTGGAACCATTGACTGGAAGTCTACTATAAGTGAATCCAGGAAATGCCATATCACTTGTCTTTGGGTTTAATTTGGTGAGCAAGTTGAGATATGGTTCCAATTTCACTTTTTTTATGGAGACAGGCTGAGAAGCTTCGTAAAAGGCCACTTGTCAATATAAAGAGCCAGCCAGATTGGATTCCTGGGAGGCTGTGGCACCAAAATCATCTGCAAGCTCTTAATCAATTACGAGAGTGGTGGCATGGCCACAAGAATGCCATCATGATTGACCAGTCCAATCAGGTGATTAACTTTAAAGCCTGAAACTCCAAAATGCCCAGCAACCTGCCAAGAGTTTTCCAACTTGATGGTTCCACTTTGCCAATCCCAAAAGGTCCACTGCACAGTTCTTCTTTTGTTCTTTAAAGATTGTGTTGTAAGAGTTCTCCATCATGTTCCCCTGTCTTTTCTTCCTCTGTTCTTGTAACTTTTCCTGTTGTCAGGTACATTTTTTGACCATATTCAGCTTCAATGTCTCAGGTTGCCATGCTGAAGAGCAACTAGCCCTGCATATGGTAATGTGGGTTCCAAGTGTTCCCTGACATCAACCCTCATAGGACAGTACCAACATACCAGGTCTCTAACTATTCTCTGTTCAATGCAGGAGAATATTGTAGCAACAATCCTATTTTTGGTGTCCCTGCTAGAAGAGTTCCAGGTGGTGTTGCCTAATTTGATTGTGGTTGATGCGGGGCTGATTGCAAGCTGGGAATCAGAGCTTAAGCTCTGGACTACACAAGTGGATTTCATTAATTATACCTCAGAAAGCACAGATGCAAGAGAGTTCATTCAACAAGCTGAATTCAACTTTCCAAATGGACCCATCAAACCACAGATGATTTTGACCACCTTTGAAGTGTTAAATTCTGTAAGAAGGAAACCCAAATTTTTTACCACCAGGGACTTGTCTTATTACATATTGTTTGCACTTTGTTACCAACCTGCAAAGAGACTTAGCAGGACTCAGATAATTTTTAAGCCCTAAGTGATCTGATTTTAGTGAGGAGGTTGTATTTCACAGATTTGGCAGCATGGATATCTTACAGACATATATATACTTGATGATGCAGGACATGGAGATCTTGAAGATGTTGCATTGGGAGGTTTTAGTAGTCAGTGAACTCAAGTCTTATTATCGACCCTTCAGCCAGATCAAGGCTGAGTTCCGCCTCTTGCTTTTGAGTGAACCTTTGAAGGTAGGCCATGGCTCTCAATCTACCATAAAACACACATCCCAAGAGGGACCTTGGTTGATGCTGTGGTCAGTGTATTTACAACCAGATCAGGACTTCTGTTTGCTGGTAGGAATACACCATTGGGGGACTGTGGGATTGCTGATAATTGGCATCTACTGCTACCTTCTGTTGTCTCTTTTTCTCCTGATGATGATGATGATGATGTTGATGATGTGCTTTCATTTTGGCTGTTTCTAACTGGCTGGTTAACTGTTGGGAGCTGTCAACTGAATGCATATTCTTTTCACCTCAATTTCTCTTTTTTATTTCTTGCAGACCAATGTTGAAGAGCTGTCGCAATATGTTTTGTTTCTGGAGCCATGGAAAAACCTGGTAATGCATGGCCAGGATGAGGGGACCCAAGTAGCTGAACTCCAAAGAAGATTGAGTGGACGGGTATGCTGACCCACCTATAAACACTGGTGACAAAATCCCTGTAACTTTTGCACAGAATGGACTCAAAGGCCTTCATGGAAATTGTGACTCTTAAAAGGAGATAGAGCAGAACTTTGATCTCTCTTGTCATGGCTTGGAGGGTATAGGTACCAAGTAAAGAAATCTACAAGTTGATGAGGATAATCCTTGCAGTTCCAAAGACATCACTTGGTTGAAAGGACCCCAGATAACAAGAAGGGTCATAGGAAAACAATCTGAAATTGTCTTAACTTGTCAAGTGTCTATTATTTTGTTCGTAGGTGGGCATGCGCGGGACAGGACTTCCAGAATTGAAAAAGGTGACAGATGCTGAATTGCTCAAGACCCCCCTTGTTTCTGACAAACAAAGGAATGAAGGAAAAGAGACTGGGGCCCCTGAAGTAAATGGTGCTGGAGAGTCCCACCAAGGGATGGATCCCAAGACTTTGGATTCCATGCCTATGACCACTACACCTGCTGATCCAGGAGTCTCTGACAATACAGGATCTACAGAGGCAGAGGCTGGTGGACAGGAAATGAAGAAAATGACAGAGAAAAGGGAAAAGGCTATCAATGATAGAACTGAGAGTTTTCATGAAACCTCCCCTCGTATATCCTTCCCTCCAGATGCACTCAAGGTGACTACAAAAGAACCAGAGAAAACTCCCAACAGAAGTGACGGGCTTTCTATGGAGATGGCAATTAATCATACACAAAAGCGAAAGGAGGTGATAGGACGAGAAGGCCAGAGTAACTACATGCTTGAAATGAAGAACTTACTTACCAGGCTTTGCAACATTCTGCAGCTTCCGGTATTTCAGATGAAGATTACTTTCACTGCAGAACTGAGTGCATGTGAATGTCTTTGATTGAGTTCTTTACTGATTTTCCTTTGTGGCTTCTTGTCTCACCCAAAGGACACTCCTTTCAGCTTCTTCTATGAATGACCTCTTCTATTGACTTTGCAGGAAAATGTTACAAAATGGGCACATAAATTATTGGTGCATATCTCTCAATCTTCCCGGCTCCTTAAGAAGGAGAAGTCACTCTATGAGATTGTTGCCCTTCATCTGTGTCTGGTATACACCTCCATTCATCATCTCTTTTTGGTGACTTTCTTTTTGCAATCCATTCATGATTTGCAGATGCTCATGGGAAAACTGTGTAGTTCTTTGTAGAGTTTCCTTACTTTGTAACTGCAGTGTTGGGTGGCAGGCAATGACCTCCATTACCCACTGGATATATCTGGAACGATTGCTAGTGCAGAAGCAGAGTGGAAATTTGTGTATTCAAATGTACAACTGCAGCAACTGATTTTCCAGAAGGTGAAAAAACTGTGTGCTACATACAGGAGGCCTTTGCCATCTGAGCTTGTTCCGTTGGCGCCCAACAATCAGTGTGTTTCAATGTGTAAGGCTGAGCCTCTGATCCTTCCATTGAATCCCACAGCTGCTGTGCAAGAGATTCTGCCAGCTCCATCAACCCTGGTCACGTTTGCACCCAATTCCGTCAGTGGAGAGAAAAACAGGCAAATGCCTTCTCCAAAACCAGAAGCCAATCATTCTTCAGACATGACATTGAGGCAACTGCATTCTTACAGTGCAGGGTGCGCAGAATCTCTTCAAGCCCATAGAGATACAAATCATGTAACCATTGTGCAAGAGCTTGAGAAGGGTTGTGCCCAACAGCCTTCACCTTCTCTGAAGCCTGGATCTGAAACCACATTAATGGTGCGAGAATCTCAACCAGACTGTGGGTCACAGTTGGTTGAGGAATCTCAACAAGAGTCTCTCGGAGTTTTGAACATACAGCCATCAAGCTTACAACCTGATATTTCAAGTCTTTTGCCAACTTCAGCAAGCATGGGACCATTATCTCAAGCACAGCAAGTGGCTACAATGGCAGGAGATCAGCTTGCTTTTGGAACATCAAATCAGCCACCTTCCCTGTCTTGCTCTGCTGTGCTTGCACCCCAAGCAACAATTTGTGAAACTCTGCAAATTGAGGTATAGGGCCTTACAGTTCTTGCACAGGATGAGAATTTTCAGTTGGTGGGTTCTGCAGTTGAGATTAGAAAGCTGGTTTCTCAGGCTTCCTTGTATTCCTGTTTTTGTGCAGTTTCCTGAGGCAATAACTTCTGAAATTCAGCAACTTGAGGAGGCACAGGTCATTACAGTTGCTGCACAGGAGGATGATGCCCAGCTGGTACAGTCTGCAGCTGATGAGACTGAAAAGCTGAACTCTCAGCCTTCTGTTCAGTTGCCCCAAGCAAGGTCTGAAACTCAGCACCTGGAAGTAGAGGGTCTTACAGGTGCTGCACAGCAGGAGGATGCTCAGTTGATGTGTTCTATTACTTATGAGAGCGAAGAACTGAACCCTCAGCCTTTACTTCCTTCCTCTTTTACACAGTTGCCTCAGACAGCTGAAACTCAGCAGCTGGAAGTAGATGGTCTTATGGGTGCTGCACGGGAGGAGAATTCTCAGGTCATCTGTCCCATAGTCACTGGGACTGCAAAGCTGGACTCTCAGCCTTTATTGCCTTCCTCTTTTATTCAGTTGCCATGGGCAACGACTTCTGAAACTCAGCAACTGGAACTGGAGGATCTTACAGCTACTGCACAAGAGGAGGATGCCCAGATTATGTGTTATAGAGTGTGTGAGACTGAAACACTGGACTCTCAGCCAACCACGCAGCTCCTGGCAACCATGTCAGGCAAAGTTGATGTCTCTAAGGAATTGGATGTGCAGATTACACGTATCAGCAAAGAAGGAATACCTTCAGCAAATGATACTGTCACTCGTGCAGATGCTTTGCAATCACAACCTCCATTGGTTTCAACCCAACCTTCTGTATCTTGCTTACCTCAGTCCCAGGTGACTTTTCTCTCATTAGATGTGTATTAGACTCCCAAATATGTCACTTGAAAGATCTCAAGCATCTGTTGTTGCATCTAGACAGGACTTCTATAGTTGTTAGATTCCAAAGAGTTTGCCAGTTGGGAGAGCCTGTGTACATCAAGCTATACAGTAAAAAGTTCTAAGCTGTAAAACATCTGGATTCAATGACAGGTATTGCCTGCAAATGGTGTGCAGCTTGATGCACTTCAGCATGAATTCATTCGCATACTAGGGAAACAATTGCGAGATGATCGGAGATTGATACTGAAGGGTCAAGAGAAAGAGGGGGAGATGCTCAGTCGTTGGCTTGATCATGAGATGGCACTACTGCAGAGAGTGTTTGACAGAGCCTGTCTTGACATCCGGGCTATGTATTCCACTCCTGGTCCACTCATCAAGGCACAACACAAACAGTTTGAGGGGCAAATGAGTGCATTGCAACTGCGAGGGGCTAATGACAGGAAAACAGTGGAAGACAGACACAGTAGTGACCTTCAGAAACTCCTGAAGTTGTACAAGGCACAGGCAAGGCATGTTCGCGAGGTTCGGGATCCAAATAATTTTCCTGGCAGCAGTGCTGGGCTTGTGGACGAAGTGAATACACTCCGGGATTATTATATTAGAATTTTGGCTAGTGGGCAAAAGGGGGATGAGTCTACTAATCATTTGGCAGCTTGGTCAACATTGTTATGTGACCAGCAGCCAGCAACCTCTGTGCTTCGAGCTACTGAGTACCAGCCACCTGTGTGTGTCCCTCCATCAACAGGGATTTCCCCAAATGCTCCTCCTCCCAGTCTGCAGCACCTTGCTCAGTATCCAAGAACCCATCAAGCTCAAGTTTCACCATGGGTGCATAACAATCAGAATGCTCAACCATTTACAAACATGGCCCCTTCTGGATCTTTCTTGCATGTTGCAAGGCCCACGAGTTCTCCATCACTGGGTTTTCCAAGCCCTCTGGTGTGTGTGCCAAATTTCCATCTTCCCCACTGCTTTTTGGATATACCATGACACTTTCATGTTGTGGAGAGCCTTTCCAAGTCTCTGATCACTTTTTCAGGCAGACAAATTTATGTTTCTGAGATTGCTTTCCTTTTTATCACCACTGTCTTTGAAGTTGTAGCAGTTGATTCTAAGATTCATCCTTTCATGATTAGGAGATTGAATCAACTCAAGGCACTAAAGAGTACACAGCCATGAGTTCTGGGGTTTATGGGACATCATGTTAATGTGGGTCCCTTTGATGGCAAAGTTGAAGTGTTGGGGAAGGGTCTATGGATTCGAAATGCTGTATGTAGTTGGTAAATGTTCACATGTACTGCTGTGATTTGACAAATTCAATGGGTTCTGTATTTGGGGTCATGTTTGTAGGTGGCTCCAGATGCACGCCCATCACACATCTTGATTGACTCATTGTTGAGAGCAAGAGAAAAGCTATGCAAAGAGTTGGAGCAACTCAAATGCTTATACGATGAACAGGTAAATACTATGTCTCTTGAGTGCTAGCCAAAATCATGACTGAGTCTCTTATCATTGCTTCCAGAAATGCAACAAAAACTTGGGACACAGATTTTGTATATTGGGTTGCCAAAATTTTGGGCTGATTCTTATATTCTTATCTACACCCAATTAGGAGCTGATGAAGTCAGTGGGTAGTCATGGCAACTCATCACTGCTGTTAATGATTAAGGTAATGGTCTGAGACTTTGTGAGTGACTCTCATAAGGTTAAGACTGCACTAATTTTGGTGCTACCTTGCAAATTGTTGTTGTGGAACTTTCTCTGCAATTTGATAGATATGTTTGGTTGATTTCAGTCGCAGAAAATCAAAGGAGAGTATGACACGGAGGCAGATCTCCTTCACAAGAAATATGAGGCACTCTTGACAGAGGAACATCGCACATTCTCTTTGAAGCAACAAGTCATCCAACAAAACATTGCCAAAGTGGAGCGTAACCGTCAGCTAGCAGAAGCTCTCAAGCTGCGAGAACTTCTTGTACAACCCGGTAATTCCTCAGAACAGGGGGTTCACTGTTTGAGACCAGTCAAGATTTCAATATGGTTTTTTGATCATTGGTTTTATCCTGGATCTATCCTTATTACATGCAGGACAGCATCAGTGGTTTTTGTGTGCTGTAACAACTTGGAGCATGAAGAGGGTTTTGAAAGATGTCAACGATTTCACATTTTCTTTCACTAACTGGGACAAATTGTGTAGTTACATCAGCTGTGTTTTCTTACACTTTTGTCTCTACCACCCATTTGAACATGGATCCAATTGTTGGTTTTCTCAAATGAGATTGATGTGGTGGTGATAGAAGATGCTTATCAAGAGCAGCAATTTTTGGACTATCTACCTGACTCTAGACCAGCATGATCATTGCACTTGTGAGAGGGGCCATTTACTTACATTTTTACTGTGGGGTGTTCAATCAGTAGATTTGGAAGGAGCACCCACATGGCCGGTTTCACCAATGTATAGACCCACTACTGGTTCACAAGTCTCACCTACTACTGCACCTGTGCAACAACTGCCTCACCAGCAACTGTCTTCTGCAAGTATCAGACAAGGTGACTTTCATTTTGCATTTCTCTGTTTGCAAAGAACAGAAGTCCAGTTTGTGCTGCCGCTATGATCAAGTGTTAAGTATCATTTCTATATACTGAGGGGACTGCATACCACAGCACTCCTAGAGTTGCTGCTAGCAATAAGTTCTGTTCTGAGAAGCATGTCTCATCTGATGAATAGAATTCTTTTTTTTGGGCTCATTGTCACAGGTCTTGTTGCCCCCATGCCTACACTGAGGGCAATGCATCGAAAGCAGGCATCCAGAACCATATCAAGAGGACCAGATCAACTGAGAAGGCTTGAAGATAGTGCTGTGATGATGGCAGGGGTAGTTGTGCCATCAGCAAGCCCAAGAGGACCAACAGACCAACCAAGGGTGATGAGTATGCAAACAGAAACCAACCCAGAATCTGTGCAACCAGCCAAAGCACAGAGACCTGCTCAGAGGCCTGCTGCAGTTATGGAACTACCTGATCTTGACAGAAGAGATAGTAGCATCACAGCAGCCCAAAGGGCTACTGGCCCTTCATTTTGGTCAGATGCAGTTTTAATTGAGTTATCAGATTCCGGGGAAGAATAATAAGAATGATACTTTGGGTGACTTCTGAATCTTTTATGGATGCAAAAGGTGCTGCTCCTGCTTTGTTCATAGTGGGATGCTATGTAGGATGGTATTCCCCAGTTTTGTCTGAAATCTCTGCCTGTAGATAACTAAGTTGTTTCAAAGTCTTCACATAAATAAGTCTGAGAGTTTCAGAGTGTACAGTGTGGGTCATATTCTTGGCCACTGACTCTTTTGTAACATAGATTTGAGAAACTCAAGTGAAATCTACCCCAAAACTCACAAAGTTGATTTCCCAGTTGATTGTTTTCTTTGACCATAGGGTTGTTGCGTCAGGAGAGAGAACTCAGGTGCTGTGGTTGATGTCGATACATCTTCCTGCAACAAACTTTGCCTGGCCTTGGTTTTTTGGTGGTGTGCTAGACAGGAGGGGTGAAGCAGGTGAAGTCGCAGAATTTGAGAAAATAGCAGAATGGGAGTCAGCTTGAACAAGAGAAGCAGCGAGCTGGGTTTACCAATGATCATTAAGCAACAAGGCTCTTAGTCCTGACATGGATGTCTTCAAGAACAGGGGCTTGCTAGCCTCTTCCAATACATGCACCGGCCAACGACTCACAAATGTGACACTTGCATACCACAGCACAGTACTGGTAAAGAAGATGCCAACTTCCTTATGTTTGTATTGTCATATTGCATGGTATATAGATATGTATAATAGCAAAATGGTTGGAATTTCAGGGTTTCAGGGTTTAGGATTTAGGCTTTAGGCTTGAGGCAAGTCTATTTATTGTTCGGAATATATCAGCTGTGGAAAGATATATATTAGGTTTCAATTTAAATTCAATTCCAAACCTGAATTGAATGATCTTTAAACACAAACAAACAAGTAGGTTGACAACTGTCCCACCCAAAAAATAGAATAATGAATCTCATGGTGTTTGATATGAAGTTAATTACAAACTAAAATAGTCCACAACTATGATAGTTATTGGTTGAGAAAATATGATTTTGGGAAATGTTAAACACATTTGACAATAATAATCTAATATTGTCCTCAATTGTGTTGCTATCAGGTTATTGTAATGGTTCTGATATTTGATCATTTGGAATGGTATTATTGCTCATATTAGACTAGCTGAGAAAAGAAAGATTTTCTGAAATTAAATACAGTCAGTTTATTTTACTCTTTGACCTATGTAACAGGCATACTACCTTGATATTAATTAAATATTTAATTAATCACTTAATTTACTTCTTTTTTTTTCCCCTATCAGGTTATTGTAGTGGGGTCTGCTAATTGGTTATTTGTGAATATTATTACTCATATGTAATAGCTGCGAAGCACCAAAATTTTCAAGTTAAATTGTAGCCAATTTATTTTCTTGTACAACTTGTGTAATAGTTTACCTTGATGTTAATTAATTAAGTAACTGATTAATTGATTGAATAATTAATTAATTAACTTATTAGTTCAATTTTGGAAAATGGGACAATTGATGCACATATTCTATGTATAGAGGTACGGTGGTACTCATAGCTGCCAATTTAACCTCTTTTGGTCACTTCATTTCTGAAGTAGTTTGTCTTTAAGTCGGAAAACAGGTTTCTTTAAAATCAACAAGGTTGTCATAATTCAATGCTAAATTTAAAGGTTTTAGCATTGATAATATTTAATTAGTTTACTAGTTTAATATCAAAATGGGTATGTGGATGCACATTTTGTCTATTGGTATTCTACTCAATGCTCATACACTCCAAATTGAACCACTTTTTTTTCGTACTTGTGGTACCGAAGTAAATTTTGTATAAATTGGGAAATGTGTTCTTAAACTCAACAAGGGTTTCAACTTTCAACTTTCAATGCTAACATTAAGGGATGCTATTTATTGTTGATATTAATTAATTTACTAGTTTAGTTTTGAAAATGGGTATATTGCTGCACATTTTAAACCAGTTAGTACTCATACCTCCAATTTGAACCTCTGTTGGTTTAATTTTTATTACTAATGTAATTTTGTTTTTTTTCAAGTCAAGAAATGGGGTTCTTAAAATTGGGTTCAGTAAGGTTTTTTGAATTTGCTATAGCCTTGAAATGTTTTTACTGTTGGATATTTTTGGATTCTCCAAACATAACTTTGATTATTTCCACTGAAAAGCTGCCCATTTCCTTAATAAAGTCTGCAGTTGACAGAAATCGTTTGTATTATTTGGAATATGGAGTTCAAGAATTTTTAATTTAGGGTTTAATTTGCTTAATTCTGAAAATTGTTAATCTTCTAATTCTGCAACCTATCTTGTAGGTACAAAATGTTTAGGTCCTGTAGATTGCTAGGTAGATAGGATAGTAGGTGCGCACTACTAGGCAAGTACATGCCCGTAGTACCAGTGTCGGCGGTTATTAGAAATCAGGAACAGATCCCCGGCAGTCATCAGGGCAGCTCTTAGTATTCATAACCACAGATCCCCCCCCCCCCAAAAAAAGAAAACAAAAATCAAAAAACCGGTCCTAATATATAATAACCACAGTTCAAAAAATTGCAAAAAACACAAATATTTAAATAACCGCCCACGAAACCGCTGGTTTTCCCATGAAAACCATTGGTTTCTTTAAGGTTTTGAAATTAACCAGGACCCCGTGGTTCTTCCAATTCTGATTAATTCTCAACGAACGGAAAACCCGGGGATTCTCTAGTTCTGAAAGGTTTTGAAAGCCTGGATCCGGCGGTTCTTTATGAATTGAAATAACCACACAGCAATGGTTAGTTAGTAATCTACACAGGTAAAGGGATAGTTGGTTTGTCAGTAGGTAGGTAGATAGGGAGCTAGGTAGGTAGGAAAAACAGTGGCAACAGAGAAATGGCAGTCGTCTCACATAATGATGATTGCATTTTGTTGCCTTGTGTTCTCAACGGTGTAAATCCTTCTCATCAGAGTTGTCACCACCCTGCTGTCTCTCTCTCTCTCTCTCTCTCTCTACTGGGGGCTGAGAGACCCTTTCCCTCTCAGCTGGTTGTTGGTGGCCAGGTCCACCGCTCCAAATCTATGGGTTGCTCACAACGGTGGGATTCTACAGAGCGCCCTATGCAAGTCCTGTTGTAAGAAGCTCACACCGTTGTTGTGTTAATTCCTAGCATTCATGGATAAATGGTTGGTAGAGCAACAATCTCAAGATTGACACAGCCTGTTTCAATAGTTCTATTTTGGTTTTGAACTGCTCTGCCTAAATGGCATAATAATGTTTGCAGAAGTCCATGCCCCGCTGCTCTTGATGAGTTTTGTCCCTGACTCAAAAGATCCTGAGCCTGACTGGGAGAAAGATGTAAATCATCCTTTGTGGATTACAACGGGAAGTAGCAAAATCACTGGTTTTGTGGAGGAATATGCTTACCTCAAATTGGGGCTTGTTATGGGCTTACGCAATTTGGATCTGGTGCAAGGGACAAGTCTGAGGAGAAGTGACTTTCCTTTAGCTCGTTGACCACGTGACTTCCGCTGCAAGACAATACAACAATTGTGATCAGCATCTCCCGCTTAAGTTTACAAATACAAATGAGATTGAAATGTGCAAGAGGTACTTTGTCCCAACCACCCCTTGTTTTTCCCATTACAATTTTCAGAGATTTTGTAGAGTTGTACAAGCACACTACATGTATCTAAGAAAACTACCCGAATTTGAAATTCAATGTTTTAGCTCTTACAAAGTCAAAAATGGGAAAGGAGAAAAGTGGGTTTTATAAAGGTTGATGTTTCACCTTATGCTTATCAGAGTAGGCGATTTTCCAACAGAGGATTGATCTGTGATTTTCCAACAGAGGATTGATTTGTTCGAACCTCCTGATTGTTGGTTTGTGTCAACACCCCAATTGAAAGAAGGAAGACAATTGAGAGAGAGAGCAGATCAGATGACGAAAATTGTTAGTATCATCATTAGTGCAGTTGATGCAAAATTTGTGCTTCAGAACAAACTTCTAATTCATATGCGAATCTGACATGAAGTTGGTCACATTATTTGTGAGGATGTATGGAAGAGATTACACAAGTGTTGCGATTTCTGTTTTGAGTGTTGATTGTTTGCAGCATTTCAGATGTCCAATCTATGTGAAGTTCAGCACTTACAAATTCCATAATGGCTCAGAGATGGATGTAAGACCAACTCCACCACTTGTTGTTCCTGGCTTATGTAGAGTTTGCTTCTCATGCAACTTCTGCATTTTCTGCCTTTGACACTGCTGTTTCATCACCTTCTTTTCCCCCTGACCTTGTGGGTCCTTAAAGGTTTGCCGTTCTGTGTACTCACCACCAAAGCTTCTGGAACCTGACTCCTTTATCCTAGGGAAGGAGTTGCTCAATTGCCCTGCTTTTTCACTCTTGCTCCTAGCTCTGCTTCTATTCAATCGTTTCTCCTTTAGTAGGATGACTCGTGGGTGGAAGTCGTTGGACTGCTCTACCATCTCCTCCTCACTCCTAAGTCTGCTACAGCTTGCTCTCGGGGTCCCTTGGCTCTTGGTATACTCAGCCTCTTGCATCCTGGCAAAGGGATATGCAATTTCTTGTTGAGTAATGATCAAGGACTGTTGATGCTTCTGTCTAGGGCGAAGATCATGGTCATTATGTGAAGAAAACATCATTTGTCCAGTGCTTGAGTTCTCTACTGCCATACCCTTGAGCTTCATGTCTTTCAAGACACTTGTTGTGGAGAGGTGTGCAGAGTAGTTGCCAACTACTAACCTTGCAATTGATGAGTCATTGGTGTTGAGGGTCGGTGGTCTTCCCAGGAGGCTGATTTGAAGCTCAACAGGACAGTGGAGCACCATTTGAAGAGCATGGCAAATTTGACTTCTGGATCTCTCAGCCTTCAGTTTGTGATGTAGCTGCTGAAACTCCAATTGTGTGATTGCATGAGTGTCATCTGCAAAAACAAAACCGCAAACCCACACCAAAATCTCCTCTTGTATATAAAGAACCACCTTTCTGAAAATACTTTTTTTTCCTTTGAGTAAAAAGCATGGCATTGTCTTCAATGATGGAAATCACTGAAGAGGAATAGGAATTCCTGAAGAGAATGAGACTGAGACCAATCAGTAAAGAGGAGTAAGTATATTGGAAGAAAAGAATCATACCATTGGCAATGCTGATAGCAAGTAAGTTGCCATGATTCAGCAGAAACTGTTGCATTGAATCTGAATGGATCAATTGAAGGACTTGATTCCAAATGCCCTTCAATTTCTGACGGTGAAGCCTTCGGAATCCACTGGAATATACAGGCTTGGATGAATCAGACATGCACAATAATACATCATTGGTGGCTGGCATATCATCTGCTCCCACCCAATGCTTCTGCTGTTGCAGCCACCAATCTGATGATTGAGGCTTGCTCCAGTAGACATTATCCAATGGCAACTCAGCAGGGTGCACCTTGGCATCTGCTTGAATGCCCAATGGATGACTTCTGCTCGTCCTCTTCCTCCTCTTTCTCTCCATGCACATGGCAAGAGTTGGCACTGATGTGGATATAGTTGATTGTTGGGAGATGTTAAACTTCTGACTAGCTGAGAGTTGTTCATCCTTGGTTTGGAGTCCCCTTGATTGCAATGATTCTTGAGCTGTCTCCTCTTTGCCAAATCCAGCCTTGAATGAAGAAAGACGGCTTATCTGCTGGGTACTAGTGTTTGCAGAGGAGGGTAGGAAGCAGTGATCGGGTGCAAATTGCAATAGTGCAGCTGTTAACCATGTGGGTCGATCACCTGAGACTCGTAGCTGCTTTTCTGCCTCTGACAACACCTTCAGCGCTTGACGAAGCCGTTGTAGTTCTTCCTTTCTTGCTGCAATTTTACACAACCTAATCAGATGTGGTTTGTGGATGTTGAAACCCATTGGCAGCTGCTAACCCTGAAATTCCGGATGCCGGATTTCTCTGCTGACATCTTGTAAAATTGTAGCAAATCAACTTCTCCATATTTCTGGCGACACTCAATTCTCTAATAATTTCTATCTGTTGTTCTTTTTGTCTTCACAAGCACCTCTTCGTCAAGCGTAATCCTCAAAATGCCAAAAAAGACCACAAGGACTTCATAAAAGTATTGCACTTACGAAAATCTCTTTTGAAAAAACCATCTTCACGGATTTCACACTGGTGCATGTTGAAGCTTCCAGCAAGAAGGTTGGTTATGAGTGATGCCAATTGTGACACCAAGGACAAAGGATCCACGCCTAAGTCCAAAACCTGCCGCATCTGTCTTACAGTGTGCACTGTATCGGCAGAGAGTGCCACATCCAGTAAATCTAATAGCTTGTTCTCTGGAATCAATCCTACCTGCAAATTGAATGGTGAAAAATAAATACACCATTGTCATCACTACTTTAGAAAACCCGTGCTAAATGAAAATACTTTAAAAGCACTAATCACCTCTTTTAGCTACTAATTGAGGAAATATTTGAACAGATACCACATTCTCTACTACTGGTATACATATATCATTAAACAATTTTGTACGCATAAAATTTGGAGTAATTTGCCTCTGCTCTGCCAGACTTACAAGCTCTTGAACCATATCTGAGGAGATTGTTTTGTCCAAGAGACTGAGTTGATCCAGCAGCATCTCTGCATCACGAAGAGACCCATCTGCTCTTGATGCAATCGCTGCAAATGCATCGTTGTCAACATTCAAGCTTTCCTTGAGCGCAAGTGATTGAAGACGTTTGATTATATCAGACTCCTTCAATTTGTTGAATGAGAATCTCTGACACCTGCAGGGCTGGTTTAATTGTCATTCCACAAAGAAAGGCAAGGGGATTAGGGTTTTGTTACCCAGAAATTTTTATTTATTTTATTATTTGTAAATTTCTTTTGTAATTGCCCCAAATTAGGGAATTAACCCTAAACCCTAGACCCTAAACTCATGACAAAAGAAGGAACTTGTATCACAGTCAATAGGTAGCTGCAGGGTGTCCCTGCCACTCGCACAATCCCCACAGTGATTAGCCACCCGTTAAGAAGTACAAAATTTCTATTTTCTCCGGACAACACTTTAGCAGGTCAAAAAAAGAGTAAGAAAAAAATTTGGGTCTATAGTTGGTTGTAAATGGAGCGACCTGGATTAGGGTTTTGGGACCCAGTGTGAACTTGATGGTTGCAGATTTCTACAATGTAGCCACTGATGTGAAGAAGAAAAACAATTAGATGCAAGGAAGAAAAACAACCAAATGTGAGGAAGCAGAAAAACAACCAAATGTGAGGAAGAAGAAAAACGACCAGATGTGTGGACGAACCAGATGCAAGGAAGAAAAACAAGAAGATGTGAGGAAGAAGACAAACAGCCAGATGTGAAGAAGAAAAACACTGGATCTGAGGAAGAAAATAACAAGATCTGAGGAAGAAAAAAAACAGCCAGGTGTGAGGAACATAAACAAACCAGATGTGAGGAATAAAACACTGGATGTGACGGGAGAAACGACATGTGAGGAAGGAAGAAAAACAGAGGATGTGCAAAAGAAAAACAACAATCAGATGCAAGGAAGAAAAGCCTATCAGAGGATGTGAGAAGAAAGGGAAAGAAAAAGCTTGAAAAGGGATGCGTTGGTGTGTGATACCTGGAAGTGACAGTCAAAGGAAGTTGATCGGATTCAGTAGTAATGAGAATGAAAACAAGATAGGCAGGAGGTTCTTCCAAGAGTGTGAGAAATGCATTCCAAATCTGACTACTCAAGAGATGGCAGCCTTCAACAATCAACACTTTGTAGCGGTGGCGGTGGTGGCAGCAGCAACAGGAATTTGGAGAAGAAGAAAAACTAGAAGGTGATGACAAGTTTCTTTGCCTCATCAGCATGGATTGCTGCAGCATATGTTGCAGATCCATGTTACTTGCAACAGCAGCATCTATTTCCTTCACATCATCAGCATCATCATCAGAAGAACAAGAGTCTTCTTCTTTATCATCATCATCATCTTTCTGACAAGCTCTGGCTGCACATTCTTGAAAAGAATTTCTTCTACAGTTTCCACATTCTTGTGATTCCACCTCTGAGGTGGCAACAACACTACAACTGATGGCAGCAGCAAAGATTCTTGCTGCTGTGGTCTTTCCAGTTCCTCTTGGCCCTGTGAAGAGATAAGCAGGTGCAATCTTGTGTTTGCGAATTGCCATAGTCAAGGATTTCACCACCATGGTGTGACCCATGAGCTCATTGAAGCTTTTGGGTCTGTATTTCTGGCTTAAAGTTCTGCACTGCGCAAGAAGTTTCTGCTCATCTTCAGAAGCTTGAGCCATTCTTGTGTGCATCATCATCATCATCTTTGGCTCCTTCAATTGCTGCAACGATGATTCACCACATCGAGCTTTCTGTTGTTTGTTTTTCATGCCATGTTTGTCTGAATGTAACAAGCTCTGGTTTGCATGTAACTGCTCTCGAGCAGCAGCATGAGACAACACAATGCCATGATTGGGTTCCGAAGGTTTCAAAGCAAACCTCATGGAACTGTTGCTGCTGCTGCTGCCATGGCCAGAGTCATCATCATCATCTTCTTTTCTCATCAAGAAGGGGAAGGGAGGACTGACTTCTGGTGAATCAGAAGAAGAGATCATTGTTGTTGAGTCTGTTGCTGCTGCTGCTACATTTTGTTGATTGTTGTATTGATCTTGCGGCGATGCGGCTGCAGAAAACAATTCTGATCCGTTCCTTGAGCTTTGCTGCTGCATTGACACTAGTGTCATCATCACCTTTCTCTTTGTTCTTCTTGCAGGTTTCTTCAGCAGTCCTGCAGGTGGATCCGTCACTGGATCAGGACCTCCTGGCTTCTTCTTCCACGCTCGCTCTCCTTCATGGAAGTTAGACTTCTTTGACACAAGCTGCTGCTGCTGCTGCCGATGATGGTGATCGTGATTCCATGGCAGTCTTCTTCCATAACCCTGTAGCAAAGGCTCCAGTTCCTTGTACACAACAAGCTTGCGTGGAAGCTCAGGTCGTTGTTGTTGTTGATGTTGTTGGTCTTCGTCGCCCCTGTTTTGTTGTGAACTTTTCTGACAAGCTCTCACTTCTTGTCGTTCTTCTGCTTCTTCTTCTCGCGAATCAATGCGAGTCTCCTTGATCTGCATTGCTGCTTCTGGTTTCCTAAGATTACTGGTGTGACGAACCGCCTTGAACCTTCTCGTTGTTGTTTTCGAACTTGATCGCTGTGTGCGGAGGAGGATTGGAACGTGACCGGAGTAGGTGTTACCTTCACGGTGTCGTGAAGACGATGGCGCACGACGCAGGCTTCTGGTCGACATTGTCTCTCTCCTCTCTGCTGGACTGAGCTCGTCGTCGTCGTCGTCCTGCTGCTGCTGCTGCTCCTCCTCCTGCTGCTCCTCTTCGGTTTGAAATCTGCTCTCACCGAGATCATTGCCCTGCAAGCCTTGATTCCTCCGGTAATTCGACAACAGACAAGCACGATTTCTGGAATTCTCACAAACAAACTCTTTCGTGAGCTTCGAGTCTCTTGTTGCAGCAGCAGCAGCAGCATCCGCTTGACATTCTTCTTCTTCTTCGTCTTCTTCACGTACAGAGGTAGACTTAGCTTTCTCTGTATCCATCCATTTCCTCCCACTTGCTCGATTGTGGCTGCTGCTTCTTCTTCTTGCGTCTCTGTTCTTCCCCTGAACCGGTGCCATTGAATCTCTTCTTCTTCTTCCTAATCCATCGCCCCACGATTCCTTCTGCGCCGATGAATCTCTTCTATTCCTTGATCCATTACTCCACGGTTCCTTCTGCGCCGATGAATCTCTTCTATTTCTTGATCCATTGCTCCACGATTCCTTCTTCACTGCCTTGCTCGAACATTTCTCATCCCGAGCTCCACCGACGTCTCTTGAATCGTCACCGTCATCGAGCCCGAGTCCCCGAGACAAAAAGGAGGAGGAGGAGACCAAGGGATTAGTGGTGATGGCGACGGGGTCCTGAAAGGACTTAGCTTTCTGGAGAGCTCTAAGCTCTCTCGTGAACTGGAGATGATACACTAATCGCGGCCTCTGCACCTGGTTACGGATCCGGATCGAATTACTCAAGCGCCAAGACTCGGAATGAGAGGAAGTCGTATGATCCGTCTTGACGACTCCGAGACCACGCGACATAGTCTGATGAGGAGCTTTAATTCGAAGCCTCCTCCGCCTCATCCTCCTCCTGCTGCTGCTCATATGTAATAATGCAAAGCAAAAAACAATAAACACTCTTCAAACCTTTTTGCACAGCCTCCTCTTCCTCCTCCTTCTGCTCCTCCACCTGCTGCTGATAATAAGAATAATCCTGATACAAAGCAACAAAAAAAAAATGCTCTCCACCTTCAGGACAAGCGTTTCTTCACCTTCTTCGACGCGACAAACAAACAAAGAAACAGACAGACATGGTTTCTTCACCGTCTTCGTCGCGACAAGGACGTTGCAAAACCAACACAACGCGAGAATAGTAGTGCGCTGCGCTTTCTCTCTCTCTCTCTCTCTCTCTCTCTGCGCCAGCGTTCTTTTCGCTGGCTATTCATAGCCAGAAAGCTATTTGAAAAAAATAAAAGTGCTATAAAATCACCTGGTATGAGATTTTCAATAGCCATAATTCGATCAAAATTTAAGAAAACTCGCCAGATCTCTATGCATGGTTCAATGCTGGCTATATATCGCCAAAAAACTACATGAAAAAATTAAAAGTGCTAAAATCATATGGTATTTGAGATTTTTACTAGCCATAATTCGATCCAAATTTTAAGAAAACTCACCAGATCTCTATGCATGTTTCAATGCTGGTTATATATCGCCCAGAAAACTATATGAAAAAATTAAAAGTGCTAAAATCAAGTGATGTTTGAGATTTTCAATAGCCATAATTCGATCAAAATTTCAGAAAACTTGCCAGATCTCCATACATGGTTCATTGCTGGCTATATATCGCCAAAAAGCTATATGAAAAAAAATTAAATTAAAAGTGCTAAAATCAAGTGGTATTTGAGATTTTCTATAGCCATAATTCGATCAAAATTGAAGAAAAATCACCAGATTTCTTTACATGGTTCAATGCTGGCTATGTATTGCCAAAAAGCTATATGAAAAAATTCAAAGTGCTAAAATCAAGTGATGTTTGAGATTTTCAATAGCCATAATTCCATCAAAATTTCAGAAAACTTGCCAGAATTCTATATATACTGCCAAAAAGCTATATGAAAAATTAAAAGTGCTAAAATCAAGTGTTATTTGAGATTTTTCAATAGCCATAATTCGATCAAAATTTAAGAAAATCGCCAAAAATTCTATACATGGTTCAAAGATGGCTATATATTGCCAAAAAGCTATATGAAAAATTAAAAGTGCTAAAATCAAGTGGTATTTGAGGTTTTCAATAGCCATAATTCGATCAAATTTTAAGAAAAATTGCTAGATTTCTATATTTGGCTCAAGTGCCTAGCCAAACAAAAAATATAGAAAGATGTTTATATTTTTCTTACTTTCATAAATTTTAGCTTGTAGCCAAATTTGGCTAAATCTTCTTGTGGATCGATGTCACTTTGGCTACATCCCAAAGTAGACCCCCCCAAAAAAAAAAAAACTACTCTCCACTTTGTTTGTCCGCAAAGTGTGTTTTTCTTTTTCAAATTTTGTGAAGAGGTAGGTCCTCGGCACAATCATCCACAAGAGGACTTAGCCAATTTTGGGTACAAGTCCCAGAGGAAAGTAGAAAAGTTTGGGAATTGTGCCATATTTCAGTGAATTATTTTGTGGTAAATTTTCGCCATTTTCAGTAAAATATTTTGAAAAAAATATTTTGTTGCAAATTCCCTTTTTTAAATCGCCAAAATATATATATATGCCAAATTTTCCCATGACTGCCTATAACATGAAAGCTTGCTTAAGACTATTCTACTTTCATATTTTGAATATTGCCAAATTTGGCTAAATACTTTTACAGATGATTGCCACTTGAGCAACATCACAAAATTTGGGGGGAAAAACCCACTGGCTATAGTAGGACTGGCTGTCTAAATATGGCGATTTCAAATGTATTTCCTCATAATGTGACGACCTTTGGGCCATTTTTTCCAAAACATAAAGCCTTTGTATGTTTCCCACTGACTTTTTTTTTTTTTAATTATTTATTTATTATTATTTTTCTGGGATGTGAAATTTCACCAAAAACAAAACATTGCTCGACATTTTTTTTGTTTTTTGGTGATGAAGTTTCGCCATTTTGGAAAATGAATATTGTGTCACAAATTCCCTTTTTTGAAAAAAATAAAATTGCCAATTTTTCTTTTGAAACTTTGCCATAACAGCCTACAACATGAAAGGGTGCTTAATGTTTTTCTACTTTCATATTTTTAATATTTATAAATCTGGCTAAATATTCTTATGGATGATTGTCACTTGAGTGATATCATAAAATTCCTTCCCCCATTAATATTTATAAATTTGGCTAAATATTCTTATGGATGATTGCCATTTGAGTGATATCATAAAATTCCTTCCCCCCCCCCCCCACAAAAAAAAATCCACCACGCCAATGATAAGGTGTTTTTTTTTTTTTTTTTATCATTTTTATATCGTTGCCAAACGGCACATAGAAACATAGACAACTTAAAG